>Ga0079303_10000277_pt1 | contig 12083 bp, 12 predicted proteins | sample Methanogen_OWC_FD_77073 | JGI IMG/M metagenome (GOLD analysis project Ga0079303, IMG submission 77073) | Enriched soil microbial communities from Old Woman Creek wetland in Ohio, USA - Methanogen_OWC | ecosystem: Environmental > Terrestrial > Soil > Wetlands | place: USA: Ohio | collected...
CATCGAAAACACCCCGTTATAAATCGGCGGAACACGCCGAAATGAAATGTGTTAATACGGTTTATCGCAAACTCACGCGTTATTAACAGATTCGCATTGGATCGAAAAAGTGATCCCGGATAAAAAGCGAACAGGGAACGGCTCCTTGCGGACGTCCCCTGCTGCTGCACTGTTTTGATTTTGATAGCGAAGGGGGGAATCGAACCCTCGACACTACGGTTATGAACCGTATGCTCTAACCATCTGAGCTACTTCGCCACGCTTTTGGGCGTTTTTATGCGGCTTCAGGCCGCGCGCCCCCGGGAAAATAATTTATAAATATTGGTAGCGGGGAGAGGATTTGAACCTCTGACCTTCGGGTTATGAGCCCGACGAGCTACCAGCTGCTCCACCCCGCGTCGTTTTTTATTTTCAAATTTTGTAGTTAATGCCCAGGGCCGGACTTGAACCGGCACGGGGCCAGGCCCCTGCGGATTTTAAGTCCGCTGCGTCTACCAATTCCACCACCCGGGCACTTTGGTTATCGTGGTTTTATTTTATCACAATCGTTAACATAAGTCAAGAATTATTTTAAAATCACTATTTTTGGTGGTTCCGGGCCGCTCGAATGCCTCCGTGTACTATTGCGTCGGGCGGCCCGGAAAGCGTTATATGGCATGATTGAAAGGCAATAAAGAAAAAAGATTCAATTATCCAATCAGGCTTCGAAGGCCCGCGTCGTGTCATTTGTGAAAACAGGCAAACGAGCGGGCCAAAACTCGAAAATCTTGACATGTAACCCTTATAATGATAAAATATTTTCACGTTTTTTAATGGATGAATGATTGACTTACGAATTATTATATATAAACCAGGGAGGTAATGTTCTTGTCAGAAACTACAACAACCGCTACGACGGAAATCGTCGACATCGTCATAAAAGATATCGCGAAGTACGAGAACCGGAACGTCAGGATCAAGGGCTGGCTTTACAACAAGACCTGTAAGGGCAAGCTCGCGTTCCTGCAAATCCGCGACGGGTCCGAGATCTGCCAGGCAACGGTATTCAAGGGCGACGTGTCCGAAGAGGTTTTCGATATCGCGACCTCTAAACTCACCCTCGAATCCTCCGTCATCGTCGAGGGCATCGCCCGCGCCGATAAACGCGCCGCGCTCGGCTACGAGATATCGGTCAGAAACGTCATCCCCGTGCAGATCGCCGAAGAATATCCGATACAGCCCAAGGAGCACGGCATCGATTTTCTGATGTCCAAGCGCCACCTGTGGCTGCGCTCGTCCAAACAGTGGGCGCTCATGCAGGTCAGAAACGAGCTTCTGAAGGCCACCCGCGATTTTTACTACGACAACGGCTTCACGTGCATCGACGCGCCGATATTCACGCCGTCGGCATGCGAAGGGACGACGAACCTTTTCGAGGTCACGTATTTCGACGACAAGGCTTATCTGTCGCAGTCCGGCCAGCTTTACATGGAAGCCGCCGCGATGGCGTTCGGAAAGGTTTACTGCCTCGGGCCGACGTTCCGTTCCGAAAAGTCCAAGACGAGAAGGCACCTGACCGAGTTCTGGATGATCGAGCCGGAAGTCGCTTACGCCTCGCTCGAAGACATAATGGTCCTGGCCGAAAATTACGTTTCCTACATCGTCGGCCGCATCCTCGAAAAATGCCGCCGCCCGCTGGACATACTCGAACGCGACGTGACCAAGCTCGAAAAAATAAAGGCGCCGTTCCCGAGGATGACTTACGAGGAAGCGTCGAAATTCTTATTGTCCAAGGGCCTTCCGTTCACTTACGGCAACGACCTTGGCGCGCCCGATGAAACGGCGATCTCCGAAGTCAACGAAAAGCCGGTTTTCATAACGCATTACCCGACCGCCTGCAAGGCATTCTACATGAAGGAAGACCCGAAAAAGCCCGGCCACGCACTCTGCGCCGATCTAATCGCGCCAGAAGGCTACGGCGAAATCATAGGCGGCAGCGAACGCTCTGACGATCTCGAATACCTGAAGAAAAAAATCGCCGAGCACAAGCTGCCCGAGGAGATCTTCGACTGGTACCTCGACCTGCGCAAATACGGCTCCGTGCCGCATTCCGGGTTCGGTCTCGGCATCGAACGCACCCTTTCGTGGATCTGCAAGATCCAGCACGTCCGCGAGTGCATCCCGTTCCCGAGGCTCATGGAACGCATATACCCGTAAGCCGCTTTCCGCCCCGTCCGCGCCGTTCGCAGCCTCTCCCGCCCGGGCCGCGCGTGACGCGAAATGCGCCGATGACGATAACCGCGCGAATACGCGAATAAAAGGGAATTAACGAAAAAATCAATTTTGATAACGGAGGTCAAAATAATGAGGTTCGATTTCAACAGGATATTCCAGGTATTGACGATCATCGCCATGATCTACGTGCTTCTCATTCTCAACACGATGTTGAGCGGAAAGGCGATCCTGGCCCAGACCGGCGCGCCCAACGTGGTCCCGGCCGACATACCGGCCTTCCCGATAAAACTCACCAACGTCGATCAGTTCAGCTCGAAATCGATCGCCGCGTTCCCCGTCAACAAGGAAAACCAGTTTGTCGTCGTGGACAGCCAGAACAGGTCGATCGTTCTCTACGAGATCGTGTGGAACGGACCGAACGCCACGATTCAACCCAAAACTCACGGCACAAGCTACTAAAACAGGATAAAACATGTCGACTTCAAGCTTCCGTTCAGGTAATTTTTTCGCCGCCGCAATGCTTTTTACGGCGATCGCGGCTTATTCAGCTTTCGCTCCGGCGTTCTCCGACACCGCCTGCGCGTCGAAAGCCTTCGCTCAAGCTTCATCGGCGGCGGTCCAGACAGCCACGACGGCTGTAAGTCAGCGAGGCCAGGAGGGCAAAGGAGCTGACCAGACGCCCGGCGCCCGCAACGAGGACCGGACGTTCACAAGGGACCGTTTCAAATTCGAGACCATGACGATGTCCGACGGCCTGCCGTCCAACTACGTCACTTCCATCGCCGGCGCTCCGGACGGTTCAGTCTATTTCGGCACCTGGGGCGGCGTCGTGAAGTACGACGGCCAGATGATGCGTCCCATCGGCGAGACCGGCAGGGTCGAGGGCATAATCCCGAAAAATATTTCCTCGCTTTATATCGACGGCGAGGGAACTCTCTGGATCGGCACGCTCTTTTATGAAAACGCGGGTCTTTTCAGGTACAGGAACGGCCAGTTCGAGCGGTTCACGCAGCTGGACGGTATGCCCTCCAACAACGTCACCTGCATTTCAGGTTCGTCCGACGAGATTTTCATAGGCACCTGGGGCGGCGGCCTGGCCGTTTACGACGGAAAGGGCTTTTCCGTCAAAAACAAGGCGGCGGGGCTTTCCGACGATTTCATAACCAGCATCGACTTCGACGACAACTCTAAATCGCTGTGGGTGGCGACCAAGTTCAACGGCGCCAATCTCATCAGGGGCGGCCGGATCGAAATAATGGACGATCACACGTCGTCGCTGGTCAACAACAACGTCCACAAGGTCCTCGTCGATCCCAACCAGAACTACACTTATTTCGGTACGTCGGGCGGCATTTCACGCTACAACGGCGCCACCTGGCAGAACATTATCAAAGGCCCCGGAAGCATAGGCAACAATTTTATTTGCTCGTTTTTTTTGTACAGGTCCATTTTATACTTCATAACCGGCGACGGAATGTCGATATTATCAGAAGGAAACTGGTCGAACATAAGTTTCGACTCGGCTTCGGGTTTTCATCAAGCCCAGCTGAACGCGATTTATGTCGACGAAAGATTCATTTATATCGGTACCGACAGGGGGTTGTATAAAATTGGCAGAAGAAATTAGATCAGGATTCACCCCGTTAAAGAAGGAAGTTTCCTCGGCAAGCAGCAAGGCCAACCTGATGAAGACTCCGAAGGAAACTCTCGGCGTCGTCATCATCACCGAACTGTACAAAATTATCGGCGACGTTCATCTTTTCGAGAACTCCAGGCTTTCGGATATGCTCAACGTCGATACCAGCAAGAAAGATTTTCTTCCGGTCACCAATGCGCGCGTTCACAACGTGGCCGACGACAAACTCCTTTTTTCCAAGGAATTCATGCTCATCAACAGGCAGTATATCCTGACGGTTTTCGTTCAGGAAAGCTCCATGAAACAGGTCAAGGAGATCATCAAGGCGGGACACACCCTGATCGCCCAGAGGCAGTATGACGACGCCATAATCGAAGGCAAGAGGGCGGTCACCCTCAACAGCAGCGATCCCGACGCGCATTTTCTTTTGGGCATAGCTTACGCGAAGAAGAACATGCTTACCGAGGCGTACGAAGAATTCAAGCTCGCCGCCGCGTTCGCCCCTAAAAATTCCGAGATCGAACACAGGGCGGTCGAAATGATGTCCAGAATCAAGATCTAAGTGAAATCTTGCAGGGCGAATGTAGTTCGCCCCGGCTGAACTTTAATGAAATTGCTCAGTTATTTTTGACGAAAGATTTGCACGCTAAAAAATAGTCGCGGCAATCCAGATAGTTGCGTGCATTGCAATAGGCCGGCCTGTCGCCTCTTTCGGCGGATCGGGAGAGCCCGTTGACATGCGATTCGAAAAGCTCTATAAAGGCGCCTCCGCGGTCTTCCGCCGGGGCGTCCTTTAATTTTGCGATCCCTTCTTTTTCGATGTGGCGGAATATCACCCAGCCGCCCGCGAGAATTTCAGCGCAGGGCTCCATGTCCGAACTTAGCATTATCGTTCCGCTTAAAAGCTGCGTCATGAATCCGATCCGGAATTCGTCGCCTTCCAGGGAAATTTCAAAAAAAACGGAATAGTTCCTGTTGACGTAAACATATATCATGTCGCCGTTTTCCCGGTTGCGGTAGAGCCACGCCCTGTCGAATCCGACGATTTCGAGGTATTCGTCCAGGCCGCAAAGAATTTTATGACACGGATGTTTTTCGGCCGCGGCGACGTTGAATTCGACAGATTCGTACGATTTCAAAAATTCGGACGGCCTCTTTCTCTTCGGGAAAAAAACGACATATAGAATCGCTATGATCGCCGCGGCGGCAAGTGCCCAATCGATCATCGCGGCTTTTCACCCGGCTGCTTTTTCACGCGCCCATTCCGAAGGGACCGCGTTTTTAGTGCTTTTGCGGCAATCTCCGGCGGCGGCAATTCGGCGCGCAGCTCTTTTTCCATTATAAGCCGGTGCCTGCCCCTTCCGTAGTAATCGCGCTTATATGATGTTCTTGAATAACCGTGTTTTTCGTAAAACGCAACCGCGCGCCCGTTATCGCGCGACACTGTCAGGTCTATACGCGTCACATCGCAATTTTGAGCGATCGTTCGTTCGGCGCAGAGAAGGAGCGTTCCTGCGGCGCCTGTGCCTCGCAGGAAATCGTCGACGTAAAATCCGAACAGGTGCGCCAGCCCTTTTTCGGAAAAAGACGGGATGAATTCGGCCGCGCCCAGAATCCGGCATTCGGGCGATAGCCCGATTTTTCTTTCGAGCGGTTGCGGGACTTCGAATTTCCCGGCGATCCTTCCGTCCGCCGGTCCGATTCGTTTTCCGGCGTGTGATTCGAGCGTGAATATTCTGCCGTGGACGGCCAGCGGCTGGAGGGTATACGAATCGATTCCCGTTTCGCCCATGACGCGTTTTTCCAGTTTTTCGAGCGCAGCGAGGTCATTGGCCTGAAGCCGCCTTTTTTCGACAATGAAAAGATACATAAATAATTGACCTTTATAATAAAAAATGTTATACTTAGGTTTTTCAGCAGACTTGATTTTATCATAATATTTAAGGGGTTTGCAATTAATTTTTAGCGCGCGCATGCTCTTGACGGGCCATGCGCGCGAAGGCGCACTTGCCGGGAGATTTGCGCTAAAATGGCAGTGCGGCGCGCTGACCGCCCGTCCTTTGGGCGGGATAAAACAAGGCCCAGGAGGAGACAATAAATGCGGAAAATATCGATTTTAATGATGCTCGTCGTTCTTTTTTCGTTGTCCTGCATCGATACCAGGACTCCGGACGCCAGGGTAGCCCTTTTCATAACAATGGTCAAGTCCGGTAATTTCGAGGACGCCAGGTCGTTCGTCGACGTGGACCCGTTCTCGGCCGAGGTCGCAAAAAAAGTGCTGGCGCTTCCTAATGACGCCATAATCGCCATCGTCAGAAATTCCAACCTTCCGGCGCTTATAAAAGAGGGCGTTTCGGCCACGGACGAGGTTAAAATGGCGGAAATAAAAAAGACCCTTGAAAAGTCCATGGGAAAAGATTCGAATTACCTTATCGATCTTACGCTGAAGGAATTGTCCGCCAAGGTCCAGAACAAGGACATTGACGTAATCGGCCAGATCGCCAACGACGAGACTGGCGAGATATACGTCAGATTTTCCGAAGCGTCGAAGCATCCTGAAACCATGATATTTCACATCGAAAAAAAAGGCGGAGAATGGCTGATTTCGAGGATGCACGAACTTATAACCGGCTGGCTTTTTTAACCGGCGCTTATTGAATTTTTTGTTGTTTGGAGACCATACCATGAATCTCAACGCACCTGTTCTTTCGAGGATCGGTAATACTCCTATAGTAAGGGTATTTTCCAAAAACAGCCAACCCGGAATCGAGAAACGGAACGTTTTCGCGAAAATCGAGTCGGTCAATCCGGGCTTTTCCGTCAAGGACAGGATTGCCAGGTCGATGATACTGCGCGCGATCGAGAAAAATCTCGTCACGTCCGAAACGACCGTTATAGAGCCGACATCCGGTAATACCGGCATCGGGCTGGCAATCGTCTGCGCCGCTCTGGGTATCAGGCTAAAACTCACAATGCCTGAAACTATGTCGATCGAGAGAAGAAAGATTTTAAAACACCTTGGCGCCGAGATCATTCTTACCGAAGGGCCCCGTGGAATGGCCGGCGCCGTAGAGCGCGCCGCTCAGATCGCAGCCGAAAACGGGAACCATTTTATGCCGCAGCAATTCGAGAATTCGGCGAACCCTGAGGCGCACAGGCGCACGACGGCCGTCGAATTTTTAAACTTCATGTCTTCGGCCGGCCTGGTCCCGGATGCTCTTGTTTTTGGCGTCGGCACGGGCGGCACTCTTACGGGCGTGTCCGAGGTCGTTAAATATTACTATCCAGGCGTGAAGGTGTTCGCCGTCGAACCCGATGAATCGCCGGTACTTTCAGGCGGAAAGCCGGGGCCGCACAGAATACAGGGAATCGGCGCCGGGTTTGTCCCGAAGATCCTCAACCGTTCCGTGATCGACGGCGTCATACGCGTAAAAACTCAGGATGCGATCGAAATGTCGCGCAGAATGTCGGTAGAAGAAGGGCTGTTGATCGGATTTTCCGCCGGGGCCGCGGCGTGCGCGGCGGCGAAAGCCGCTTCGGAGCTTCCCGAAGGCTCGAATGTTTTCACGCTTTTTCCGGATTCCGCCGAACGTTATCTGTCGATGATCGATTGACGGCTTCCATAAAAATACTATTCAGGGTGATTGATTTGATGAGTTATTCGAAAAAAAGAAATTCGTTCCGTAGTATTTCGGCGTTCGTGGCGGCCGTCATATTCATGTTTATTTCAGTGGCAATTCCGGCCGCCGCTCATGAAAACACCGCGCCCGCTTCCGACGAGGTAGTCATAAAATTCCTTCACACCAACGATATTCATGCCAATATCAACAATTTCATGGTGGGATACGGCAAGGATTCGGTCGAAGTCGGCGGCATCGGGCGGCTCGTGACTTTCGTAAAATCGTTGCGCGAAAAAGAAAAAAACGTTCTGCTGCTTAGCGCGGGCGATTCCTTCCAGGGTACGCTGTTTTATAATTTTTTCAAGGGCAAGGTAATATTCGAATGCATGAATAAAATCGGATATGACGCTGCCACGCTGGGTAATCACGAATTCGACGACGGCCCCGAAAGCCTTCTGAATTTTTTACATCTGGCGAAATTCGACGTTTTGAACTGCAACGTCCAGTTCGGGAAATCTTATTCCGGGGCCCAGAATGTTATAAAACCATACGTGATAAAGGAAGTCGGCGGAGTGAAAATCGCCGTAATCGGCATACTGACCAAGGAACTTTTTAATTTAGTCAGCATCGACAAGCTTGCCGATATCCAGGTCCTGGACCCGATAGAGGCCCTGAATCCTTTGATTCGCGAACTGCGCCCGAAGGTGGACATGATTTTGCTTCTTTCGCACATGGGATTGAAGGAAGACCTCGAAATATCTGAAGTGGTCCCCGACATAGACCTCATAATAGGCGGCCATTCCCACTCCATGCTCGTCTCCCCGGTCATTCTTCAGACTTCGCGCGGCAAGCAGGTCGTCATTAATCAGGCCTTCGAAAAAGGTGAATACGTCGGAGAAGTCAACATGGCTTTTTCAAAGACCAGTAAATCGTGGCGGCTTATTTCCGGAAAGCTGAATCGTCTGGACAAGGAGATTCAGCCCGACGCGGAGGCGCAGGCGCTTGTCGACGGCTATAAAAAACAGCTCGACAGCGCGGTCAAGACAGTTATCGGGAAAGCAGTCAAGCCGCTCGTAGGCGACAAGAATTCCATCAGGGTCCACGAGACCAATCTCGGGAACCTGATCAGCGACGCCATGCAGAAATATTCCAGGGCCGATATGGCGATAATCAACGGCGGCGGCGTCAGAAACAGCATCGATGCCGGCGATATCACAATCGAAAGCTGCATCAACGTATTTCCTTTCGATAACAAGGTCGTGAAGCTGACTGTCAAAGGCTCTACCATCCGCGCGGCCTTCGCCAACGTGGCCAGAAAACTGCTCGAAGGCAGCTACGGCGGATTTCTTCAGGTTTCAAAAGGCGTGAAGGTCGTCTATCGCGAGGGAAAGGTAGCCGAACTTTCGCTCAACGGCAATCCCATTAACGATAACACCCTGTATACGATCGCGATGAGCGACTTCACTTCGGTCGGCGGCGACGGGCATACCGCTTTTTCTTCAGTGGCCGACAGGTATACCGACGGGGCCAAAATAACAGATGTCATAATAGATTATGTAAAAGAAATGAAAGTAGTGGACATGGAAATAGAGGGGAGGATCAGGTAATATGAAAGAATATATGAGCGCTGAAGAACTCGCTGAATATCTTGGCGTCAACATGGAAACTGTGAAGGGTTTTTTCCCGCCGCCGCCTTCGTTCAAGCTCGGTGAATTCGTGAAGTTCAAAAGAAGCGACGTCGACAGGTGGGTCGACGAGGTCAACAACGAACAGGCCGAACAGAACATGATAAAAGCCGAGACGATGAAAAAACAGTCCCAGGAAAAGATGCGTGACAAGAATTTCGAAGAGGCTAAAAAATTGATCACTGATTCGATATTTCTTTATGCGAAAGATCCCGATTCGCACTTTATTTACGGATATATTCTCGCCAGGAACGAAACCTGGAAAGAAGCCGAGTTCGAGTTGCGCAAGGGCCTGAAAATGAACCCGAAGGCTGACTGGCGCGATGAGGCTAAATATCAGATAACGCTTTGCCAGAAGGCGCAGGGCACTTTCTTCGCAGAAGAGCATTAAAAAAACAAGGGGTTAAGGTTTTTAATAAAGTTTTAAACCGTATCTACGTTTGACATTACATTTGGTGATATGTTAAAATATTTCATCTTTCTCTCACTCATGATGGAGGTTTCAGTATGAAGTTAAATATCGGACGTAAAACTGTGTCTTGCGCCCTTGCCCTGATTCTCGCGGCGTCATTTTTCATGACGGCGTCGGCGGCGGATGGGGATAAGGCCGCTTACGACAAAAAAATGATCGAGACCATAAAAATGTTCTCGCAGAAAAAAGAAGAGCTTTCGAAAAAAACCAGGACCGAAATCGAAGATATCCTGACGATCGCGGCCACCCAGGCGCGCGAAAAGAACTTCAAGGACGCCACTCTGGTTCTCGACGAAATCGATCAGATTTTAAGCGGCAAAACGAAAGAATCGAAGGTCATCACCGTTCAGAACGAAGATGTAGGCACCGTAAAAACTTACAAATTCGATATCAACAAGGACGACAAGATAGTATCTTCCACTGACGACGAATCTTCCGCCAAGGAAGAAAAAGCCGTTTCGGAGAAAAAGGCCCCGGAAGAAGTTCCGACGAAAGCTCCTACGGGAAAATTCAGCCGTGAAAGACTCGACGCCAAGGAACAGGCGCTGTATGACGATCTTACGAAAGTCCTTCCGAAAGCCGAAAGCGAATTCAAGCTTCACCAGAATCCCGATAATGCAAGGCGTTTAATGAGGCTCCGCCGCGCGTTTTATGCCCTCAAGAAAAAGGGCATGGGTTTTTCTTACGACAGCGCGCTGCTCGAAGAGCTTAAAAAGTAATTTTTTGTTCATACATAATTTTCCGCAAGGATCAAAAGGGGTGTAAATTATGAAGAAGTGCCCGAATTGCAAGGATACCGGGCTTAGCACCTACAAGATTTCTCCTGCCGTCGAGGTTGACGGATGCCCGAAATGCAACGGAATCTGGTTTGAAAAAGGTGAAATAAGCACTTTCAGCAGGTTTTCGGAAGACGTTCCGGGGTTCAAGCAGAAAGTAAAAGACGCGAAGAATTCTTCTAAATTATGCCCCGAATGTTCCGCGCAGATGAAGGAAATGAAATACGCGGGATCTTCGGATCTTTTGATCGACTATTGCGAAAAATGTTCCGGCGTGTGGCTTGACGGCGGCGAACTCGGCGAGCTGAACAAAATATCCGAAAATGTCGAGGACGTCAAGCTTCGCATCAGCCGCGAAGTCTGGAATTTAAGGTTCAAGATAAACAAGGTGAGCGGGCTCAAGTGTCCCAAATGCAAGAAAGCCGACACTCTTCATAATTTCAAGACCTCCGAGGGCGTGACCGTCGACCTTTGCGACAGCTGCAAGGGCGTCTGGATGGATAAAGGCGAAACAGCCCGCTCGGCGGAGCTCGAGACCGATTTTCCCGATTACGAGGCTGTCAAGAAAACCGCCGTGCGGACCGAGTTGGTCTGTCCCGCGTGCGGCAGCAATCTTTTCACCATGAAATACGTTATGAACAGCGACCTGATGGTTGAACACTGCCAGAAATGCGGCGGCATCTTCCTCGACGCGGGAGAAATATCCAAGATCGAGACGATAAGCGCGAACACGGAAGGCGCGGGCAAGAAACTCGCGCGCTGCCTCAAGCAGATGTACGACGAGGGTTACGTAAAACTGATGTAATTTAAAACTTCGATCACGGGAGGGTCATAGATGGGTTTATTTGGAGGCCCCAAGGTATCGGTAGGTTTGGATATCGGAAATTCATGGATTAAAATGGTTCAGATGACCATGACTTCAGGTGGAAGGCCGCAGGTCACGAGGTTCGCGTGCGAGAAAAAATTCGACGATCCCAGAAGCGCCGTCGCCAAGATATTCAAGGAAAACGCTTTGAAGCCCACTTGCGTGGTCGTCAGCCTCGACGGGCAGGATACTGAAATGATGGTCAGGGAATTTCCCGCCAAGTCCGCCGGCGAGGTCACCCGTCAGGCCGATCTGGCGATGAAGGAATTCGATACCGCGAATTTCAATATCAATTACTCAATTCTTCGTGGCCCTTTTACCGGCAGCGACGGGAATTCGGTTTTTCCAGTGCTTTACGTTTCCGCCGAAAAATTCAAGGTAAACCAGTTCATGGGCAACCTTAACGTTCCCGGAGTCAAGCTGGATGACATCGTCGTCGATATCGATCTTCTCGCCGCGATCAACGCGCTGGAGCTCGATCAGGGCGCTGTAGGCACGGTTTGCCTTGTCGAGGGCGGAGCGACGACGACGAATGTTTCGGTCCACAGGGACGGCATACTGAGATTTACCAGCACGATCAAGGACGATGGCGGCGCCATAATAACCAGCCATATCGCCCAGGAACTCAATATCGCGGTCGAAGAAGCCGAAAATATGAAGATCTCCACCGGAATTTCAGTTTCAGGCGGGTCGAGCATATTCGGGTCCACGATTGAGATGGACGATCCTCTTAAGCCCGACGGCGGTTCCGGATCGTCCGGAGATAAATACCTGAGCGTTTTCAAGACGGAGCTCGAAAGATACTTCGACAAGAT
>Ga0079303_10000278_pt1 | contig 12080 bp, 10 predicted proteins | sample Methanogen_OWC_FD_77073 | JGI IMG/M metagenome (GOLD analysis project Ga0079303, IMG submission 77073) | Enriched soil microbial communities from Old Woman Creek wetland in Ohio, USA - Methanogen_OWC | ecosystem: Environmental > Terrestrial > Soil > Wetlands | place: USA: Ohio | collected...
CCGAAGACTGATAAGAAGCCGGGGAGGCGTCTCCGGAAACGGCCCTTGCATACTCACTCTTGCCGTCTATCGCCTTCGTCTCGATTATGCCCGTCGGCATGTTATCGACAGTTTTCTTCGTATCGTCGGAACCGAAGTATTTATTGAGCTTGCCCCCGGGATCGACGGTTTGAAGGCCTTTTTTCATTTCCGGCGTGAAGAACTTCCTGATGCCGGCGTATGAGAAATATTGAAGGAAGTCGGACCTGCCGGTCTTCCAGTGAAGATAACCATAGCATCCCATGACGATGCCGAGGAATAAAAATAGCGTCAGCGTAAATCTGCTGAGACCGCGTTTATTCGATACAATTATGCCTCGCATGTTTCAAATGATAACAAAACAGGACTTCTTTGTCAAATCCATTCGACGGCGCGCCCGGACGCGAATAAAGTCAAACGCATGCGAGCGCGCCGGAACGTCAGGCCGGCGAACCGTGGCTTGAGAATTGTCGTCGCGAAAGAATCAAGCGCGAATCAAAAATTTTCAGGGGCTTTTCGTTTTTTCATTACTTCACGGTATTCTTTTATCGCGTTCCAGCCGAATAAAACCGAAGGCAAATAAGGCAGCAGAGTGTAATGGTATATCGGATCGACGTACGTCCCATGCGTTTCGGAATAGAAATGGCCAAAAGCGGCCTTCAGCCAGGCCAGAGACAGAAGGGCCGCCGCAAAGACGACGCTCCTGAGTATCTCTTCCTTTTTTCCGTTAATGAACATGTAGGAAAAAGCGAAGATAAGCAAAACGTAGAAGGCGAATGAAAGGGCCTCGAATGTATAAGCGGAACTCACTTTAGGCTCGCCTGAACTGATTACGAACGGGAATCTCGAAATCAGGTTTCCGGCTTCCTCAAAAAGTTTCGGCAACGAGCGCAGTACGCAGAGGACGAAAAGGCATTTTCCGAGTACGAATCCGGACCTTATGGAATAATGTATCAGCGCGCCGCTTACGATAAAAGCAAGTATCACCAAAACAAAAGCGGCCGACCAGGGATCGTTTGCGTACTCGCCGAGAAGATTTCCGACGTTCATCTCCTGGGAACCGGCTTTAATAAAAAGATAAGCCCTGACGACTTCTTCGAGGATCATTTCGACGAATACCATGCTGAAAAAAAGCGTGATGATGAACCCGCAGGTCCTGTCGTACAAGCGGGAGTACGTCATATCAAACGCCCCGGCGCCTTCCTTTTCAGGGTCGCTCACGTCAACTGTCGATTGAACATTGAGCCCTTCGTTTTTTTTATCTTCCGCCATCGATCGATCCTTTCACCGAAAATTTTTATGCTCATTGGTTATTCAATGTAATTATATACCATATGTCCTGCTCAGTCAACTGATCGAATCACGTGAGAAGCTATGACCGGGTTTCTTTCGCCGCCGCGGACTCTAAAAGGTACATTTTTGTTGACAATTTCGGCGAGTTAAGATATAATATTTCTGCCCCCGGTCTTCGGGGCCGGCTAATAATAGGAGATCAAAATTAGAAAGGGTGTCGAAATGACTACTTACAATTTAAACATCGAAAAGCTCGCCGAAGAGAACAAAGTTCCGGTTTCCGGGTCTAACAGACATATTCACGTTTCGCAGGCCGATCTTGAAGTCCTTTTCGGACCTGGTTATCAGCTCAAGAAGATGAAGGACCTTTCACAGCCCGGCCAGTTCGCGGCGCAGGAATGCGTCACGATCGTAGGCCCCAAGGCGAAAAAGGAAGGCGTCAGAATTCTCGGGCCGGTCCGCCCGCAGACCCAGATAGAGCTCATGGCGACCGACTGCTGCCACATGGGTTTCGAAACGGTAGTCAGAAATTCGGGCGACACGCCAGAAACACCGGGCGCCACCATCATAGGCCCCGCCGGCACCGTCACGATCAAGGAAGGCGTCATAGTGGCGGCCCGTCACCTCCACCTGCACACTTCCGAAGCGCAGAAATTCGGATTCAAGGATAAAGACAAAGTCTCGGCCAAAACGTTCGGCGACAGGACGCTGACGTTCCATGGCGTTTTGATAAGAGTTCACGACGAGTACGCACTCGACATGCATTTAGATCTAGATGAAATGAACGCCGCTCACCTTAAAAACGGCGATCTCGTCCAGTTGATCAGATAAGGAGGTTTCTCCTTGATACTTGGAAAAATCGCGGGTACTATCGTATCCACTAAGAAAGACGAGGGCCTCGTCGGAATGAAGCTTCTGATCGTGCAGCAATACACGGTCGAACTCAAGCCGACATCCAACTATGTCGTCGCCGTTGATTCCGTCGGAGCCGGTTCGGACGAATTCGTGCTCATCGTTTCAGGCTCTTCCGCGCGCGCGACCAAGCGCACCGAAGGAAAGCCGGTCGACGCCGTCGTCGTCGGCATCGTCGACACAGTTTACCTTCAGAACCAGAAGATTGAACAGAAACTTCTTTAGGAGGGCTCTTAAATGTTTCCTAACGAGCATCAGATTCAGAAAATCGTCGAAGAAGTGGTTAAAAAGATGAACGTCAGCCCCGGCGCTGCGGTGGCGGCTGTTCCGGCCGCTTCATTTTCTTCCGGCGGACAGCTCGGCGTCTTCAACGGCATCGATGAAGCCATCAAGGCCGCGGCGCTCGCTTACAGGGAACTTCGTAAACTCAATTTACAGAAACGCGAAGAAATGATTTCCGCCATGCGTGAAATCAGCATAAAAAACGTCGAGTCGCTCGCGCGCGAGGCCGTCGAGGAGACGAAGATGGGAAGGGTGGCCGACAAGGTCCAGAAAATCCTTCTCGCGGCGAAAAAAACTCCCGGGACCGAAGACCTCGTCCAGAGAGTAAAATCCGGCGACCACGGCCTCACCCTCGAGGAACGCGGGCCCTACGGCGTCATCGCCTCGGTCACTCCCTCGACCAATCCCGTCGCCACCGTAATCAACAATTCCATTTCAATGATCGCGGCCGGAAACGCCGTAGTCTATAACTTTCACCCGTCAGCGAAAAAGGTTTGCGCCAGGACGCTTTCTCTTTTAAACGAAGCCATCGTCACCGTCGGCGGGCCGAAAAACCTTCTCACATGCACCGGCAATCCGACAATGGAATCTTCCAACGCCCTCATGAAGCATCCGGACATCAGGCTTGTCTGCGTTACGGGCGGGCCGAACGTCGTCAAGGCGGCGTTCGAATGCGGCAAAAAGGTTATCGCGGCCGGACCCGGCAACCCGCCGGTCGTTATCGACGAAACAGCCGACCTCGACCAGGCCGCCAGGGACACGGTCGACGGCGCTTCATTCGACAACAACGTGATGTGCATCGCCGAAAAAGAATGTTACATCGTCAATTCGGTATTCGATAAAGTCCGCGAGAAAATGAAACAGCACGGCGCCTTCGAAATCAAAGGCGAAGAAATAAATAAATTAATGAAAGTCGTTTTCGACGAAAACGGCCAGGTAAACCGCAAATGGGTCGGACGCGACGCGAAGGTGATATTGCGCGAAATCGGCATCCACGTCTCGGACGATATCAAGCTCATAATCGCCGAAGTCGATCAGAACCATCTCTTAGTCGAAGAGGAAATGCTAATGCCGGTGCTTCCGCTCGTACGCGTGAAAGACGTCGACGAAGCCATCGAACTGGCGGTGGAAGCCGAGCACGGATTCTTCCACACCGCGATGATGCATTCCCACAATATCGCCAATCTGCACAAAATGGCGGTCGCCATCAATACGACGATCTTCGTCAAAAACGGCCCATCCTATTCCGGGCTCGGATTCAACGGCGAAGGGCACACGACTCTCACCATAGCCGGACCGACGGGCGAAGGCGTAACTTCGGCCCGTACCTTCACGCGGGAGCGTCGCTGCGTATTGATCGATTATTTCAGGATAGTGTAAAAACGAGAAATGGAACCGTAGCCGACCGGAACGTTCTTTTCCCGGAAGGCGATGACGGTCCAGAGATATTCAAGGTTCTCGACAAGCTGAACGGGCGGGGTTATTACGACCTCGCCCGTTTTCGCGTCAAGGCCGTAAGTCATTGTATTGTTGGGAGTTTCGATGACCCAGTAAGACTGTTTTCGAGACGTTACGCGAAGGCGGTAATAATTCGCTGCCGATAATCTGTCCCAGGTGAACGCTGGATTAAGGTCCACGGCATTCGTGCCGTTTTCGACGGCGTACATTTTCATCGGAGCAAGCAGCGGAACGTCGATGACGGTGTCCGTCGCTTCCCTGACCTCCGGATGATAAGTGTTATCCAGATCCCACATGTCGACGAGTTTGCCGCCGAGATAATCCTCGCCGATCGTATAAGTGTCGTCGTTTCTTGTGTCCAGATACGCCGCGATATAATAATATCCGCAGTCGAGGTCGGTAAACGAGAACCCGCCGCCTTTATCGAGTTTCTTCCAGGCCACCCTGTCCCTGAGATATTCGTCCTTTGAAACGAAGACAATGGCGTTCGCCACGGACTTGCCGTCGAAAGTTCTCACGGTGCCAGAAATCGAGCCGGGAAGAATCGGCGAATACGTATCGATATGGCTGTGCGGGCAGCCCGCGTTCATCGTCGCAAAAACGGCGAACGCGAAGAGCAATACGAGTTTAGAAACGCCGAAAAAGGCGCTTTTTCTTTTTTTTGTCCTGTCGGGCATATTATGCAAATCCAAATCAGATATAGATTACTCACCTATATTTATAATACATGTCGGAAAAAAAATGGAAATCATAAATAAATATTGACAAATCAGCCCCTTTGGAATAGAATTTCACTATCTTTTTCAGGGAGTGATATTAATGAATATAATGGTTTTAAACTGCGGTTCGTCATCAGTCAAATTCCAGTTGATCGATTCCGAAACTGGAAAATTCAAGGCCAAGGGACTTTGCGAGAGAATCGGCGCCGAAGACGCGATCTCCAACTACGAAGTCCCCGGCAAAGACAAAATAAAAGAGACGATGCCGCTTAAAAACCACGAACAGGCGATCAAACATATAATCGACAACCTCCTGAGCGCGGATCGGGGGATATTGAAAAGCAAAGACGAAATCCACGCCATCGGTCACCGCATGGTCCACGGCGCCGAAATTTTCGCCCGTCCGGTCATAATCGACGACGCCGTCATCGCCCAGACCAGAAAATGCTGCGAACTGGCTCCGCTTCATAACCCGGCCAACCTGATCGGCATCGAAAGCGCAACGCACATTCTGCCAGGAATACCGCAGGCAGGAATATACGACACCGCCTTCCATCAGACCATGCCCAAAAAAGCCTACATCTATGCGATTCCGATCGATTATTACAAAAAATATGGTTTCAGGCGCTACGGCTTCCACGGCACTTCACACATGTACGTTTCGGAAAAAGCCGCCGAATACCTGAAAATCGATTACAAGAAAACGAAAATGATAACCTGCCACCTCGGCAACGGTTCGTCGATAACGGCCATCAAAAACGGAGAATCCGTCGACACATCCATGGGCCTCACCCCGCTCGAAGGCCTCATGATGGGAACCAGATGCGGCGATCTAGATCCGGCCATCATCCAGTTCATCGCCGACAAGGAAAAAATCAGCACCTCCGACGTCATCAACAAGATCCTCAACAAGGAAAGCGGAATGAAGGGCGTAACCAAGATATCCAACGACATGCGCGACGTCCATGACGCCGTAGCCAAAGGCGACGAGAACGCCAAGCTCGGAGTGGAACTTTTCTGCTACAGACTCAAAAAATACATCGGATCTTACATCGCCGCGATGAACGGCGTGGACGTCATAATCTTCACCGGCGGAATAGGCGAATTCGACGACATAATCCGCGAAGGTACGATGAAAGATATGGAAGCCCTCGGCATCAAGATCGACACGAAAGTCAACGAAGGCAGAAAATTTGAAATCACGAAACTTTCAACGCCCGACTCCAAGGTCACCGTCCTTGTCGTCCCGACGAACGAGGAATATATGATCGCCCGCGAAACGGCGAAACTGGTCAATGCCATGAAAAAATAATAAAAGCCCGCGTCAGCGGTGCTCACTCGTGGAGAATGGGGGCCGCTTCTTCGAAGCGACGCCTTAGAAAAAAACACTACGTATTTTTTCAGACTCAGCAACCAATCCTGAATAAAACCCCCTCTGCCCCACATGGCAGAGGGGGTTTTTATCATTTGCCTATACAGAACTTCTCGAATATCCTGTCGAGCACATCCTCGGTAAGCGTCACTCCAACGATCTCACCTAAAGCTGAAAGCGCCGCGCGCAGATCGATCGTCGTCAGATCGAGCGGGGCTCCAGTCCGGATGGTATCGAGAGCGTCAGCCATGCCGTTGGCCGCCCTTTCGAGCGCGGCTGCATGGCGGGCATTCGTTATGATATTCTCACAAGACGAGATTCGATGAATTCCCAGAATTCCACATTTTTCGATGACCGCCGCCGTCAGTTCACCGACGTTAATATTCTCGCGCACGGAAACGCTGACGACGATTTCGCCCTCTCCGACTCTGCCTTCGAGAGAAAATTCGGCGGACCTCGCATCGATCTTGTTGACGACGATGATTCTTTTCATTCCGAATGTCGTTTCGAGAATATCGATATCGTCGTCGTGAAGCGACCGCGATGAATCCAGAACGACAAGAGCCATGTCTGAATTGCCGAGTTCCGTGCGAGCCCTTTCGATTCCGATCTTTTCTATCGCTCCGGCGTCGCCCGAAAGCGAATCGGAATCGCGAAGCCCGGCCGTATCGACAAGCGCGAATGGAATTCCGCTGATATTGACGGTTTCCTCGAGGATATCGCGCGTGGTACCGGGTATGTCGGTGACTATCGCCCTGTTCTCGCGCAGAAGCGCGTTAAAAAGCGAAGACTTGCCCACGTTCGGACTTCCGGTAATAACGACGCGAAGCCCTTCCCTTATAACCTTTCCATATTCATAGGTCGACAAAAGCTCTTCGGCCCTGGCTTTGACCTCCTCGACGCGACCGGCCATCATTCGGGTTTCTGAAGGATCGATGTCGTCTTCCGGAAAATCGATCGAGGCTTCGACCCCCGCCACCACATCGAGAAGCTCGTCGCGGAGACGGTCGATTTCATAAGAAAGCGAGCCTTTAATCTGAGAAACGGCGTTGTCGTGAAAGGCCTTCGTCCTCGAATTGACGACGTCGAGTATCGCTTCGGCGCGACAGAGGTCCATCTTTCCGTTGACGCAGGCGCGCCGTGTGAATTCACCTGGTTCCGCGTAACGCGCACCGAAATTCATCACCGATTTCAATATCCGCGTCATATTGTACGAACCGCCGTGACAGAACACTTCGAGCATGTCTTCGCCCGTAAATGAGCCCGGCCCCTTAAAAAAGCACGCCATGACCTCGTCGACGAAGGTGCGCTCGCCCGCCGCGGGCTCCGGCTCACCGGTTCCCGAAGGTCTTTCATAATCGACCAGGTAACCATGATACATCCTGCGCGGCTCCGGAACCGAGGCGACCGGCAACCCTTCGCGGCCGACGATGACGCTTTTGAAAATGGCCGACGAAAGTTTTCCGGATATCCTGATTATTCCGATGGCAGCCGGAACGTTCATGGGTACGGCCGGTGCCACTATCGTGTCGTCGAACAGCATTTGAATTTTCCTTTTCTGGCAATAATAGCCGCCGGTTGTCGCGGCGGCTATTTATTCAATGTCGAATTTGGTCTCTTCGATTATATATCTTATTCTTTCGCGGGATCCTTCGGAACCGCGCTTTCATGTTCGGCCGGAGGAGCCGCCGGAGGATTGATCGGAGTCGAATTGGCGATATTGCTCTTGGCTGCCTGAACTATCCTTGCGGCTCCTGAAATTCCGCCGGAAATGGAGGAGATTGGAGTCGCCGGATTCGATTCTCTGGAACGGGGCGGTTCGGGCCTTCTATCGCGATTGTCGCGAGGCGGACGATTGTCGCGACGCGCGCTGTTGTCACGCGGCGGACGGTTATCGTCGCGCGGGGGACGGTTTTCCTCACGGGGCGGTCTGTTCTCGCGAGGAGCCCTGTTTTCATCGCGAGGCGGACGATTTTCATTGCCGGCCACGCCGCCGGTCGGAGCGCTTCCGCGTCTCCTGCTTCCGCCGCCCTGGCCTTTGGGACCGCGTTCTTTATTTTTGGCGGAGATGACCACCTTGCGATAGGGCTCTTCGCCCTTGGAATATGTATATACGTCTGTGTTGTTCTTGAGAGTCATGTGGATGATCTTGCGCTCCTGGGAAGTCATCGGCTCGAGCTCGACGCTCTTGTTACTTTCCTTGACCTTCGCCGCGAGCTTGATGGAAAGTTCTTCAAGGCTTTTAACGCGGGATTCCCGGTAGCCGGAAGCGTCGATGGCTATATTGATTTTGTCCTCGCCTTCCTTGTTGACCATCACGTTGAGAAGATATTGAAGGGCGTTGAGCGTCGCTCCGCGCTTTCCAATAACGTTTCCGACGTTCTCGCCGTCGACCTGAAGCAGAGCCTTCATGGGATCGCCGGCATCGATTTCCATCTTGACCGAGCAGGGGACATTCATATAGTTGAGGATGTTCTCCAAAAGTTCGCGCGCGAGGTCTTTTTTATCTTCCTTCGTAGTGACGCGCACTTTCGCGTTTCTTGCTCCGAATATCCCGAACATTCCTTCTTTTTCTTCCTCGAGGATTTCGACTACGACCTGTTCGATCGTGACGTTGAGTTCGCGTAGCGCTTCGGCAATAGCCGCATCTTTAGTTTTCGCTGATTTTTCTACGCTGCGGGTTGTCATTATTTTACACATCTCCTTTGGCCTGAGTCTCATTTCAGAATCACTTTGCGGTTGGATCAAATATTCGTCAAATTGTCGCGTAAAACCCGATACGGGTTAAGAATTACCTCCTTTGTCGTTATCGGCGGCGGCTATCGCGACGACAGCCTTGCCCGCGCTCTCCCTGCGGTTATCGTACCATTGCTGGGCCACCTGAAGCACATTTGAAACGCCCCAGTAAAGAAGGACGCCCGAAGGAAGAGTATATGTAATCATGAACATCAGGATTGGCATGAACTGGAACGCGGCTGCCTGATTGGGATCGACCTGCATCTGGGATTGCTGCAGGTGCATCGAGATCGCTATGGCTATCGGCAGTATCCAGGTCGGATCGGCCGCGGAAAGATCGGCGAGCCATAAAAAGCCTTCGCCTTTGAGCTCCACTGACGATCGTAAAGCGGTGAAAAGCGCGAAGAGGACCGGAAGCTGGAGAAGGAGCGGCAGGCAGCCGCCAAACGGATTTATGCCGTGTTCCTTGTAAAGCTTCATGACTTCTTCGTTCATTTTCTGCATGTCCGTGGCGTACTTTTTCTTAAGCTCGGCGATCAACGGCTGGATCTTCTGCATTTCCTTCATCGACTTGGTCTGTTTGTTCGTAAGCGGCTGAAGGATGAGCTTTATTGCGATAGTCAGAAGTATGATTGCCACGCCGTAATTTTTGGTCATTCCATAGAAGAAAACCAGCGACTGAAGAATAAGGAGAGCGAGAAAATTGAATTCGCAAATTTCTTCGAATCCGCGTCCGTATTTTTTCAGATCGTCATAAGATTTTACGCCAAGAAATATTGAAAAATCGAACGACTGTGCCTCGGCCGCGTCCAGATCGAAAGCCGGAAAGCGCACGAACATATTCGATGTGAATCCCATTTTATTTTTCAAGGAATGGCCGGTGGCGGCAACGGAAGCTGAATGAGGTTTCTTGTTGTCGAAGGCGATGATGCCTGAATAGAACGAGTCGCGGATACCGATCCACTTGACATCGGAAGAAAAATTAGAAGCGTTGAATTCGTACTTGTATGTAGCCGAATTTGTAATCGACTTGTAAAGCGAACCGGCGATATCGGCGACGCATTCGTCGTCGACCGCGTTATCACCTATATTGGAAAGAAAATTAAGGGCGAGTCCGGGCGAATTCGGCGTACCGATGGATATCGGCGAAGGCGAATTGTTCTTGATCTTCAAGGAAAGCTTTATGAGACGCGAGGAAGAATCGACGGTAAAAATTTTGGTAATGCCGACCGAGAAAGTGCCGTCGCCGACGACACCTGTAAAAATTACTTTACTGACGTTCGCGTCGATCTTGTCCTGTTTGACATCGTAGACGACCTTGTTATCAGAAAGCGTTACGATTCCGCCTTTCGCCGCCACGCTGACATCGACGGTGAAGGGCCTGATAATTTCACTGGCGCCCGTTTCGAGATCGCCGGTTTTATATATGAAATCGTCCTGAAATTTTTTCCTGTTCAGGTTGAATTTTTTGAGCGAAGCGCCTTCGCGGGAAAATGAGACGTTGAAATCCGCAGAAGAAACGGTCACCAGATTAGCGTCTGAAACCGAAACTTCACCGGTAGATTTCAGTTCGCCCTGAGCAAAAGCCGGCGACGAAAAGCCGGACGGTATGATCGCCAGGAACGTCGAAACCGAGAGAAGAAGTAGTAAACTTATTAAATATTTTATTTTCAAGACAATGCCACCTGATTTTCAAATTTCGATCGATTGCGCCTATCGTATCGGCGCTGCCGGCAACGACCGGCCTGCTGACCTCCGCACGGCCAGCTCCTTCAAACCAAAGGATCATAACCTCCGTTAAAAAAAGGGTTACAGCGAACGATTCGAAACGATCCGTAAAGGACACCGCGAATCAAGCCATACTTCAGTATGGCGTGTCGGGTATATTCGGAACATGAAGGCGTGAAACGGCAGACTGGCGGCAAATTTGAAGAGAGAAACTTCTGGTAAAAGGCTATAGGCCAAACCAGAATATTCCTTATCGTGAAGAGAAATTTTTCAAGACCGCTGTCTTTGTCGTAATATTCGTATTTGCTGATACGGCTCAAAGTTTCATCCCGCCGCCGATTACGATCCTGTAGAATTCGGAAAGCCTTTCGAGTATCTTGAAATAACCCTGCCTGAGAGCGTCCGGCCGCGCCACCATAACGAAGTCGATGCCGGGAACGGGCTTGACCCCTGCCTCCGATTCCTTGACGAGCTTTTTCGCCAGGCCGTAATTCGCGTTCTTGAACCAGCGCCTGACGAGGTTTCGTCTGCACGCCTTGCCGACCTTCCTGGAAACGGAAAAACCAGTACGTATCTCGCCCAGATCGTTCGGTTTCCAGAAAATCGCAAAGAACGTGGAGTCGAAACGGGCCCCTTCGTCGTAAACCTTCTTAAAATCGCTTTTTTTCTTTAACCCGGTATACAAGGACCATTCCGATCATTCAATAAAGAAAGATAAGCCCGCCCGGCAGCAGGGAAAAACTCCCCGAAACTTCCGGACAGGCTGAATATCGTTCAAAAAAAATTAAGCGGAAAGGCGCTTTCTGCCTTTGGAACGACGGCATTTAATAACGCGGCGTCCGCCGGGAGTGCTCATTCTTTTGAGAAAACCGTGGTTTCTTTTTCTGCGACGATTCTTTGGCTGAAATGTGCGTTTCATGTCAAATCCTCCTGTTTGTAGTGATATTGTTTAAAAATGCACTTTATTTTATCATAAAACGGCCCGATATGTCAAGCCGTTTTATTAAAACTAATATGAAATCCAGCGCTAATGGCAATTCCCGCTAAAAAAATCCGGTGCACTCCGACTCGAACGAAATCCCGGCGCGACAGGCCGAAGGCTTTTCGCCGCGCGCAGGGGCCTCCGCGTTGCGACAGGCGATTTGGAATACCGCGCAAGACTGCGACGCCTATTTAGAAACCGGTTTCTTTTTAAGAACGTACTTTGAAAAAGCCCATTTGGTCGAATCCCAGACGGTCTTTCTTATGTTTTTGCGCCATAACGCCTCATAGCATAACATAAGCATGTTCTTGATGAAAGTGTGGATATGAAACCTCGCGGCGACTTCCATTTCCCCGTATAAAAAACTTTCGGGCCCGAAACTCGGCTTGATTTTGACCAGCACAGGTTTATTGCGCAGCAGCCCCTTCGCCGCCTCGACCGCCCCCACCGTGTAACCCAGATTTTCCGGCTTGTCGAGACCGATATTGGCGTCGATCGAAAGCTTGTGGAAAGAAAACGAAGAAACGGTCCTGACCATCAGCCTCCACAGAAGGATGATCACGTCCGCCGCCGTACCGCG
>Ga0079303_10000279_pt1 | contig 12075 bp, 9 predicted proteins | sample Methanogen_OWC_FD_77073 | JGI IMG/M metagenome (GOLD analysis project Ga0079303, IMG submission 77073) | Enriched soil microbial communities from Old Woman Creek wetland in Ohio, USA - Methanogen_OWC | ecosystem: Environmental > Terrestrial > Soil > Wetlands | place: USA: Ohio | collected...
GAAAAATCTCCACGGCAAGGAAACGATTTCCCAGCAGCAGTATGACCAGATGGAAGGCCAGTTCAAACTGGCGCAGAACGGCGTTGAAGTGGCCGACAAACAGGTAAAACAGGCTCAGACAGCCCTCGAGGCAGCCAGAGCGATGCTTGCCGTCGCAAATGTCGGTGTCAAAAGCGCCAAACAGAGACTTGCAGACTCGACACTTCTCGCGCCCTTCGACGGGCTGGTCGTTTCAAAAACGCTCATGGAGAACGAGGACAGCGACAGACAGAGGATTTTTATCGTCGACGATTCGGAACTGGAGCTCACCGCGCGCCTGCCGGAACGTCTTCTCCCCTTCATTCTGGTCGGCACCAGAATGCAGCTCCGTTCTCCGCTCGTCCCCGAACCGGTATTGGCAAACATCGTCACGATCATTCCATCGATCGATCAGAAAAATCTGACCTTCTCGGCGAAAGCGACCATTCCGAATCCCGAGCACAAGCTGAGCCATGGCGGCTACGCCGATGTGAACGTCATCGTGAAAGAGGACCGGGAAGTCCCGGTTATACCAACAAGTATCGTTAAAATCACGAGTGAATCATCGGGGAACGACCAGACCACTTCCCGGTCAGGCTATGTGTTCACGGTGCGCGATGGAAAAGCCCGCAAGACTCCTGTAACAGTAGGCATCTCCAGCAACAACCGCATCTCCATCCTCTCCGGCCTCGCCTCCGGCACGCCGGTCGTGGACCGCGGCTTTGAACAGCTGGATGACGGCACACGCGTCACGGTGGAAAACGAGGCGAACAAATGATTCTTGCAGATTCCTCCATCCGCCGGCCCGTCACCACCACGATGGTGTATCTCGCCATTGCCCTGTTCGGCATTCTCTGTTACATGGATCTCGGCGTCGATGAGTTCCCCGAAGTCGAGTTTCCGACCGTCACCATCACGTGCGTCTACCGGGGGGCCAGCCCGGAAACCCTCGAATCGAAAGTCGTCGACAAGATCGAAGAGCAGATTGCCGCTCTCAACGGCATCGACACTCTCAGATCCGTCTGCTCGGAAAATATAGCCCGTGTTATTGCCCAGTTCAAGCTCGATCGCAATATCAACGATGCGGTCCAGGACGTGCGCGACAAGATCGCGACGATCAGAAGCCAGCTTCCCGAAGCCATGGAGTCCCCTGTCATCGAAAAACTCGATACGGGCGCAATCCCGATTCTGACACTCGGCGTCACCGGAAAGATTCCATTGGCCGACCTGTCGAAATACGTGAAGGACGTCGTCAAAAACAGGATCCAGAGTATTCCCGGCGTGGGTGCGATCAGGGAATTCGGCGTCCGTGAGCGTGAAATCAAGATCTGGATCGACAACGACAAGCTGAACGCCCATAAACTTACCGCCGCCGAAGTGGTCCAGGCCGTGAAATCGAAAAATATCGAGATCCCTGCCGGCAAGATCGAGGATGAGCGGCGGGAGTTCGTCGTGAAAACGATGGGAGAACTCACCGATATCGAAGAGTTCAAGCGCCTCACGATCGCGACCATCGGCGGCACGCCGATCACTCTGGGCGAAGTCGCGCAGGTTGAAGATTCGATCGAGGATGAGCGGGCCATCGGCACGCTGAACGGCCAGACCATCATGGGCCTGCAGATTCAGAAACAGTCCGGCGCCAATGCCGTGAAAACGGCGAAACTCGTCAAGAATGCCATCGCAGACCTCAACGCGAACGCTCCCAGGGGTGTGACGATCAACATTCCGAGCGACTCGACTCCGTTCACCGAGGAATCCATCAACTCCGTCATGCTCGACATCATCGTGGGCGGCATCCTGGCCGTCCTGGTCATCCTGCTCTTCCTGCGCAACATGCGATCGACCCTGATCTCCGCGCTCGCGATTCCGTCTTCGCTTCTCGCGACCTTCGTCTTCATGCGCATGATGGGACTGACGCTGAACACCCTGACGACGATGGCGCTTTCCCTTTCCATCGGCCTTCTGATCGATGATGCGATCGTCGTCATCGAGAACATCTACCGGCATTTGCGCATGAAAAAATCCCCCGCGCAGGCAGCGGGCGATGCAACCGAAGAGATCGGCATGGCTGTCACAGCCACCACGTTTTCCCTCGTCGCCGTTTTTCTCCCGGTCGCACTGATGAGCGGCATCATCGGCCGGTTCCTCTTCCATTTCGGCATCACGGTCACCGTGACCGTGCTCGTCTCCCTACTCGTCAGCTTCACCCTCACCCCGATGCTGGCCGCCCGCTATCTGAAGATGGAAGAACAGGAAAACCGACTGTCCCGATTCCTCGGCCAAATGCTGGATCTGCTCGATGAAGGATACCGCCGCATTCTCGACATCGTCCTCAATCATCGCTATATCGTCCTGGCATCGGGTGCCGCGATCATCGCGCTGATCGTTTTCCTGAGCGGGTATCTGGCCTTCGAATTCAAGCCCGTGGTCGACAAGAACATTTACCTGGTGAACTTCCGGACACCCCTCGGAACCTCTCTCGAGGGATCGAGGCGCATCGTGGCGGATGTTGAACGTCAAATCATTGAGCCCATCAGGCAGCATGTTTCCATGTCGCTGGGGACTGTCGGGACAGATGCTCTTGAAGACCCGACAAAATGCACGATCATCGTCTCACTCAAGCCGAAAGATCAACGCCCCGGAGTCTCTCAGGCACAGCTGATGGAGCAGTCAAGAAAAGTGCTTGCCGGCATCGCCGGAGTCGATCGTTCGTCTGTCGAAGAAATGGATCCTCTGACAGCCGGCTCGGGAATGGGAAACCAACAGCTTTCCTATGCTCTTCTCGGTTCGAACATGAACGTCCTGAATGATCTTGCCGACAAGCTCATCGCCTGGATGAAGAAGACCGGCGGCTACGTGGATATCAGTGATTCCCGCGAACCCGGGAAACCCGAGCTTCATGTCCAGCTCCAGCGCGACCGCATGGAAGTTTTAGGCGTCAACGTCGGCGCGCTGGCGACGACGCTGAACCTGCTTGTCGGCGGAGAGCAGGCCGTTTCCCAGTTCAAACAGGAAGGCAAACAGTATGACGTCAAAATGCGGCTGATGAAGGCGTTCCGCCTCAGCTCCGAGTCTCTCCCCAATCTCATGGTCAGGACGATCGACGGAGCGAGAACCATCCCGCTGTCGAACGTTTCGGAACTCACGGTGAATGCCGCCCCTGCAATGATCAACCGCCTGAACCGTGCCCGCCAGATCTCCGTGGGAGCCAACCTCGAAGGCAAGGTCCAGGGGGCTGCAATGAACGAGTTCGCAGCAGAAGCCAACCGGCTGTTTCCGATCGGGTATCGCGGTGAGTTTCAGGGACTGGCGAAAGAAGCCGGTGAAACCTCGCGTAATATGATGTTCGCGGCGCTTCTTGCGGTGACTCTCGTCTATATGCTGCTGGCATCCCAGTTCGAGAACTTCCTGCACCCGCTGACGATCCTGACATCAGTGCCCCTCGGAATTGTCGGAGCGATCGTGATGCTGATTCTGATACGGGCAAAACTCGATATCATGGTCATGATCGGGTTTCTGATGCTCATGGGGCTGGTCGTGAAAAACGGCATTCTGCTCGTCGAGTTCATCAATCAGCAGCGTCATCGCGGCTTGAGCCGCAGAGATGCGATCATGACCGCCGGCCCCATCCGGTTGCGGCCAATTGTCATGACCAGCGCCTGCATGATCGGCGGAATGATTCCCGCCGCCATCGCCACGGGCCCTGGGGCTGAGCTGCGCACAGCAATGTCGCTCGCCGTCATCGGCGGACTCATCACCTCGACGTTTTTGACACTCCTGTTCGTTCCCGTCATCTACGAGCTGCTCGAAGACATTCTCGCCAGATTCGGTATCAAAGCGTTCAGAGAGCACAGCAATTCATCAGAACCATCAACGCCGCATACTGACCAATATTGATGACCGCATGACTGATTCAAACAGGACGTCATCTTCCGGCCCCGCGCCGATCGCATGGCAGGCGTTGCCGATCGGGATCTGGGCGATGGGGTTCAGTTCACTGTTCATGGACATGTCCTCGGAGATGATCCATAGCCTGTTGCCGGCGTTCATGGTCACCACTCTCGGTGCTTCCATGGTCACGGTCGGTTTCATCGAGGGAGTGGCGGAAGCGACGGCTTCCATCATGAAGGTTTTCTCCGGCGCTCTCAGCGATTACCTCGGCAGACGCAAGTTCCTGATGATTCTCGGATACGGGCTTGCCGCATTCACCAAGCCTATTTTCCCGCTTGCCAGCTCTATCGGCTGGGTATTCTCTGCACGCTTCATTGACCGTGTCGGGAAAGGAATCCGCGGTGCTCCTCGTGATGCGCTGGTAGCCGATATTACGCAACCGCATCTGAGGGGTGCGGCTTACGGGCTTCGGCAATCGCTCGATTCGGTGGGCGCATTGCTCGGCCCCCTGCTGGCAGTCACGCTCATGATCTGGTTCGCAAACGATATCAGAACAGTCATGTGGATCGCGGTGATACCGGCCTTCATCTGTGTATTGCTGCTTCTTGTCTGCGTGCACGAACCGGAGCGGACCATCGGAGACGACGCGCCCAACAGGGAGAGCCGATCCTCGAAAAGTTCCACAGCAGGTGCGGTTCTGGAACGAATCAGACAGCTTCCGCCGCATTACTGGCTCGTCGTCCTGCTGGGAGCGATCATGACACTCGCGCGGTTCAGCGAAGCGTTTCTGGTGTTGCGCGCCCAGGATGTCGGACTCGCACTCGGCTATGCACCAGTCGTGATGATCGTGATGAACGTCTTTTACGCCGGGGCCGCCTATCCGGCCGGAATCGCCGCCGACCGTTTCAGCCGCCGCACCCTGCTGATCCTCGGGCTGGCTTTCCTGATCATCGCGGATCTCGTGCTTGCCACCGCCGCTTCGCCGCTGATCGTGTTCTGCGGCGCCGCTCTGTGGGGCCTGCATATGGCTTTCACGCAAGGTCTGCTGGCGAAGCTGGTCGCGGACACAGCTCCCGCAAAGCTGGTCGGCACGGGATTCGGGATATTCAATCTCGTGAGCGGCATTGCGCTGCTTCTGGCCAGCGTGATCGCGGGCTCCCTCTGGAATTCTCTCGGGCCGTCCGCCACCTTTCTTGCCGGAGCCGTGTTTACAACCATCGCAGCCGTTGGCCTGGCCGTCGCCGCCAGACCATCCAGACCTCTTTCCACGCAGTAGCAGAAGAAGTGACAGACTCCTGAAATCATTCTTCTCTTGACAAGCCACCTGAAATGTTAATCGTTTGGAGTAAGGGGGAACAGAGAGGAGATGAACGATCATGTTGAAACTCGAGATAACCGAGGAGAATCTGGCTCTGTTGAAGACCCTTCTCACCAGGGAAATAGCCGACACCCGCGTCGAAAGCTACCACTGCCGCAACGCGGCCCAGTTCAAGGACTACCTCAAAGCCCGTGAAGCAGAACTGAACGAACTGCTCACCAGAATCATGCGGCTGCTTCCCACCTGAGCGATTCAACCACTTCCGCGTGTCCGCTCCGATCGGAATACTCCCCGATAGAAGATGCGATCTCCAAGAGGCCATCACCGCTCCGGACCCACGTCCGGAGTTTTTTTTCCCACGTTCAAAGGTTTCATCAGCGGAGATGGCGGGTGGGGTTCGTCCTTTTCCGAACAAGCGTGTCCCTCGCAAATCAGCATATTAAATATTATACAATATATCCTTGCGCAGGTGGTGGCAGGCGCGTATCTTGCCGGAATGAACGAAACGGTTTTTCTGGCCGTCCTGGTCGCCTGGCTGGGTATCATTGTCTTTTTGTCCAGGCGGGGCGTTCCGCTCTGGCAAGTGATACTCGCTGCATCCGTGGGAATCGGCCTCGCGCTTGGGCGCGGATTCTCAGGGCTGACGGGCGATTCGCTCGCCGTCACGACCGACCCCGCCGTCCTTGATCTCCTCGCGATGGTAACCCTGATCTACCTATACTCCTTCCTTCTGAAAGCGACCCATCGGATGGAGCGGATCGCCGACTATCTCAACGGGAAGATGCGGGATCCCAGATGGGTGCTGGTTTCCGTTCCGGCAATCGTAGGTCTGATACCCATGCCGGGAGGGGCGATGTTTACCGCCCCGATCACCGACGAGGTGGGAAATCGCATTTCCCTCACGCCTGAGTACAAGGTATTCACGAATTACTGGTTCCGGCACTGCTGGGAGCTGGCTTTTCCCCTCTATCCCGGTATCATCCTCGCTGCGGGGCTGATAAGGACCACTCCGACCGCCCTCTCGTGGATCCTCATGCCCCTGGCCCTTGCTGCCTTCCTCGGCGGGGGAGCCGTTTTTTTCCTCAGCTACCGCCGGGAAGCCGCCAAGTTCCTTGAAAAGAGTTCGGCCGAAATCCGGACCCGCCGTCCTCTTTCTGTAAGCATCCTCTGGCCGATTCTGGCTGTCATCCTTGTCGCCCTGGTCAGGATCCCCGTGACTCTCGGCCTTCTCGGAATAATAATATTCTTTTCGATATCTGAGCGGTTCACTCTTAAACGTCTCTGGATCTTCTTCCGGCACTCATTCAACTGGCCAATCATTCTGCTGGTCTGGGCGGTCTTCTTTTTCGGAAAAGTCCTGACTTCGACCGGCCTTCTTCAGGTCGTCGGAACGGCGATGATCCGGTTCGGAATCCCTCCGTGGCTTTTGAGCTTCGTCCTCCCCTTCTTCATGGGATTGCTCACGGGAGTGACCCCGGGATTCGTGGGAACCGTTTTTCCGATCCTGCTCCCCTTCTGGAAGGACAGTCCGGAACTCTGGCTCCAGCTTGCCTATGCAGGAGGGGTATCGGGAGTGTTTCTCTCCCCTGCCCATCTTTGCCTTTCGATGACACAGGATTATTTCAAGGCCCACCTGATCCCGATCATCCGGCTCATGCTCCTTCCCGTCGCCGTGGTCTCGGCCGTCGCCATTCTCAGGTTCGTTCTCTGATCGCCCCGATTCCCTTTTAAAAGCCTGATCGCGGCAGGCTTTGCCGGTTTTTTCGCGCCATTTCATCGGCATGGCCGGCCAATCCCAGCTTTTTGATCTGCAGGATGCAAGCACGCCTGTCTGAACGCAGAAAGAAGCCGATCACCCGCGAAATCAGGTTGTGGAATTTTCCGCATTCATGCGGATCCTGATACTTCCGGCAGTCGGCACAGGATGAATGGCCACCGCTCATGCAGCATTTCCTGATGCCACACCAGGTTGCGGACTCGTTGTTCCGGCATCCCGGGCATCTCCCTTTCACAGCGGAGCCGCATGCTCCGCAATACAGGCCGCAAAAAGCTACCAATCCAGGATTTCCGGTGTTTTCCGGCACATCGTTCATCGTATCGCCCCTTGAACGGAATACGGTCTACCCAGCCACTCACTTCCTGCCAATGAACGCAGACCCTTTTCTCATTGCAGGAAAATATTCATTCACAGATAGCACAGATTTCCCGAATATGGTTTATTTAGAATATGATGAAGAACCTGATTTCCGACGAAAAACTCCGCGAACGCCGGACGCCCCGGGAAGAAGACCTGCGCGGGCCGTTCCTGCGTGACCAGACCGCGATCATCCACTCGCTGCCGTTCCGACGCCTTAAGCACAAAACTCAGGTATTCTCGGCTCCCGAAAACGATCATATATGCACACGTATAGAGCACGTCATGCATGTCGCGACAATCGCGGTGTCAATCGTCCGCGGCCTCAACCGCCTCGGCTGGCAACTCGATGAGGAAGCGGCCTTCGCGATCGGCATCGGTCACGACCTCGGCCACCCGCCCTTCGGTCATGTCGGAGAACACGCTCTGGATGCCATCCTCAGACAGCATGATTCATCGTTCATGCATGAGATCAACGGGCTCCGGGTCGTCGACATCCTCGCAAACGAAGGGCGCGGGCTTAATCTCACGTTTGCGGTCCGCGACGGCATCGTCTGCCACAACGGCGAAAAATTCGAACAGAGTCTCGTTCCGGCTGAATCGGCAAACACCCCCGAAAATATACATGATCGAAACGCCCGTCCGTCAACCTGGGAAGGATGCATCGTCCGGTTTTCCGATAAAATAGCCTACCTCGGCCGTGATATAGAAGACGGTATAGATGCCGGGCTGATTTCTGAAACCGATGTCCCCGAGCTTGTCCGGCGCGAACTCGGCAGTCGCAACGGCGAAATCATCAACACCCTGGTCGTCGATCTGATTGCCGCTTCGAGCGACAGCGGAGCCATCCGGTTCTCGCCCGAACGGTTCGGGATCATCAACGAGCTGCGCCGGTTCAACTACGAACGCATTTACTTCCATCCCCGGCTGCAGGAATACGGCAGCTATATTTCCGAGATCGTCCGCCGGCTGTTCACTCATCTCCAGGGTCTCGCAACGGCCTTCGGAAGCGACTACCCCCGCTATGCGGCCGCCACGCTTCCGCTCGACCGGGCCTTCGGCCATTACCTCGAGCGGATGGAGCAGGCCTACCGCCGCGAATCAGCCGGGCTGGAGCGGATGGCCACCGACTATCTCTCGGGAATGACGGATGAGTTCGCCCTCTCATCCCTCCGGCAGATCACTTTCCCGCCGCCCATCTGCTGACCAAGGAAGAACAAAGCCTATTTTTGCGAAGGGATTGCGATCAGGCCGACAGCGGAAACGGCATCCAACACATCGGCGACGGCAGCGTCAGAAATGGAAGCGACATCAGCGCGACCGACGGTGTATTTCTGCATGCGAAGGATGATGCGCTCCCAGATTTCCTGCGGTTTTGGTTTCTCTCCCGTTGTGCGCTGACGATCGTGACAACCGATGCAGTATCGATCGATCGCATCGCCCGCAATGTCCGGGGAGACAGCGGACGCAGACAGCATCGAGGGCGGGACGGCGGCTGTCGCGAGAAGCGCAGCCAGGGCTCCGCGCGTATCTTCCCGGCCACATGCGCCGGCCCAGGCCATGGGCTCCACGATCTCGATCCAGCGTGGAATCTTTCTTCTGCCAAGTCCTTCCACGGCTGTTTCCTTGTCGTGGCAGGAGACGCAGTCACGGTTGAATGCCATCTGGTCAGGCCGCTCCACGACTTCGGCAGGCGTCAGGGGCCGCCAGGTATGTGCGCATTGCATATACGGGAGAATCATTCCGAAAGCGGTGAGAGGAAACAGAACGGTAAGGGCATACCCGATCGACATCAAACGCTTCGGTGAAACAAGCATGTTCCTGCGCGCCATGAATTTGGCCACGAACAGCATGAAGACGAGGACACCAACCAGAACATGAACTCTCGACAGGCTGCGCAGGGGAACCTGGTATCGACTCAGCCGCGCGATCATGCCGAAAAGGAGAAGCAAACCGGGAATGACGGCCAGACGGCCGCCCCAGCGGTGAAGGGGACTCGCCGGCCACCGCAGTTTGATCGCACCGAGACAGACCGCGCCGATTCCCAAAATCCAGCCGAGCCAGACGCCAATATGTGGTTCCATCAATCCATTCTCCCATTCAATCCCGCCATTTGCCGGTCAGTCATTGTCTGCAGCCGTCGGACCGCTGACACAGCATATACTATATATTCTATTACATGCCAAACGGCGTGGAAACGCATCGAGCATCTCCACGCCGTCTCAAAAAACAGGATCAGTTCACCTTTTCAAACTTTTCCTTCGGGGACATGCAAACGGGGCATTTGTCGTTCGGAACCTGGCTCATGGTATAACCGCAGACCAGACAAACGAAGAAGTCCTTCTTGCCGGATTTCATGGCATCGAGGTTCTTGAGGGTGTCGGTGTACATTGCGGCATGGTCCCCCTCGACCTTCCCGGCGCCGCCGAACAGAATGACCGCCATATCCTGCTTTTCGGCTTCAGCGGCAGCTTTGAACTCGGGATACATCTTTTCGCTTTCCTGCGTTTCGCCGGCGATTGCGGCTTCGAGATTTTCCTTCGTGGTCTTCACGACCGGCGTCTCGAGCTTGGGCTCGGCCTTGCCACCCTGCTTTTCGATCTCGGCTTTGAGATTCGCAGCATGAATGCCTTCCGCTTTCGCCGCAGCGCGGAACAGGCTGCCGACCCCAAGGAAGCCCTCTTCATCAGCCTTCCTGGCAAACTCCGTGTATTTTGTCTGCGCGTTCGACTCGCCGTTGAAAGCGATCAACATATGTTCCATCGTGTTCGCGGCCGGAGCCACCGGAGCAACAGCCGTGTCAGAAGCGGCCGCAGGAACAGGAGCAGCCGGCGGAACAATCTGTGCAGACACGACACCGGCCATCATCAGAGAAACGACAAGCAGAGACAGAACGACTCGATTCATTTTCATCCTCCACAAATTAAGATCTTTGTACAGGTAAGTTACAATCATGCCCTCGGAGAGTCAATGTACTGAATCCCGTCCAGGGCAGGTGCACGAGTTCTCACACATTAAAAACAGCGACGACTCCCCACATCAGAAAACGCCACCATAAAGGGGTGGCGTTTTCTTTTATATTTAACAATATCCTATTTAGAGATAGATTTCTCCGCGCACGTTGCGGAGTCGAAGCTCCCGAAGCAGGGGCGAAGGTTCCCGGGCCCGGCGGCACCGGCAGAACGAACCACGAAAAGAAACGCTGCCACGAGCACGATCCAGCCGATAATACCAACCAGCAGTGACCGACGAACTTCTCCGCTAAGGAACGGGTATTTGCGCATCATGTTCTGCATCGCTTCCTCCCTACTCCGGAACAACGTTGTATTTTCGAAAGCAATTTTCATGCCAGCCCCACAAAATACTCTGTATCTGTGGCAAACAAGGATTTTCCCAGGAGCACTCATCACGCGAACGCTGATTTTTCATCACCAGACCGCTGAAAAAGAAGACTCGATTCCTGTAGCGTTCATGCGGTAAAATGAAAAAAACGAACCGGAGGAATGGAATACATGCGAAACATCAGATCGTTTCTGATTCTTGCAATGGTGCTGACAGTATCGTTCACATCCACTGCTTTACTCGCACGAGACTGGCAGCGGGATCCGGCATGCGTCCAGATCCCCTTCGCGCCACGTGTCGTCGCCATCGGTGATATCCACGGCGCGTTTCCGCAATTCGCAGCATCCCTCGAAACGGCCGGCATGGCAAAGCGCACGTCCAGCGAAGGCTTTACCCTCACCTGGACAGGCGGGAAAGACATTCTTGTCTTCACCGGCGACTTGACCGATAGAGGACTCTATACAAAACAGGTCTACGATGCCGTGATGAGTCTCGAAAAGCAGGCCGATGCGGCCGGTGGCCATGTGTTCCCGATGTTCGGCAATCACGAGGCGCTGTTGCTGAACGGCACAACCGAAAAATGGGCCAAAACCCTGACCTCATACAAAAAGCAGTGGTATCAGAACACCCTCGATTCGTTCATCAAAGCCGGACTCGACTTCCACCAGGCCATCTCGCCGGAAGGCACCTACGGCTCCTGGATCCGCCGCCGCCCGCTTTTCGCGGTCATCAACGGCTACATGTTCGTGCATGGCGGCCTTCAGGCCGAACCTCAGGGCTTGACGGCCATCGCGACCCGGTTCCGGCTCGACATGGAAAAAGAAGACTTCAACTCCGGCATCTTCATGGATGAAAAGGGCCCCCTCTGGAACCGCGAGTGGTGGAATGATGCTGCGCTGATCGAACGCAGTCTCCAGATCATGGGTATCCGGGGCGTGGTGTTCGGCCATACAGTCGGCGCCATGGGAACGGAAGGCATGATCAACGTCCAAAACAATGAATTGATTGGTATCGATATCGGGATGTGCCCCGCCTACGGCAAAAGCCAGGGGGGCGCACTCGTCATGGCCGCCACCCAGGACGGCGGCATCACCGCGGAGGCCGTCTACCCCGACAGACCAACCGCAAAACTGTTCTCCATCGCCGGAACAGGCCGCCGAATCACGAGGCCCATACAACGCACCCCGCGCCGCCCGGCACGCAGATCATCCAACGAGCAGCTTCCGCTCACGGGCACGGACAACTGAACGATATATCCCGTATTCCAGCATTGAACGGCTCCGGCCCCGTCTCACGACGGGGCCTTTTTATCGTCAGGCAGCTGTATTCTTCAAACAGCCACATCTTCGACGATGGTAATGGAGCTTGAAAA
>Ga0079303_10000280_pt1 | contig 12046 bp, 8 predicted proteins | sample Methanogen_OWC_FD_77073 | JGI IMG/M metagenome (GOLD analysis project Ga0079303, IMG submission 77073) | Enriched soil microbial communities from Old Woman Creek wetland in Ohio, USA - Methanogen_OWC | ecosystem: Environmental > Terrestrial > Soil > Wetlands | place: USA: Ohio | collected...
CGAAGCCGCCACAGCTTCGAGCCGTTCGGCTTGTGCCACAGATACAGCCCGTCCTCGTCGCGTTGCTTCTCACCAGGGCCTTTGAATGCCGCTATAGAGCGCTCGGTTATCTTCACGTCTGGTCTTCCTTTCTGTCGACCGGGGTATCGGTTTTGTCGACCGGGGTATTTAGCTTGAACGATACCCCGGTTTGGATAAAATAAAAACGACGGATTCGGATGGTTTCGGACGGTTAGAAACAAAAAACCCGCATTTTCAGCGGGTTTTGGATGATTTCGGACAATATCGAATTGTCCTCACAGTGGAGGTGGCGGGAATCGAACCCGCGTCCGAAGAGGGTCACGAGCACCATGCTACCATCATTCCCTGCGTTTAAATGTTTAAGGTTTTCGTAACCCGCAGGGGGGTCTCTACTCACCCGATCCGTCTGGAAAGTCTCGAAGCGGCACGCCAGGGGCCCCGTGCAACTTCCAGCCAGTTTATTCGACGGTTCTGCGGTATCTTACCGGCGGAATCTACCGAGAACCGCACAGCCTAATTAGGCTGCGAGCGCAACAGGTTCGTTGGCTTTTGTTTTTGTGGTCGAATTTTAACGAGGCCGTTCGACCAACCTCGGATGGCAAGCGATCGATCGCACTCCCCGTCGAAACCAGATCACCCCCGGGAAGGGATCTCCAAAGAACATCGGGCGGCTCGATTCAACGAACCCGGCCGCGGGTCGGCGGCTGTCCCTATATGTAAATGTAACACAATCACCCCGGTTCAGGAAGAAATCATTCATCCTGCCGTGAGCGCCCTTATGGCTGCGCGGTTGTCGTTCCTGGTGCAGCCTGCGCCGACGAGGGCTTTTTCCTGGCGATGATGCCGGCAATCTTCATCACGAGGCTCTGAATCATGTAAGGTTTCATCAGGAAATGGATGTCGGAATCGACCACGCCGTTGTGTGCGACGACACTCTCGGCATATCCCGATGTGAACAGGGTCGGCAGGCCCGGGTGATTTTTCTGGACCTGGTCGGCAAGCTCGCGGCCGCTCATCTCGGGCATCACGACGTCCGTCACCAGGATTGCCGGCATTTCCTTCGAGGTTTCAAACCAGCCAAGAGCTTCCCGGCCGTTTTCAAATGCCTGCACTCTGAATCCGAAGACCGGAAGCCCCTGCAGGATCAGATCGCGGATCATCGGCTCGTCTTCCACGACCAGCACCAGTTCGCCGTTTCCTGATACAATCATGGGTTTTTGAGCTTCCTTCTCGACATTCACCGGTCCGGCCACTTCCGGGAGTTGTATTCGGAAGCGCGACCCCTTCCCGGGACTCGACTCGACTTCGATTCTGCCGCCATTTTGCCGGACAATGCCATATACGGTCGCCAGGCCGAGCCCTGTCCCTTCGTGCTTGGGTTTCGTCGTGAAGAATGGCTCGAAAATCTTTTTCCGGACCTCTTCCGTCATGCCCGTTCCCGTATCGATGACTTCAAACTGAACATACTTTCCGATGCCTTGCAGTTCGACATTCGCCGTTCTGACAAGCAGCGTTCCTCCATCCGGCATGGCATCCTTCGCATTCACGACGAGATTCACAAGGATTTGCTCGATCTGGCTCGGGTCGGCCCTGACACGGCTCAGATCCTGGGCTGTATTTATTTCAAGCGATATATTCTCGCCGATGATTCTCGACAGCATCTGTTTGAGATTGCCCAGGCTCTCGTTCAGGTCGATGATACGCGGTTCTGTCGGCTGCCTGTGCGAGAAGGCAAGCAGCTGATGCGTCAGGTCCGTGGCGGTTTTCCCGGCATTTGCTATCTCCTGCAGGGTGGCGCGCAGATTCACCGGCAACCCTGGCTCATACAGCGCGAGTTCGGCGAAGCCGTTGATAACTGTAAGGATATTATTGAAGTCATGCGCGATTCCCCCGGCCAGCCGGCCGATGGATTCCATCTTCTGCGACTGAAGGAACTGCTCCTCCATCTTGTCGCGTGCTTCGCGTGCCTGGTGCTGCTCGGTTACGTCGCGACCCTCGGCGATCAGATAATGCACGCTTCCCGTTTCGTCCGTGAATGGTTTTATCGAAAAATCTATATGGCGCACTATTCCATCGACAGGCGAGACATGCGTGCTCTCGAATCTGTCGAAGCCGCCCGTGGCGGCGTGCTCGATCGCCTTTTTCAGCCTCTCCTGCACCACCGGGGTCCGGTTCCACCAGGGGGTATCCCAGAAGGGGTGGCCGATCAGATTTTCTTCCGCTGTGCCATCCAGATCGATGGTCGGGCGGTTCGCCTGAAGAAGTCTGCCGTCTTTTGAGAGTAGACCGATATACTGGAATGTCTGGTTGAAAATCGCGCGTAGTTTCCGTTCGCTTTCGGCCAGCGCGACGGCCTGACGCCGGTTCTGCTCGACTTCCTTTTCAAGCTCTGCCGTCCGGCCACTTACGAGCTTTCGAAGCTGGATATTCCAGAGGACCGCCCCGATGACCAGCAGAACGAGGAAAAACAGCCAGCGCAGCGCCAGTCGAAGCGTTTCGGCATTGCCGAGGGGTTCTGAAATCCATTTGTCATGCAGAAAGGCCGCCTGCTCTTTTGTCATGCCATCGAAAACCTTCTGGAACAGCCCGGCCATGATCGGCCAGTCCTGTCTGAAACCCATGCCGAGGTTCATGGAGTAGGGTGACCTGAACGCAATTGTGACGTCAGAAAGATGGTGCTGTTTCGAATAATGGCTTAATGTAGCGAGGTCTATAATACCGGCGTCGACCGTTCCCATCAAAACCTGGCCCAGCAGACCCTCGATATGGTCATTCGGCGACAGCCGTATTTCGGGATGTTCGCGAGCCAGAAGATCATGGACGATCCAGCCCTGCATGCAGGCCAGCTTTTTGCCGTGGAGTTCGGCGAGAGAACTTACCTGGGGCGAACCTTTGCGAATGAAAACAACATTCGGAATCACGATGTACGGCGCCGTGAAGTTGATGAAGGTTCGACGCTGGTCCGATATCGAAACCGCGGGGACGGCGTCCAGTTCTTTATCTCGAATGCGCTGAAGAACTTTATCCCAGGGCAGCGTCGTACTGTCGAACGTGATTTTAAGCCCGAGCTCGTCGGCCGCGATCCTCAGATAGTCAGCTGCCAAGCCGGTATACACGCCCTTTTCATCGAGATACTCGAATGGCGGCCAGTCGGTCGTGATGCCGATTCTCAGCTCCCGATGCGTTTCAAGCCACACCGCCTCTTCGGACGTCATTATCAGGCGCGACCTTGCCGGGGTGGAGATCGTGCCATCGGCGAACGTGGCGGAGTCGGCAAAGAGCAGGAAAAAGACGCATGTCACGAAGACGAAAAGCCTCAGCCGGTGATTATCGCTTCCGCGGTCGGCAGACACAAGATCGAAGCCTCTCTCTTCGCGATTCAATAGGGCCAGCGTTTTTGACTGTGCCATGAATCACCTCTCGTTACTAATTATACCACCGATGATGTAGAATCGCAGACATGACTGAGCAGCTTTGTGCCACTGCGGTGAGGCCGGCCGGCTATGTCGGCGATCCGATCAGGCCTCCTGCCGAGGCCGGAAGCATCATTCTTCAGGCCTCGATCGGTTGCCCGCATGGGCGGTGCTCCTTTTGCGCTGCTTACAGAGGTGTCGGCTTCTGCGTCCGCAGCCCGGACGAGTTTGCCGCGCATGTCGAACTTGTCGCTTCGCTTGGCGGAAGGGGCGGCACGCGCGTGTTTCTGGCCGACGGGGATACGATGAGGCTACCGGCAGATCGGCTTTTTGAATTCATGGAACGAACGAAGCGCGTGTTTCCGGCGGCGCGGCGTTTCGGGGTATATGCCGGCGCGCGCGGAATTCTCGAGAAAAGCGGCGATGAGATGACTCGGCTCAAGGCGGCCGGGCTGAACACGTTGTATCTCGGCCTTGAAAGCGGCTCGGACGACATTCTGCGCGAAATGAACAAGGATGCGACATCGGGCGAGATGTGCGAGGCTGTCGTCGCGGCTCAGAACGCCGGCCTGCGCGTGTCCGTGATGGTGCTGCTCGGACTGGGCGGTGCCGGCCATTCTCTCGATCATGCGAAAGCCACGGCGGCCGCTTTGAATCGCATGCAACCACGTCTTCTGAGCGTCCTGACGCTGATGCCCGTTCCCGGGACGCCGCTCTGGAAGCGCATATCGGAAGGCTCATTCGCGCTGCCCGATGCGCCCGGCATGCTGTGGGAGCTGCGGGAGCTGGTTGCGCGGCTCGAGGTGAACCGCACGGTTTTCACGGCGAACCACGCATCGTCGTATCTTCCGCTCGAAGGCGCTCTGCCGCGCGATAAAGAGCGGCTGCTCGCCGAACTCGATGCCGCGCTGGCCGGTTCCCGGAGACTGGTTCCGGAAGCCTGGCGGGGCCTTTGACGATTATTTTCTCAGTCTGGACAGACCGTTTTCGGTGGACACCCAGAGGTTCAGATCGTCGATGACGAGTGCATTCACGCGGTTCCCGGACAAACCATCGAAGGGGCAGACGTCGAGCATGCCTGCATTCGGATTGCCGGGCCACGACCATGCCGCGACCGGCACCGCCTGAGGCGGGATCGATGGCCAGACCATCGGCTTCATGACGCTGTCCACAATGACCGGGGAACAGCCGCCATGCTGCATGACGGCCTGAAGCAGGCTCAGCCGCGTGACTCCGTTTGCCGTGCCGATCCAGAGGACCAGTTTGTCCGTGTCATTTTCCGTTTCATCCCACAGCAGGGCTTGCACGTCGTTGCTGTAACAGCCGTAGGAGGTGACGTCGATGTGCTGCACCATGTCGCCCGCGAGCACGTCGAGACCTTTCCTCGTGCCGGCATAGACAACGCCGCGCTTGGCGCAAAGTGCCTGGATGGCATCGTCTGAAAGGATTTTCGTGCCGAAGGATTCCATGCGTGACCAAGTGCCGCCGTTCCAGGCGTAGATGCCGCTCGATTTCGTTCCGACATACACGTTTTCGCCTTCAGCGCAGATCGCCGTGACCGCCGATGGAAACATTGAACTGCCTGCCGCTTCCGTATACCCGGGGATGCCGTCTGCCGGTAATTTCTCAAGCCTGTCGTTCTGCATTCGGAAAATCGAGCCGCTCAGGCCGGCCGGACCGCCTGTTCCTATCAGGAGAGACGTGCCATCGCGGGAGATCGCCGTGACATTCGTGTCGGTCAGGCCGTCTTTTTCGCGGAAATACCGCCACGTGTCGGTGCGGGAGTCGAGCCTTGCAAGGCCGCCCGCCGTACCGGGTTTCTGACCGCCTGCCAGAGGCATGCCTTCAGCCGAAAGGGCCAGCGTATTGATTTCATGGGTGAAGTTGAGATCGCCGGGAATGTTGGGCCATGGATCAAAGCGGGCCAGTGTCCTGGTGAAAGCGTGGAGAAAGCTTCCGCCGGCAGATGGCGGATTGACGCCTGCCCATACCGTGTCGCCCACCGCCATTCCCCTGACGGCGTGGCCCTGATTGGCGATATAGGCATAAAAGTTGCCCTGGCCGATGTGCGGAATCTCCTTGTGCGTGTAGCGCGCCGCGCCTTCGGGGGTGCAGAAAACAGCCCAGGTCAGCTCCCGCTGGATTGTTCGCGGTTTCAGAACCGGCGGGATGGAATGGCAGGTGGGGCAGGCTTTCTTTCCGCCCTCGGCAATGAACTCGATGCAGGTTGCGCACGGGCAGTGGCCTTTTCCGCGCAGCTGGGGCAGTCCCGAGGCGTTCATCAGCTCGTAATCGTGAAGAGCCTCGTCGCGGCCTTCCACTGTCAGAGCTGTGATTTCATCCGACGGGAGCTCCGAGTTGCGGGTCGTGATGCTCTGCCAGCTGTTTCCGCCGAGATCCGCGATCAGGTTCTGGATTGCGATGCCCTGTTTCGTCCCGACCCAGAGTTGCGAGGTGTTCCGTTGCCAGGCGAGCGATGTGATCCAGGTCGAACCGGGTCCGCCTTCTTCGGCCGAGGCGAGGGAGTAGGTTCCGCCGCTCCAGCGCAGAAGGCCGCCGCCGGCGGTTCCCAGCACGACCCAGTCTTCCATGGTCGTGCTCAGCCCTGTTTTCATCGGCCGATACCGGTAATATGCGATTGCCGAAATCCACTCGAATGCAAGTCCGTCGCGATCCGGAGTGTGTGCTTCGATCCGATCGCCCCGAATGATGGCCCAGCCTTTTGTCGTGCCAACCAGGAGTCCGAGCGGGGAACTGCACAGCGCGGTGATGTGCGCCGCTGGCAGTCCGCGTTCTTCGGTCATGACGTCGATCGCGTCGCCGCGCAACCGGGCGAGACCTTTCATCGTGCCGGCAAAAACGGTGCCGTCTTGGACCGCGAGGCAGGTGATGCCGTTGTCGGGAAGCCCGTTGTCGGCGGTTATCACCTTCATGCTGCCGCCTTCGTTACGTTTCACCAGCCCGTCGGAAGTGCCGATCACGAGTTCGGTGCCGCGCTGCGCCAGGGCTGTGACCGACATGCCCGGGAGGCCCTGAGCGATTGTGAGGCGCAGCCTGATCTGCCCCCACTCGTCGTATCTTACCAGGCCGCCGCCTTCGTAACCCACCCATACATCGTCCCCTTCGATATGTGCGCACAATGCCCGTTTCAAACCGGGTGCGGGCGGATCGAGCAACACCCACGACGGCGCAGCCGTCGCGGCAATCGAGCAGAGCATGCAGCAGAACAAAAGGGACAGTCTGACGCCCATCGCCCGCATTGAGCGGAATTGGGGCTTCCACAAAACTTCGCCACACAACGGACAAAACAAACCAAAAGAAACCTCCAAACCTCGCTACACCACAGCCCCAATTTCCGCTCGAATGCCTAGTTAGACGATTCTATTTTGAAGCTTTTGATTTTAGCCACTCTTCAAAATCAAGTTTTAGAATTTCTTTTTCATCAACGCTACTACTTGGGGCAGCTGGGTAATATCCCTGCCTTGACAATAGGTTGAGCGCACAACCAGCGGCGAAATTACTGTTACCTGATTTAATAACCCAAAATGCGAATCTCTTCTTTTCGATGTCTAAAATTTTTCCTTCGTTGCAAAGCAAGTCAAATAGTCCAACAACCGTGTCCTTATCATTGCATTTTTCTTTGAAAATCCGAATTAGGTCCTCCGCCGTGGAAGAAGCGATGTTTGCGCCTGCAGGAAAAAAGGTCCCCCATGAAACCGGATTGGAGAGTACCCGTTCATATTTGTAAGTCTGCCGAATTGAATCAGACAAAAACTTAGCACTCTCCTTAAAGGGAAACGAATCGCTTGCAGATAATTTGTCAAGGTCAAATAGCGCTTTTCTGTCATCAGAAACCGCTTTCATCCAGGCATCGAGGAGAGTGGTTCTTTGGGTAATTGAAAAAAGCTGGTCTTGAATGGCTTTTGAAGCGCTTGCTAGAATTGAGTCGGCCTCATCCTTGGTCTTTTTTATCTCGAACAAGTAACCTTCGGCCCTTATTGAAACTGAATAAAAATCAAAGATAGGCTTCAAGCTCCCAAAATTAATTGAATAGAATAAAAGGAAAAACAAAATCACAAGAGCGATCAAATTGGAAAAGTATCCTGAATGTTTTAACAATTCCGGCTGTGTAAAAGTAAATGAAAACAATACTAAAACAATCATTAACCCAATCAATAAAAACGCGCCCTTTTCGCTTCCAGGGAAAATGAAAACAATAAAGGCCAGAATGAGAATCCACCAGTATCCAGGAAGAGCTAATAGGAAATCAAAAACTGAGGTCAAATTGTTCTTGAAGGAATTGTTCTTCATTTATCTTCCTTTTTCGTCTAACTTCAGTTGACCAGGTTCTTTATGCGTTCTGCGAACGCGTCGAGTCTCCGGAGAAGCGCCTCTCTGTCGGGATGCGAGGTTGCCGCGACCGCTGCCCGGAGCGGCGTGAGCGCGGCGAGTGCATCCTGCCTGCTGACTTCGGGAAGCCTCTGCCGGAGATCGTCTTCGGGAATATCCGCCGGTTCGCGTATGGCTTCGTCCGCGGCGGACGCGAAGATGTACTCCGCGATGTTCGACAATGCCTCTCCGGCGTGAACGCCGTTCGGGCAGGCACGGAGATACGCGCCCGATGTCTCGTTCGCCTGGGCGAGCATCAGATCGTAAAAGCCTTCCGTCTCGCCGGGAATAGGCTGGTGTGCGGCTTTCCAGGCCAGTTCGTCCGCGCCCGGCCGGTCTTTCAGTTTTTCGTACAGTTCCCAGAAACGTTTATATTGGCACATATACATTCCGGCGGGTTCGGAGTAAACAAGTTCTTCCGCATAGGATGCCACGCCAGGAGGCAGTTTCCCGAGGATTCCGCCTATCCGGGACTCTCCCAGATACCGGTTCAGCGCCAGGAGAGCATGGAACTCGAGCTCCGCTCTTGATGCGTCCGTCTTTCCGTTCGGAATTGCATTGTGCAGAAACAGGTGCAGTTCGAGCAAGTCGTTCGCGCTCTGCTTTTCGGGCGCAAGCCTCTCCTGCGCGACTTTTATGATGGCGTTGTCGCGATCATCCGCCGAAAACGGTGCCGTAAAAGCGCCGAAGAGCCATCCTTCACGGCCGTCCGGGAGGGAAATCCTGTACCATTTCGCCGAGCGGGAGCCGATTTTTTCCTCCTGAGCCCCGGCAGCCAGCTCCGTCACAATTGTACCGAGTGATACTTTCGCCAGTTCGGCGGCGGTCGTCGATGGCGCTGCGCGCAGGCGCACCGCGGCGGCAGTGACGATACGCCGGGGCTTTTCCGGCATGACCGGCTGAGCGTCCATCGCCTTCGAAGCAGTGTCCGTGACGACGCCCGATGCGGCATCATCCGGCTGTTTCACGATTTCAATCGGGTTCCCGCGGCCTGCAACTGTTTCCGGGACTGTTGCCTGAACGGGTTGGGCTGCCTGAAACGGCAGATCGTCTTTCAGAATGCCGTTGACCATAACCTGGGCGTGATCGCCGGGCCATGCCAGGAGTTCGAGCTTTATGACATCGCCGCCCTTGTGAAGGCCCATGTGAGCCAGCCGCGGTGTTCCGCTGGCGATGTGCATGATGCGGATTGTGCGCGACATCCCGCCCGCCGGAACGGTGTAGGAGAAAGACATGGGTTTCAAGCCGTCCGCGGCGAGACCGACATGGTGTGCCGGCAAAAGCGTCGCGAGCAGAATTCCGGCTGATAAATATTTATTCATATAATAATCTCCTCTTTGGTGATCGTGTCTCGTTTGATGAACCGGGAATGCGATTTCATGGCCGGACAAAAGTATATCAGGTTGGAGGTGATACTGAATCGGGAACAGGGCTGTGCAGATGGTTGTTCGTTAAATATTCGCTTGACATTCGCCTTTTGTTCGCCTATTTTATTCTCATCGAACAACTCCCGGAGGTGCATGCATGTCACCAGATCCGCTGACGCCGAAGCAACAGGTGGTTTTCCAGTTTGTTCGCTCCTTTTTCGCCGACAATGGGTATGCCCCGACAATTGCCGAGATATGCGCAGGGCTTCACCTTTCCTCTCCCGCGACGGTTCACAAGCACCTCCGCATTCTTGTTGAGAAGGGGCATATCGATGCATTGCCGCGCCGTTCACGGGGTTTGCAGGTGAAAGCCCCGCCTGCGGTGAGTGGCGGAGGGGTCGAAGTGCCTTTGCTCGGTACGGTCACAGCCGGCCGGCCGATCGAAATGTCCGACTGGAACGAGACGATCACGCTTCCCGAATGCATGATCGGCCGGGGTGAGACGTTCGTTTTGAGAGTCAGGGGCGAATCGATGATCGATGAGGCAATCCGAGACGGCGATCTTGTCGTTGTAGAGAAGCGTGATTCGGCTCCGAACGGTGAAATGGTGATCGCCTGTCTCGACCACGAGCTGGTCACGCTGAAGCGGCTGTATCACGAAGGCTGCCGGGTGCGGCTTCAGCCGTCGAATCCGGCAATGCCGCCGATCATTGTCGAGGGGTGTGAAGTGACGATAAAAGGTGTTGTCATCGGTGTTTTGCGACGTTATCGGCCGATGTGACCCAAAGGAGGAACGCTCATGCTTGCCTGTCTCTCTGAATTCACGCCCTGTTACTCGTTTGCTGAGGTGAATTCCGTAGCTGTGCACCGCATAGAAACTCTCTCGATGCAGCGCCACGATGCTATATCGACGGCGAGGCTGCTTCGCGAGGCGCTGTTCCTGAAACTCGACGAACTTGATGCGCAGGTCACGGCTTGCCGGCAGCGCATCGAGGCCATAGAAGGCAGATTCGGGCTTTCTCCCGCAGAGCTTGACGCCGCTCTTGCTCAGGGCTGTCTGGCCATTTCCATCCGTGATGCCGAGATCTGGCATGCCGAGCTTGAGCTGCTCGACTTGCTGGACAACGACCGGAAGCACATCCTGTCCATGATCAGGTAACCAGTGTCGATTCCAGGAATGACCCCTGGAAGACACCCGATCCAGACGTGTTAACGAGCTCATCGACCGCCTGGCCAGGGCGAATGCAAAAAAGGCCGCCAAGACGGTCGTTGTTTCCAAGCCGGCAGCATCCTCCAGTTCGAGTCGCAGTTCCAGCTCGAACGTAAGCGGCGTAGCGGCGAACGTCGTCGAAGTTGACGCCAGGTTCCCCACCAGATACTCGACGGCCCGGTCTTTCACCTATGCGGCCGGAAACTTCGATGAAGCTCCCAAAGGCGAGTGCAAAATCGAGGAGTTTCCGGCCATCCGAACAGATTTGAAATGTCCGGCGAATGATTAGCTCCATCGCCGACCCATGAGGTATACTTATAACGAGCGGAATCGCGCAACGAAGAAAGCGCATTCAAGCCGCACATATTCCTGTCGAGGCAATCAGAATGTTTTTCCGCATCACAGATCTTGCCGGCAAGATCCTTTATTCAGGCCAGTTGTCCCCTGATACGAACGGTGTCAAGATCGGCAGCAGTGAACTTTGCGATGTCAGGGTGAAAGCCCGCGGCATAGCAGTTGAGCATGTACAGCTTCAGATTAACCGGCGCGGCGAAGTGACGATCCAGGATCTCCAGAGCCCCTTCGGCACATGGATCGACGACAAACGCATTCCTCCAGGCTTTCTGGTGACCATTGCCCCCGGAAACAGCGTCAAACTCAGCGACGATGTTCTTCTGTCGCTTGATGGCAAACAGGAAGACGATAAAACAATGCCAGGGCTCGACGAGTCGCTGCCGGTCATATTCCCGTTTTTTCTCACGCAGAACGAGAAGTCGGTCCAGCGTGTTTTCAGTGACCTCAGAGGCAAGATCCCACCTCAGCTTCACCCGGCCGTGCGAGCCACGGAAGTTGAAATGGCCGAAAAAGTTCGAGAGCTTTCTGGCATTCTCGAAGTCAGCATGGCGCTCAACTCGATTTTCAGTTTTCAGAAGCTGCTCGAGTTCACCATCGAGATGGCGATCAAGGTTACAGGTGCCAGCCGCGGGTTTATCATGCTTTTCAACGAAGAACTCGACCGGCTCGAAACGGTTGTTCAGCGGCAGATGGGCCCCCGTGAAATCACCCGGGACATGCTTGCGACTTCCTCACTTGTCATGCAGTGTTTCCGTTCCGGCAAGACCGTCGTTGAGCACGAAGCGAATGAGCCCTCGTCCGCAGAAGCCCGGAAGGCGGCCGATCGCGGTATCAGGGCTGTTGTGATCACTCCGCTGCGCAACGACAACACTTCGATTGGTGTTCTTTATCTCGACACGAAGCAGCCCGGCGTTGTTTTTCCCGAACATACGCGAGAGCTTTTGAAAGTATTTGCCGCCCAGGCATCGCTTGCGATCCACCGGGCGCGTCTTTTCTATCTGGCGACCACCGACGGCCTGACCGGCATGTCGAACCAGAAGCATTTTCATCAGCGGCTTCTCGAAGAATTTTGCAGGGCGCAGCGGCACAAAGAAGTGCTTTCCCTGGTGCTGCTTGATCTCGACAGGTTCAAGGAGCTCAATGAACGCTACGGGGAAGCGGCCGGTGATCAGGTTCTCAAACGCGTTGGCCGGATGTTCCGCAGTGGCATGCGCATTCACGACCTTGTCTCGAGGTATGGCGGCGACGAGTTCGCCCTGCTGCTGCCGCAGACGCCCGCAGACGGCGCCGTT
>Ga0079303_10000281_pt1 | contig 11981 bp, 6 predicted proteins | sample Methanogen_OWC_FD_77073 | JGI IMG/M metagenome (GOLD analysis project Ga0079303, IMG submission 77073) | Enriched soil microbial communities from Old Woman Creek wetland in Ohio, USA - Methanogen_OWC | ecosystem: Environmental > Terrestrial > Soil > Wetlands | place: USA: Ohio | collected...
TCGACTGGAATAAAAAGCTCGACGACGGCGACGTCATATTGATATGCGACGTGGGCGGCGGCACGACAGATTTCTCGCTGATCGTCGCTTCGAAGAGCGACGATGAGTACCTCGAACTGAAACGCATAGCGGTCGGCGACCACATACTGCTCGGCGGCGACAACATGGATATGGCCATAGCCAATCACATCGAGCAAAACCAGATCAAGGGGAAGCCGGGCCCTTATTCACGCGCGCTAGATCCGCTCACATGGGCTTCGCTTTGCATGAAGAGCCGCTCGCTGAAGGAATCGCTTCTGGGTACGTCGAAGACCGAGGATTCGATTTCGATAATGGGCCGCGGCAAGAGCGTCGTGGGAAGCACGATGAAATTCACGCTCACCCGCGACGAGGTTTCGAAAATTTTCCTCGAAGGCTTTTTGAACGACGTCGATTTCGACAATATCGACAAGAAAGTCCGCTCCCACATAGGGCTTCGCGAAAGCGGCCTCCCATACGCCGACGATCCGTCCATATCCAATCATCTGGCGAAATTCCTCAAGCGCCACATAAAGGACGTGACCGGCTCCGGTAACGAGAAATTCGTCCATCCCGACAAGATACTCTTCAACGGCGGCGTGTTCAAGTCCGACGTCATACGAAATCGTGTTTTTGATTTAGTTGGCAGATGGGTCGGTTCCGGCGCGGCGCCAAAAAAAACCGGCTACGGTCTGACGGCGCTCGAAAATTCCGACCTCGACCTCGCCGTTTCGCTCGGGGCCGCATATTACGCCTACTCCAGAAGCGGAAGCGGGATCAGGATCAAAAGCGGAAGCGCCCGGTCTTATTACATAGGAATTTCCGAAGGATACGACGCGGCAGCTTCGACCGCCACGGCCAAAGCCGAAAAAGCGGTATGCCTCGTGACGCGCGGAATGGAGGATGGCAAGAAGGTCACTCTCAACGAAGGGTTTCAGGTCATAACGAACCAGCCCGTCCAGTTCGCGCTCTTTTCGTCCACCGTCAATCCGGGAAACGTCGGCGAATTCATTACGATAGACGAGGAAAATTATATCAAGCTGCCGCCTTTATATACGGCGCTTTCATACGGCAAGAAATCGAAGTCGCCCAGAATCGACGTCACGCTTTCGGCGTATCTGTCGGAAGTCGGGACGATCGATCTTTACTGCATCTCCAAAGTCAGCGAGCATCGCTGGAAACTCCAGTTCAATTTCAGGAAACACGAGCTCGAGACGTCGGGCGGCCCGCAAAGCTTCGACGCGGACGGCGAGCCAGTGGGCGAATCGGCGGCTTCGTCTGCCGGCGGCGGCGGCTCCGAAGGAGCCGGGCGCGAAGTCGATCCGAAGGCATCTGCCGCCGCCTCTCACGGCGCGCCCTCCGATAACGAATCGGCGGTTTTGGGCGAAGAAGCGCTGCTCGCCGCCGAAAAGGCTATCGAAGATGCGTTCTCGAAAAAGTCGCCGGAGCTTTTGACTCCCGTCAACAAGACCCTCGAAAAAATAATCGGGGCCAGAAAGGAAGACTGGCCGCCTTCCGCGCTCAGAAGGCTTTTCGCTTCGATCATGAAGGTCGCCGGCACCCGTGAATTTAGCGCCCTCCACGAGGAACGCTGGTTCAACCTCGCCGGATTTTTACTGCGCCCCGGCTTCGGCGCCGCGATGGACGACTGGCGCGTCAAAGAGGCGCTGCGCGTCACGATGAACGGCATCAATTTCAAAAGCAGCAAGGCTTCCTGGATCAACTGGTTCGTCTTTCTGCGAAGGATCGCCGGCGGCATGACGGCCGGCCAGCAGACCGATATCTTCAACCGCATAAAAGACAGGATATTTCCCGATAAGAAGTCGGACGACAAGCCTTTCAAGATCAGTCCGAACAACCAGGAACAGGTCGAGCACGTCAGGCTTTTCGCCAGCCTCGAACTGATCCCGGAACACGACAAGGTTATTTTCGGCAATCTTTTGAAGAAGTCGATCCACCGAGATGGCCCGACGCCGGTTTCGGTATGGGCGCTCTCGCGGGTCGGCGCCAGAAAACTCGTCTATGGCGGCCAGGACTACGTGATATCGGCCGAGCACGTCGAGCGCTGGGTCGACGGACTTCTGGCGTTCGACTGGGCCAAGGAATCTTACATACCGCACGCGGCGATCATGATGGCGCGCGTCACGGGCGACCGCAAGCTCGATCTGGCGCCAGAGGTCATGACGAAAATCCAGAAGCGCATCGAGACATGCCCGATGGCGGAACACCTGTACGACCTTCTGATGAACCTGGCGACGCTTTCGGACGAGGACCAGCGCCTCGTCTTCGGCGATTCGCTGCCGCACGGGATAGTTCTGAAGGTCGACGACAAATAATTTTGAGGTGGATTATTCCAGTATAGCCTTCGCCACTTCGTCGGCCGGGAAGCCTTTCCTGTTCGATTTTCTCCAGTCGTCGAGTTCCACGACTTTCGCCCGCGAGCGGCTTGTCATGTAGACGGTGGCGCCGTCGAAATACTTGATCGCGTGGCTCCAGTGCGAGCCGGCCTGCGGCGCGTGGATGAAATAGAGGACTTTGTATTTATCGATCGATTCGACCGTCGCGAACCTGTATATCTCGTTTCCGGCGCGCTCGAACGTGAACCAGCCGTTTTCCCCTGAACAGAAATAGATGGCGAATGTGTGGATGTCGAAATAATATTTTTCGGCGTGCGCGCCGTATGTTATCGCGAGCGCAGGAACGTGAAGCGCCTTGTAGAAGGCGATCGCGGTCGCGGCGACGTCGACGCAGTTGCCGAAGTAATATCCTTTTTTAACCAGGCAGTCTATCTGAAAAGTCGGGGTGAAGACCGTTCCCTTGTCGATCCTGACCCCGTTTATAGTCAGCGCGAAATTATTTTTTTCGTTCTGCTCTGCCTGCGCCTCCTCGAAAGTCGCTTTGAATGCGGGATCGAATTCCGATAAGACGGCCAGGTCGTCGATATTAACGCGCCTGTATTTCTCTTTTTCTGTGAGCCATTTTTCTATCTTTCTGATCGTCTTCGGCAGGTCGTTGCCTGAAGCCAGTTTGTTCTTTTCGATCAGTTCGAGGCATTTTTCGAGGTCCGATACGCGCAGCGCGATGAATTCGTATGCGTCCTTGTTGAGCCGCTCGTTTCTGGCGGCCTGATAATTCTGTGTACACGAGTAGCCGCCCTGCATGACCTCGCGGTTCGACCAGGCGAGGATCTCGGCCAATCCCAGTTCGGCGAGCGGCTTCTGGCCGTCGAATCCGATCTTCGATTTTTTCTTCGCGAAATTCGCCATTTCGATCCCGTCGGCGACGACCTGCGGCCTCAGCTTATCCTCTGCGCATTTGTAAAGATGCGCGTCGGTTATGGCCTGGGCGAGCGGGAAAGGATCGTCGGGCGTCAGATCGGATTTTTCGGCGTACCGGCAGAACAATTCGAGCGCGCATTTTTTATACTTTTCGCCTATCGGCTGTTCCTTCAATAATTTATGGCACTCGTCGCTTGCGTTCTTGAAATCGTGGTATACTAAGGCCTTTACATCGAAAACGTACGGGAGGCCCTTGAAATATTGTGCCGGCACCCTCGCCTCGAACGAGCCTTTGCCGGCGAATTCGGCGCCCGCCGGCGATTCCTTCGAAAGGCTCCTTCCGGAGGACGGGTCGAGCTTTTCAACGTAATTTCCGGAATCGGACCAGCCGACGGTATATATCGGTTTGCCTTCGAAATCGAGAATATTCACCTTGTAATGATATTTCGAGCCCGCGCCGGGTGTGCCGACGGGTTCGAACATGAAATACGCGTTCGCCTCGTCCATGACGAACCCGTACCTGTTGACGTCGTCGGTGATGTCCGGCGTTTCGTTCATTTCCTTTTCAGGGTCGAGATTGCCGAAATCGTACTGCTCGTCGATCTGATAAAAATTCGTTTTATCCCAATCCGAAGTTTTGCCGTCGATCTTTATCGCCGCTATCTGTTCGCGCGCCTTCGCCAGTTTGCGTTCGAGGCCCTCCTCCAGGAGCGCTTCAAGCCCCTGTTTCGCTCGCGCCGAAACGCTTTTCGCGGCATAGTCGGCGACGCGGGCGGCGGCCAGTTCGGAGACGCCGCGCTCCTTCAACCCGTCGAGCGTCCCTTTCATCTTATCGGCTGATGCGGCGAAAGACGGGCCGACGAGCGCGAATCCGACCGCGAAAAAAAGAACGGCGGCGGCGATGGCGGAAACGCGAGAAGAATTAAAAAACTTCAATTTTCACTCCATTAATGACGGTTTTTATTTGAGGGCTTTTTCCAGCCTGTCGAGTCCTTCCTTCAAAAGCTTTCTGGGGCAGGCGAAATTCAGGCGCATGAAGCCCTCGCCGCCCGGCCCGAAAGTGGTTCCGTCGTTCAGCCCCAGTCGCGCCTTTTTGACCATCAGGTCGACGAGGTCTTTCTGCTTCAGTTTCAGCCCCCTGAAATCGATCCACATCAGGAATGTCCCTTCCGGCGAAAACGCCCTCACGCTTGGCATTTTCGAATTGATCCTCCTGACGGCGTAATCGCGGTTGGCTTCGAGGTAAGAAAGCAGTTCCTCGAGCCATTCCTCGCCGTGGGCGTAGGCCGCCTCGAAGGCGGTTATCCCGAAGACGTTGGTGTTGCCGATATGGAGCTTTTCGACGAACGCGTGGAACGCCTCGCGCAGCCTGGCGTTTTCGATCACGGCGGCGGAAATGGAAAGGCCGGTGATGTTGAAGGTCTTGCTCGGCGAAAGCAGCGTGACCGTGCGCGAAGCTATCCGCCTGGATATCGACGCGGCGCAGATATGACGCTTCGGGGCGCCGCCGAAGATTATGTCGGCATGTATTTCGTCTGACGCTAAAACGACGTCGTACTTGACGCACAGTTCGCCGACGCGGGCGATTTCATCCTTCGTCCAGACCCTTCCGACCGGGTTGTGCGGGCTGCAGAAGAGGAACAGCCTGACTCCCTTTTTCATCTGCCTCTCGAGGCCGGCGAAATCGATTTCATAGCGGCCGTCCCTTTCTTTCAGACGGTTTTCGACGAGCTCCCTTCCGCAGTCCCTGACGAGCGAAATGAAGGGCGGATATACGGGCGGTTGAACGAGAACCCTGTCACCAGGCCCGGTGAAGGCCTGGACGCAGATCGAAAGCGCGGGCACTATCCCCGGGCTGAATTCGATCCATTCGTTTTTTATATCGAAGCCGAAGCGCTTTTTGCACCAGGCTATCAGAGCGGCGTTGAACGAACCCGGCCGCGCGCCGTATCCGTAAACGGGGTGTTTCGCCCTTTTCACGAGCGCCTCGATGACGGCCGGAGGCGCGGAAAAATCCATGTCGGCCACCCAGAGCGGCAGCACGTCGTCGGTCTTGAAAATGTATTTCGCGAAGTCCCATTTGAAGCAATCCGTGTTTTTTCTGGAAATTACGCGATCGAAATCGAAGGGTGATTTTTTCATGAAATATCACTTCTATCCAATTATGAATTTTTCGGGGCGCCCGGAGGCGAAAGGATGCCGAAAGCGATTGCGCGCCCCGGAATAAGCGAAAAAGGTTATTTCGCTTTGAGAAATTGCAGGTATTTCTTGACGAATTCGTCGATATAGCCGTCCATGACGGGCGAAACGTTCCCGGTTTCATGCGACGTGCGGTGGTCCTTGATGAGATTGTAAGGGTGGAAGACGTAGGACCTGATCTGGGAGCCCCAGGCGATCTCGCGTTTCAGGCCGTTGAGTTTGTCGATTTCCTCCTGGCGCTTCTGCGCCTGGAGTTCGGCGAGTTTCGATTTCAGGATCTTCATCGCGACCGCCTTGTTGGACCATTGCGAGCGTTCGTTCTGACACTGTACGATGGTGTTGGTGGGGATATGGGTTATGCGCACGGCCGAGTCGGTTACGTTGACGTGCTGGCCGCCGGCGCCCGAGGACCGGTAAGTGTCGATCCTGAGGTCTTTTTCCTCGATGACGATCTCGCTGTCGTCTTCGAGCTGCGGGAGTACGTCGACCGACGCGAAGCTCGTGTGGCGCCTGTGATTGGCGTCGAACGGCGAGATGCGCACGAGCCTGTGGACGCCCTTTTCGGATTTCAGGTAGCCGTAAGCGTAAAGCCCGTTGACCAAAATGGTGGCGCTTTTGATTCCCGCTTCTTCGCCGGCCTGCTGGTCGATGACGACGTATTTGAACTTGTGCTGCTCCATCCAGCGCACGTACATGCGCATGAGCATCTGCGCCCAGTCCTGGGATTCGACGCCGCCGGCGCCCGGATGTATCGAGATTATCGCGGAATTCGGGTCGAATTTTTCGTCGAGAAGCAGGGACATCTCGAATTCGGATATCTTGCCGGCTATTTTATTCATCGATTCTACGAGATCGGCCATGAGCGAAGGGTCGTTTTCGGTCTGGATGAGTTCGTAGGCGACGGCGATGTTCTCGTGTATGTCCTTGATGTCCTTGAAAAGGGAGAGGCGCGGACGCAGCTCGGTGAGGCGCCGCATTATCTTCGTCGAATTTTCCTTTTCGGACCAGAAGTTGGGCTGCGCGGTCTTTTCCTCGAGCGCGGCGATCTCGGCGTTGATCTCGTCGGGCTTGAAGACCTTCAGGACCTCGCCGAAAGCGTTTTCGATATTACCCATATCGAGCTTGATTTCGTTTATGTTTTCCAGTTTCGTCGTCAGAAGACTCTCGTTCATAGGTAAAACATTATATCATGGAATAAATATTAAGTCAATCGCGTGTTTTGGCGAGTCGCCAGACGGAAATTCATCTTTATGTTTTCTTGATTTTATGGCGAATTTTATTTATAATGAGCGGAGAAAATATTGTTTTGACATTAAATATATAAAATTTTTGGAGGTACCCGATGTTCGACAGAAGGAAAATGACGAAAATAGCCGCCTTCGCGGCGGTATTGCTTTTCGCCGTTCTGGCGTTGGCGCCGGCCGCGTCCGCCCAGGAGAAATTCAAGGTCAGATTTTCATATTCGCCTAACGTGGCCCCGAAATCCGTCACGGTGGCGGGCACCTTCAATGAATGGAACAAGGACGCATGCCCCATGAAGGAGGTCGCCGGCGGAGCGTGGGAATGCGAACTCGAGATACCGGCCGGCACTCATCAGTACAAATTCGTAGTCAACGAGGTCGTCTGGATCGCCGATCCGGCCAACATGGAAACCAGCGAGGACGGCCACGGCGGCAGAAACAGCGTCATAACGGTAGGCGGCGGCTTCTTCAAGCTTCTCGAAAAAATGTCGCCTTCCGACGACACCGTCGAGGCCGAGGGCCTGGCCCACAAGCAGCAGGAAGCCAGATACCTGGATTTCGTGGCCGAAAGAAGGGTCAGGGTAACCCTTCGCTCCTTTAAAAACGATATATCTTCGGCGTCCCTGGTCCTCATGAAGGACGAAAAGTCCCGGCCCGAAAATCTTCCCATGGTCAAATTCGCGTGCGACGGAATGTACGATTATTTCAAGGCTTATGTCGAAGGCGCGGACACGCAATGCGCCTATCTGTTCTCCGCCTCGTCCGGAAAGAATTCCAGGTATTTCGGTTATAAGGGCCTGATGGACGACGGCTCCGAAAAATCTCTGCGCGATAACGCTTTTCACATGCCCGATTCGCTTTTCAAGCGCTACACGCTGCCCTACTGGTGGCCCGACGCGGTCTTCTACCAGATATTCCCGGACAGGTTTTTCGACGGCGACCCGTTTTTGAACCAGAAATTCGTCAAGGACTGGGGCGCGAAACCGTCATTCGACAATTTCACCGGCGGCGATCTCGAGGGCGTCAGGAAAAAATTGGGTCATATCGTGGATCTTGGCGCCAACGCGATATACTTCAACCCGATTTTCAAGTCCAACTCGAACCATAAATATGACACGATCGATTATTACACGATCGATGAAACGTTCGGCACTACCGAGACTCTGATAAAGCTGGTGAAGGACGCCCACGAAAAGGGCATCAAAATAATACTAGACGGCGTATTCAACCACACTTCGACCGATTTCTTCGCCTTCGCCGACGTCCGCGCCAACGGCGAGAAGAGCAAATACGCGACATGGTATAACTTCAAGAGCTTCCCCGTCGACATGCAGAGACCAAACTACGATTGCTGGTGGAACAACGGCGCTCTTCCGAAACTCAACCTCAAAAACGCCGATGTCTACAATTATCTTCTCAAGATCCCCGAATTCTGGATCAAGACCGCCGGAGTGGACGGGTTCAGGCTCGACGTGCCGAATGAGCTGCCGCACATGTTCTGGAAGGATTTCCGCCGCGTCGTCAAGGACATTTCGAAGGAATACTATATAGTCGGCGAAATATGGGCAGATTCATCGCCGTGGCTTCAGGGCGACGAATTCGACGCGACGATGAATTATCTTCTGAGAAACGCGCTCATATCGTTTTTCGTGAAACGCGATTTCACCGCTTTAAAGCTGGACGAAACTCTTGCCAGAATAAGGGTCTCGATTCCCGAATCGGCTTTTTATTCGATGCTCAACCTTCTGGACTCACACGACACTCCGCGCTTTCTGACTTCCTGCGGGAACGATTCCGACATTCTGAAGTCGGCGGTGGCTTTCGTGATGACCTATCCCGGCGCGCCCTGCGTTTACTATGGAGACGAGACGGGAATGCAGGGCGATCGCGATCCTGATAACAGGCGCTGCATGGAATGGGACGATAAAAAATGGAAAACCGATATTTTCGATTTTTATAAGAAGATGATCTCGCTGAGAAAAGAAAACGCCGAATTGACGCGGGGAGACCTTTTTACCCTCCAGGCGCGAAACGAGGGCGATATCTACGCGTTCGCCCGCGTTTCCGATAAGGCCGCCGTCGTCTGCGCATTCAGCCGCGCCACGACGGAGTGCGAGTTCGAGACTCCGGCCGCCGCCCTTCAGGGCTACGCCGAATGGAAACGCGGCTCCGCCGCTTCCTTGAAGGACGCGAAGGCCGCCGTCCGCGACCTCGTGGCCGGAGCGCCCGTCCCGTTCGACGATAAATCAGGCTCGCTGAAGATGAAACTCGCGCCGAAAGGCTTCGCGATTTATAAGATCGACTTCACGCCGATAGATAAAAAATAGCCCATCGTCTTCAGGCCGCCTTTGGCGGCCGCGGAAGAATATTCCGAAACTTTAATATTTGAGACGCAGACTATCTCGCCGTTGAGGTCCCGCACGACCGGGATCTCACGGCGGATCTCCCGCGGTATCTTTTTGTTGACGAAAAGGTCCGACAGCTTCTGTGAATTGCCGTCCCTGAGACGTATCCTGTCGCCGGGGAGCGCGGCGGAAATGATGAACGGAGGCTCAGCTTCAGCCGGAACGGCTATAAGCGAGGAATTTTTGGCGATCCTGCCAATCTTCATTCTCTCGCCGTCGTTTTTGATGAGCGAAAAATCGAATTCGAAATGTCCGGTTTTGAAGGCAAGGCTCTCTCCCACGTCTATCGTCAGGCCTTCCTCGGGCAATTTGTTTCCGCGGTCCGCGGGTTTTTCAGGCGTCATAATAACCGTCGTCTTTTCGGGGCAGTAATCCTTCGCCGAATAGACGGTCTTTTTGACGAGGAACAGTTTCCGGTTGAATATCTCGAAAATCCCTTCGCCGGGCCCGTCGCAGATGAAATCGATCATTTCGGCCAGAAGCCCGAAACCCGCTTCCGCCGGGTTGAACCCCAGCCTGCGCAGCGCGTAAAGGATCGCCCGCCTGCCTATCGCCTGGTGGGCGGCGCGAAATTCCGCGGCGTCGAAGGAGGAGCGGCCTTCTTCGAAAATGAAGCATTTGCCGGCGAAATCGACAGCGGCGGAATCGATGAAATCGTTCTCCGCCCTTTGAATATTCTGCAACGTCGATATTTTATTTAAAAATCCGGGGAAGCGCTCCTTTACGAGCGGCACGACTTTTTTTCTGATGAAATTGCGCTCGAACCGCTCGTCGCAGTTCGTCGAGTCGGTGGAGAAGGCGATCTCGTTCCTGGAAAGATACGACTCCACTTCGGACCTCGAAGCGAAAAGCAGTGGCCGGATGACGCGCCCGGCCAGGACCGGCCTGATGCCCGAAAGCGACGATGGCGATCCGCCCTTGAATATCCTCATGAGGGTCGATTCCGCTGAGTCGTCGAGATGGTGAGCGGTGGCGCATTTTTGAAATCCGCCTTCCTCCAGAGCCGAGAATATCGCGCCGTACCTTCCCTCGTGCGCCGCCTCTTCAAGTGATTTTTTAGTCGTTTTCGCGATGCTTTTAGCGTCGATTTTTTTTATGATGAGAGGGACTTCGAGTTTTTCGCACTGTTCCTTCAGCAATTTTTTTTCCCTGAAGATCTCGCCGCGCGTCCTGATGCCGTGATTGACATACAGCGCGGCGACTCTGACGCCGAAGGATGGGCGGAACTTCGCCAGAAGGTGAAGAAGACATGTCGAATCGGCCCCGCCAGAGCAGGCGACCAGAATCGAATCGCCTTTTTCGATAAGGCGTTCGGTTCTTACGAAATTAAGGAATTTTATTTCGAAAGGGTCGCGCGCCAATTTACCCTCCGTTATTTAATGTATTTTATGCAAAGCGGCTCCCTCGATACCGTTTTTCTGAATTTGACCGAGGGGAACCCGAGCGCCATTGCGCCGAAAAACTGTTCGTCGTTTTTCAGCCCGAAAAAATTCCTGATCTCCTTCGAGTGTTCGGAGGCTTTCAGGAGGAATCCGTTGATGCATGTTCCCAGGCCCAGGTTTTCGGCCGTGAGCGCCATCGAAAATAGCGCGTAATCGCAATCGTCCTTCGGCATCGGCATGGTTTTTTCGGAATACGTGACGATGATGACTGGCGCCTCGTAGAACAGGAGGTCGGTGCCAGCTTTCCATTTCTCGTAGCCTTCGAGTATCATGGACGACACTTCCCTGATCGTCGCCACGTCGCTTCGGCCGATTAAAAGCGACATGAAAAATCTTTTGAACGGATTGGCGACCATATCCGCCAGGCCTTTATAAAATTCGAAGGTTATCCCGGCCAGTTCCTGGACTTTCTTATGTCCATCGACCACCGCGATTTTAACGCCCTGTGAATTTTTTGCGGTGGGAGAATATTTTACCGAATTGACGATCCTCGCGATCGTCTCTCCGGGAACCGGTTCCTTCCTGAAATTCCGGCACGTCCTGCGGCTTCTTAAAAACAAATCGAACCTGTCATGCGGAATGTCCTGATGGTTTGCGGTTTCTACGCATTCGAGGGGGTTATATCCGTCGTACGTAACGGCGTCTTTCGGGCATATTGCGGTGCAGTGACCGCATTTCGAACAATTTTTTGCGGCGTCTTCGTCGATTTTCGGATAATCGTTCGGTTTCTGAAAAGAAATAAAGCCGTGCTTGCATACCATTATGCAAAGCCCGCATTTCGAACATTTTTGAACGTCTATTTTGACCATCGTCTGTCACTTCCCTTTGGGTTCGGCGAATTCGGCGATCACCGAGCACAGCAATTTCGCGCCGCCGATCATATCGGATTCGCCGGGGCAGAATTTAGGATGATGCAGCGGAAACGACCTGTTTTCGCCCTTGTCGGATATGTCGCCGCATCCGAGGAAGGCGAAGGCTGAGGGGACCTTTTCGGCGTAATATGAAAAATCCTCCGCGCCCATTGAGCGCTCGGCTTCCATATGGACTTTATCTTCGGCGAAAACCTTTTCCGCGGCGCGCGCGAATACAGTGACCGCCCGATCGTCGTTGAACGTCACGGGATATCCCTCTATCCATTTGATCGAATAAGCGGCGCCGAATTCCTCGCACTTGTTTTTAATCAGTTTTTCGAGTTTTTCTGGCAGGAGCGTCTTAGTTTCGTCGTCGAGGCTCCTGATAGTGCCTTGAAGGATTAGTTTGGCCGGCAGGACGTTCCGCGCCGTACCCGCGTTGATGACGCAGAAACTTAAAACGCCCGGCTTTAAAGGATTTCTGAACCGCGATATGATCTTTTGCGCCGACACTATAAGTTCCGAAGCCATCAGTATCAGGTCGGTC
>Ga0079303_10000282_pt1 | contig 11956 bp, 7 predicted proteins | sample Methanogen_OWC_FD_77073 | JGI IMG/M metagenome (GOLD analysis project Ga0079303, IMG submission 77073) | Enriched soil microbial communities from Old Woman Creek wetland in Ohio, USA - Methanogen_OWC | ecosystem: Environmental > Terrestrial > Soil > Wetlands | place: USA: Ohio | collected...
AGCTGCTGGAGCTCGGTATGAACGAACAGACAATCATCGAGAGGTTGAAGAGGGTCTCGCTCTTTAGGGGTCTGGCGGACGATCCGGAAAGGCTTGCCGCGCTGGCCCGAATCGTCTCCTGGCGGCAGTGCCGGGCCGGAGACCAGGTGATCCGAGAGGCGGAGGAGGGGAGTGAGCTCTACGTCCTCAACAAGGGTGTGGTGAACGTGGTCAAGCGGACGCTCGCTGAGGAGACCTACACCATCGTAACCCTCAGGGAGGATGAGACCGCCTTTTTCGGGGAGCTGGCTCTCATGGATAGGGAGGTCCGATCTGCCTCGGTGGTTGCGACGAGCGACTGCGAGTTTCTGGTCATCACCAGGGAGGACTTTCTCCGTCTGGGAAACGAAGACCCCTGGCTGGGCCTCCAGGTCACCCGAGCGATCGGCGAGGTCCTTTCCAGGAGACTGCGGAAGACCAGCGAGGACATGGTCATGCTTTTCGAGGCGCTGGTAGGCCAGGTCGCCGAAAGTGGCGGGCTGGAGGGTGAGACGGGGCCGGAGGGGCCGAGGTCTGGCGGCGCGTAGGAGAAGGGAGCGGATTCGGCGGCGGGAGATGAGCGTTTGCCAAAGATGAAAGAGGACGACAACAAGCCCAACCCGTCTGCGCAGCAGGCACTGGTGGCGAAGGTGCAGAGGCTCGCCAGCCTCCCGGCGAAGACGCGGGTTGCGGAGATCCTCGCCGACCCTGAGGCGAAAGAGCTCATTCAGGCCATGGCCGAGGAGGAGCTTTACCTCACATTCAAGGAGGTGGGCGACCATGAAGGGTTCCCGCTCTTAGAGCTGGCCTCTCCGGAACAACGTCAGTACGTCACCGATCTGGATTTCTGGCAGAAGGATGAGCTCAACCGGGAGCGGGCCCTCCACTGGATCGCCCTGTTGCAGGAGGCAGGTCCGAGTGCGCTCAAGACCTGGCTACGAGAGAGCGAGCCCGAACTCATCTGCCTCATCCTGAAGAAGTGGGTCCAGGTCCACACGTGGGACAGAGAGCAGGACTCCGAAGAGCCGCCCTTTTTCAGCCTCGACCAAGTGTACTACCTGGAATTCACGGAGCCGCTACGCGAAAAGGCTCTGAAGCGATTTTTGACCGCGTTGGCCGAAGACGATCTGGCCTTCTACCACCAGATTCTGGAAAACGTAGCCTGGCATACCGATGCTGACTTTGAGGACTACCTGCTCCACTTCCGCACCGCTCGCCTGGCGGAGAAGGGTTTCCCTGATCTGGAGGAGGCTCTCGCCGTCTATGCGCCTCTGAGCCCCGAGCGATTCAGGAACATGGCGGCGGCCGGAACGCTCTTCACGCCGATGCCGCCGGAGGATGCTCGCCTCGCACCCGAGTACACCCTGGTGCGACAGCCGGAAGGCACCCTGTTCAGAGCGGCAACGGGCGAGGTACGGGAGCCTCGCGACCTCGAACGCATCAAGCGTGAGCTAGCGGCCCTAGCCAACCGCGTACTCGTGGCCGACGGCAAGACTCCCGACGACCCGGCAGCACTCGAGGCGTCGCTGGCCGGAGTAGCGGGCTACATCAGCATCGGGCTTGAACGACTCGTCTCGTGGGATGTGCCGCGTGCCGGTGAGCTCCTCGCCAGGGCGCCCCTCGCCTCCCTGTTTCAGGTCGGTTTCGATGGGGTTCTCAAGGTTCAACGCCAGGCGGAACGGCGGGTGACAGCCTGGCTCAGGGATTGCGGCCTCTCCCTCGCCTTCCTCGACGAGCCGTGGAACGCGGAAATCCAAGGGCTCCTCTGGAAGCGACCAAAGCTCCACCGGGGCGGCCGGGCCGGCGAGCCCCTCTACGAGGAGTTTGCGAGCCTGAGGCAACTGCGGGAGCTCGAGCGCACGGTGGAGACGGCTCACCTGGTTGGGAGTGTTCTCCTTGCCTTGATGCCGGCGGCCTCCTGGGCCGCGGGCTGGCGTTCTCTCGAGCATCGGGACCCGGAAAAGGCTCCCCTCCTCACTTGGCGCACCGTTCTCTTGAGCGCCTTTGCCCGTGGTGTGCTCTCGTCCCGCTTCGTTCCTGAACGCCTCACAATGGCAGAGGTCAGGAGGTTCCTGGAGAAGATCTGGGAGCCGAACCGGCGGCCATCACGAGTGGCGGCCCCTTGGAAACTCGAGCTCTCCACCTGGCTCGGAGGTCTCGCCCGCCGGTCACCCGGAGAGATGGAGCCGTTGGTCGCCGATCTCTCGGCGACCATCGAGGGAGAACTCGGAGAAGCGACGCCGGCTGAACTAGAACGGAAGTACCTGGAGACCCTCTTCCTTCTTGTTGAAGAGGAGGTACCGGGAGATTGAGAAGGCCCCCTGCCCGGTTAGCCCTTCTCACCTTACCCGAAATCCCCCGCTAACTGATCTGGGACAGGCCAGGCGCGATGAGTGAGCAGAGGCAGGGAGGTCTGCTCTGCAAAGGCGCATAGTCGCGCCTTTGATAGTGGACAGCGAGGTCAGGCCTTCGGGCGGGGTTGTGGTGGAAAGCTTGGGGGTCACCCCTGTCATCCAAGGAAGGTAGAGGCTCCGGATGCGCTTTGCGCCGCAGACCATCCCTGCGTCCGGCGCCGGCCGGATTTGTGTGGGAGCGGCTTCCAGCCGCGATGAGTGAGCAGAGGGCTAGAGCGACTTGATCTGAACGGACACCTGGGCCTTTTTGCTCTGCCCTGCCAGCATACGTAGTGAGGCAGGGGAGAGGACAAGGGGGGCCTCCACCGTCCTCTCCAGAGCCTGGGGTCCCAACCCGAGACTCTGGAGGTAGATGGGCTCGGTGGACAGGGCGCGAAGGGAGCGGACTACCGACTCCGGGCCGCTGATCTTCACCGCCGCCGGGTTGGCGATGACTCTGGCGATCTGGAAGCCCGCGGGCGGTAGGCCGACCACCTCCGGCTTGATCGGGATCTCTTTCTCGATGCGTTGCTCCAACTCCACGGTGATCGTGGAGGGATTTACCTGCACCACATCAAGCCCAAGCGGAATCTTGACGTTGTCGGCGCTCAGGGGGACCTTGAGCGTTCCCGAGCTGCTCTCCTTGAGATCGACGAAGGCGCCCACCTGCTCGGGTTTGAGAGCGCCCACGAGACGGCCCTTTCCCGTGATTTGAACCTCTACCCTTTCTGCCGAGGCGCGCTTGAGCTCCAGGTATTCGGGGATGTTCCGGAAGTCCAAAGGGATCGTCAGATTGATGAGCGACTGCTGTTTACCCGAGAGAACCCAGAAGGCAGAGACGAGAACGAAGGTGAGGACAAGCCCCGCCGCCTGGGTAAGCCACTCCCTGGCGAGGCTGGCCGGCTTTCGCTCCGGTGCGACCCCGAGGAGCAGTCGCCGCAGCCCGCGTTCCAGCCTCCTAGGGTCGCGAATCATCTCCACCTTGCCCCGGTACACGAGAGATACCTCGCCCCGTTCCTCCGAGACCGAAATGACCACTGCATCGCTCAGCTCCGTAAGGCCGATGGCGGCCCTGTGCCTGGACCCGAAAATCTGCGGTAGTCCCTCCCGTTGAGTAAGGGGAAGGAAGGTCCCGACCCGTTCGATGCGATTGCCGCGGATTATGGCAGCACCGTCGTGTACCGGACTGTCCTTAGCAAAGATGCTCTCGATGATCTGGGGAGTGTACCTTCCGCCGAGGGGGATACCTTCGCGCAAGAACTCGGTGAGTCGATCTCGATTCTGAAAGACGAGGAGGGCGCCGGTCCTGGTCCTGGCAAGCTGGAAGGCGGTCTGGACGATGGCGGCGGGGTTGATCACCTGCGGCTCGTAGGGTCGACCGAGAAAAAGACGTACCGGGTTGGTCTGGATGAGGACCTCACGGATCTCGTTCCGAAAGACGACAACGAGCACGAGGACGGCGATGGCGCCGAATCCCTCGAGAAACCAGCTCGTGAGCACGAGTCCGGCTGCCTGGGCTATCCCGTGGAGCACCCAGAGGAAGAGAAGCCCCACCATGATCTGGAGGACCGACGTCCCGCGAAAGAGCAAGAAGAGGCGATGAATGAGGATGCTGATCACCAGGACGTCGAGAACATCCTGCCACTTTGGGGGGGGGAAAAGATCGAAAATCATCAAAGAATTATGCCAGAGCCAAGAATGAGGGTCAATAAACTTCGGCGGGCCTTGCGGTCACGGGTAGAGGGGAAACAGGAATGGGCGGAGCAGAGCTCCGCCCGGGGGTCGTGATCACGCGCTAATGGTTATTGGCAAAGTACCGGTTGAAGGCGTTGAGATACGCCCGCGCGGTCGCCTCGATGACATCCGGGCTCGTCCCTACTCCCGAGTAGACTCCTCCCTCGATCTCCACCCGCACCATGGCCTCTCCTAGGGCGTCCTTGCCCATGGTCACCGCCTTGAGGTCGTACTCCAGAAGCTTCCCGGTATGCCCCACCATCCGGTCGATGCAACGAAAAGTGGCATCCACCGGGCCGTTGCCGGTGGCGGCGTCCATCACGATCTCGTTGCCTTTCTTCAGCCGCACCGAGGCAAGAGGGGTGATCCGGGTGCCGCTCATGAACTGGAGGGCGGCAAGACCATAGGTCTCGGGTACCTTGGAGACCTCGACCTCGACGATGCTGCTGAGATCCTTGGCGGTGATCTCCTTCTTGCGATCGGCCACGTTGATGAAACGCTGGTAGACCCGCTCGAAGAGGTCCTTGTCCAACTCATAGCCGAGCTCAGTCAGCTTGTGGCGCAGGGCGGACCTTCCCGACCGGGCGGTGAGGACCATTCGGTGCTCCTTGATGCCGACATCTTCAGGACGGACAATCTCGTACGTGGCCCGGTCCTTGAGGATGCCGTCCTGGTGAACGCCCGATGAGTGGGCGAAGGCGTTGCTGCCTACAATCGCCTTGTTGGGCTGGACCGGGATATTCATGACGCGGCTCACCATGCGGCTGGTCCGGTAGATCTCCGTCGTGTTGATCCCGGTGTGGGCCCCGAAGAGGGCAGGGCGAGTGCGGAGGGCGACGACGATCTCCTCGAGAGCGGCGTTCCCGGCCCGCTCGCCGATCCCGTTCACAGTGCACTCCACCTGCTCGGCGCCGTTCCGGACGGCAGCGAGTGAGTTGGCAACACCGAGCCCGAGGTCGTTGTGACAATGGACGCTCAGGGTAACCTTGTCCAGGGCGGGGACCCGCTCCCGCAGCCGCCGAATGAGGGCCCCAAATTCCTCCGGGATCGCGTACCCTACCGTATCCGGGATATTGACCGTGGTCGCGCCTTCCTTGATGACCGCCTCGACGACGCGGCACAGGTAATCGAAGTCGGTGCGGGAGGCGTCCTCGGTGGAGTATTCCACATTCGGGCAGAGCCTCTTGGCATGGCGGACCGACTCAATGGCGGTTTCCAGCGCGGTGTCGCGGTCCATGCGAAGCTTCTTCGCCACGTGGATATCCGATGAGCCCAGGAAGACGTGAATTCTCGGCCGCTCTGCCTCGCGAACCGAATCCCAGCAGATGTCGATATCCTCCTTCACCGCCCGTGCCAGACCGGCAATGACCGGCCCTCTCACCTCCTGGGCCACCAGCTTCACCGCTGCCGCGTCGCCCGGGGAGGAACAGGGAAAGCCGGCCTCGATGACATCCACCCCGAGGCGTTCAAGCTGCCGGGCGATCTCCAGCTTCTGCTTGGCGTTGAGCTTGGCGCCGGGCACCTGTTCGCCGTCCCTGAGGGTTGTATCGAAAATGGTTATCTTGCGCGTGTCCATACTTACCTCCAAGGGCAACCCGCATTACGCACGAAACACCTGCTGCGACCGCGGATATGGCCGTCCTTCCGGGCGTCCTCGGGTCTCGAACCTTGCGACGTACTGAGCAAGTACGTCTCAGGTCCGAGCCCCTGCGGTTGCCCGGTGGCACGGCCATCTGCACGATCTCGCAATGGCGTCTCGCGCATAATGCGGGTTAAAGGGTTTTAGGCCAAGATCCGCCTCATCGGTAGCTCCGTCATAGCAGGCAAGCCCCGGCTCCATGCTCACCACCTCCCTTCGCTCGCCGAGGTCCTTTCCAAAAACCAAAAGGGCCATGAGCGATCCGCCCATGGCCCTTAAGCTGTCGTTATGCTGGTGGTCAGCGACCGCTTAAGGCAACGGGCGAGCCGCAAAGGCACAAAAGGCTAAGGAGGAGAAGAAGCTCCCCTCTCAGCACCTGCGACTGATGCCCATTGCCTACCATAGTTTCTCCGCCGACCTGAAACTCGTTTACTCTTAATTTATCGGAACTTTTGAGAGTTTTCAAGAAAAAAATTATGCAAGTTATCGGCCAACATCAGAGCCTCTCAGCGGGGCAGAGCGAGCTCCAGGGGCCTCTTCACCATCTCCCGGGTGACGCGACCGTCACACCGGCCCGGGTCACCCGTTCGGCAGGGCCACGGAATGCCGCCATCCTGGAGGCGCGCATGGGAGAGGCCCTCGTAGAACGGGACCACCGCCGTGATCTCCTGGAACACCGATCCGGCATCCGGATAGGTCGGCCCTGAATCCACCCGTGCCAAGAGACCTGCGACTATCTGCCAGTCGGGGCGGGCGCCCTCCGGCCCTCTCAGGGCCGCCCTGAGGAGCTCGACCCGGCGCTCGGTGTTGGTGAAGGTGCCTTCCTGTTCCAGGAAGCTCGCGGCAGGGAGCACCACGTGGGCGAGTTCGGCGCTCTGGGAGAGAAACATGTCCTGGACCACTAGAAACTCGAGGCGGCGCAGGCCCTCCAGCACCTCATCCCACTTGCTTTCCTGGGCGACGGGGTTTTCCCCGAGGAGGTACAGCCCCTTGAGCGTGCCCTGCCGGGCCGCCCCGATCATCTGCCAGTAGCTCAGGCCGGGCCGGACCGGGGGCTCCATACCCCAGGCGCGCCGGAGCCGTTCCCGAGCGCCCCCGTCGGTCACGGTCTCATGGCCGGGATAGAGGGTTGGCGCCATGCCCATGTCCAGCGCCCCCTGGGTGTTGATATGGCGAGAGAGGGGGTAGATCCCGCTCCGCTCCGCCCCGATCCGACCGGTAAGAATGGCAAGGTTGACGATGGCCTCGACGATCCGGGGATCTCCGGCGGCATCCTCCGAGTAGACCAGGGCGAGGGAGGAGGCCGCGGCGCAAGCGCGAGCTACATTTTCCAGGGTTTCCCGCGAAATGCCGAGGGCTGCAGCCACCTGCCGGGGGTCGATCTTGGAAAGCAGCGTCGTAAGTCCGTCGAGACCCTTCGTGTGGGCGGCGGCAAATTCATGGCTGTAGAGGTCGAGCTTGAGGATTCGCTGAAGGATCGTCGAGAGCAGCTCCGCCTCACGGCCATGGGTCACGACCAAGGCCGGTTTCGCAAAGGTGCCGAGGGCGACGGCGATGGAAGTCACCGTGATCAGGTGCCGGCCATGGGTGCGGCCCGCCCGGCGGAGCGCGGTGGCGACGATAGGGTTTGTCTCCTCGATGAGATTGCCGACGGCCAGGATCACCTCGGCCTTCTCGATTTCGGCGAGGGCGTTCGTCATGGCCCCGAAGCCGAGTGACCCTGAGAGCACGGACATGCCGGTGAGATACGGCTGGCTCCCCGGAAAATCCAGGTTGTTGGTGCCGAAGGGACCGCGGAAGAGTTTCTGGAGCAGGTAGTTGGCCTCGTTGGTCGCCCGGGGTGAGCCGAGGGCGGCAAGGGCGTCGACGCCATGCTCCCGGTGGAGTCGCCGGAACTCGCGCGCCACGAGGTCCAGGGCCTCATCCCACGTGGACTCCAGGAGCTCTCCGTCCTTCCGCACCAGCGGCACTCGGAGGCGGCGATCTCCACTCAGGTGGGCGAAGCTGTCGAAGCGTCCTCGACGGCAGGTGTGTCCGTAGTTTGGCGGTGACGTCTTGTTCGCGGCCACGGTCAAAAGCTTGTCCTCCTTGAGGTTGAGGACAATGCTACAGCCGCAGCCGCAATGGGGGCACATGGTCTCCAGATGCCGGTACTCGAACGGACCGGGCTTCCCGCCCGTGATCCGCTCATCCAGGGCTCCCGTGGGGCAGACGTCGAGGCAGAGCCCGCAGGAGACGCATTGGGCATTGAACGAGGGCATTTCCGCGAAGTCGATGGCATCGGAGCACTGGGAGAAGGTGCAGGCCTCATAGCATTGCTTGCAGCGCACACACTTGTTGGGATCGAGGGCGATGAACTCATGCTGATCCGCTTGGACCGCAGCGCTGAATGGGATCCGCGGCTCGAGGCGGGTTGTGGTGAGGGCCCCGAGCTCGAAGGCGAGCCGGCGCAGGCGACAATCAAAGACGTCCATACAGCCGCAGGAAAGACAGCGCTCCGCCTCCTGCCTCGCAGTCTTCTCGGGGAGACCAAGATCGATCTGGTGGAAATTGGTGATGCGCTCGCCGGGCTCGAGTTCCGGCATCCGCGCCCGGGCCTCGTGACCGATGGGGGCGAATGGTTCTCGATCGATGGTCTTGAGGTCGCCCTTGAGGATGTTGAAGGACTTGGGGAGGGGTACCACCTTCCTCTCCACGAGGTACTGATGGATGGCCATCGCCGCCCGGCGCCCGTCGGCCAGGGCCCGGACCACCGTGTCGGGGCCCCGGTAGACATCGCCGCCCGTAAAGATGCCCTCCATGCCGGTGGACATGCTCTCGGGGTCGGCGCCGATGGTGTTCCACCGGGTCACCGGCATACCCTTGGCGGCCGCATCGGTTTCGAGGGGCGAGAGATCAGAGAACTGGCCAATGGCGGCGATCACCATGTCAACAGGGATGACGGTCTCCGAGCCCTCCTCGGGGATGGGGCGCCGCCTGCCGCTCGCATCCGGCTCTCCGAGTGTCATGCGAACGTATTCGAGCTTTTGGACCTTGCCGTTGGCGCCGAAAAGGCGGACGGGCGCAGCAAGGAAGTGGAACTTGATCCCCTCGGCCATGGCGCCCTCGATCTCTTCGCGGCTCGCCGGCATCTCGTCCCGGGAGCGGCGATAGATGACGGTGATCTCCTCGGCGCCGAAACGGACGCCGGTTCGGGCCGCATCCATGGCCACGTTGCCGCCGCCGATAATGGCAACTCGGCGCCCCATGGTGACCGGCTTTCCCAGGGTGACGTCCGCCAGAAAGTCCACTCCCGAGATCACCCCGATGAGCTCCTCGCCGCTGACACCAAGCTTGCGGGTGGCCCAGGCGCCGATTGCCACGAAGAAGGCCTCATAGCCTTCCCCTTTCAGGGTATCCAGGGTGAAGTCCTTTCCCCACCGGACCCCGTTCTTCACCTCCACGCCGAGGCCGAGGATCCCCTCGATCTCCCAGTCGAGCACCTGTTTCGGCAGCCGATACTCGGGGATACCGTAGCGCAGCATGCCGCCGAGCTTGGGCATGGCCTCGAAGATGGTGGGCGAATGCCCCCGGAGACAGAGGTAATAGGCGGCGGCGAGGCCGGCAGGCCCGCCGCCGATGATGGCAACCCGGCGGCCGGTAGGGGGCTCCTTGGGCGGGAAGCACCGCTGCCCGAGGTGCATCTCGTAGTCGGCTACGAACCGCTTGAGGTGGTTGATGTTGATCGGCTCTTCCACCAGGTTGCGGCGGCACTGGAACTCGCAGAAGTGGGGGCACACTCGCCCGATGGTGAGCGGCATGGGGAGGCGCTCCCGGATCAGCTTGAGGGCCTCCAGGTACTGCCCCTGGCTGATGAGGGCGATGTAGCCCTGGATGTCGATCCCGGCGGGACAGGTGAGTTGGCAAGGCGCCACACAGTCGCCGTAGTGCTCCTGGAGCAGGAGCTGAATGAGGAGCTTCCGGGTCTCCTGGATCTCCCGGGAGTTGGTGGTGATCACCATGCCGTCACGGAGGACGGTGCTACAGGCCGGGAGAAATTTTGGCTCCCCCTCCACCTTGACGATGCAGATGCGGCAGCTCTCCAGGGGTCTCAGGAGCTCACTGTAGCAGAGGGTCGGAATAGGGATACCGTTTTGCCGTGCGACCTCGAGAATGGTTGCTCCTGTATCGGCCTCAAGCTCTCGCCCGTCCATGGTGAGGTGGACTCGGTCCTTCATGGATAACACCTCTTCGCATCATGAGGATAAAACGCGCCAGCATGCGGGACCGACGCCCGCCTGTCGTCGCTATGTTGTTCTGGTAGCTCGTTGAACTACGAAACGTGGGAAGGGGTACGTCCGGGTACTAACGTATATCACACCTCGTCCACGCAGTCGACCTCGTCGTGAAATGCCGGCTGTATTGGACTGAAACGACAATATCTCGCCTTTCGGCAGGATGCCGCGTTGTTCTGCAGCTCTTTCTCGGCTCCCTCAGGAGCGGGTCAGGTACAGGGCGATCCAGAAGACGGCAATCACCTCGACGGCAAAGAGGGCGAAGAAGAGCAGGTAGCGTGAAACAGGAAAATCTTCGAAGATCTTGTTAGCCCGTTGCAGAATGCGAGGTCCGATAGGCGACGCGAACATTTTGAACGGATCGCTGCCCCTGTCGCTAGGCGGCGGATGTCCGGCCATACGTTATTCCCTGGGTTAAGGCTGAAGTTTGACAGGCTGAGTATAACCAATGGCTTCCCGGAGTCAACGACAAATCCATACCCGAGCGGCCGAACCCGTGACGAGGCCGCGCCGGCAGCGAGCCACCGGACGGCTGAAAAGTTTCATTTCCGCCATTGTCTTTTTGATCTTGACGGGTTATCTAAAAGCGGTTACCTTGACCTGGCTCAACGAGCCAAGCCCCTTTCCGTTCCAGATTATTCCATTTACAGGATCACATACTTCCGCCGAGAGTTCTCACCTCCGGGGCGTGCGGTAGGCAGACGGGGTGTCCTATGCCAGAGCAGGCCTTACATGACTTCCTTTATGTAGCGGTGTTCCTCGTCGTGGGAGTGATTTTCGCCGTGGGGCCGATCATCGTCTCCTGGCTCATCGGCGGCCGGAGCGAGGGCGCCAAACGGGAGGAAACCTACGAGAGCGGGATGCCCACCATCGGGAGCGCCTGGGTCCAGTTCAGCGTTGCCTACTACATCTTCGCCCTCATCTTTCTTGCCTTCGACGTGGATGTCCTCTACTTGTTCCCCGTGGCTCTCGTGTACAACAAGGGCTTCGTCATCCGGGACTTCGTCGAGGTCGTCATCTTCATCGGCATCCTCTCCCTCGCCATCGTCTACGCCTGGCGCAAAGGAGTGTTCAATTGGCAGATAAGAAGGTAGCCCCCGGACCGATCGTCCATGTGGCCGTTCTCGAGGATATCCTCAATCTTTTCCGGGCCAACTCCCTCTGGCCCATGACCTTCGGTCTGGCCTGTTGCGCCATCGAGATGATGGCTGCCGGTGCGAGCCGGTTCGACCTGGATCGGTTCGGGGCCGGGGTCTTTCGCGGGTCGCCACGCCAGTCGGATGTCATGATCGTTGCCGGCACCATCTCCCGGAAGATGGCGCCGACCATCGTCACCCTGTGGGAGCAGATGCCGGCGCCCAAGTGGTGCGTTGCCATGGGGAACTGCGCCATCTCGGGCGGGCCCTTCGAGTATGACGGCCAGTACGCCATCGTGCCGGGAGCGGACCTCATTGTTCCTGTGGATGTGTACGTTCCGGGTTGTCCTCCCAGGCCCGAGGGCCTGATCCAGGGGTTACTCCTCCTCCAGGACAAGATCACCAAGGGTGAGAAACGCAATGTCCTTCGACGATTTCAAAGAGGGGCTCGGAGCGCTGGTTGAAGCGAGCGCCGTCCGGCCGACTGATTTCGGGAAAAGGGGCTTTTCCCTGGAAGTGACGGCGAAGCGGGATCAGGTGGAGCCCATCGCGCGAGCGGCGCGAGAGGCGGATCTCTTCCTGGAAGCCATGACCGCGGTGGACTTTGCCGACGCCTTCCAGGTGATCTACCTCTACAATGCCTTCGGTGCCGGCTCCCGGGTGCGGGTCAGGGTCGCGGTGAAGAAGGGCGAGTCCCTGCCGACGGTGAGCACCGTCTACGACGCGGCCCTCTGGCACGAGCGGGAGGTCTTCGACCTCTTC
>Ga0079303_10000283_pt1 | contig 11933 bp, 9 predicted proteins | sample Methanogen_OWC_FD_77073 | JGI IMG/M metagenome (GOLD analysis project Ga0079303, IMG submission 77073) | Enriched soil microbial communities from Old Woman Creek wetland in Ohio, USA - Methanogen_OWC | ecosystem: Environmental > Terrestrial > Soil > Wetlands | place: USA: Ohio | collected...
TCAATCCGAATATACCGGTTTCCGCCCAGATCTGAAGATAGGCGTTATGCAGATGACCGAATACCATGTGCTGCTTCAGAAGCATCTTCTTCTCGTTCTCGTTGACGTCCGGCAGCGCCTTGAGATATTCGGGGTAGAGCCTTTCGACCCCGCCTATGCCCACGCCGAAAAGCGGGTGGTCACGGATTATCTTCATGCCGACCGCGTAAATGACCTCGCGCCCGCTCGAATAACCCGAAAGAGTCATGTTTATGCGTGTTCTGACGTCGCTGACCAGCGGCACGCTCGCCGCGGGCGGCGAAAGGATGGCGGCGAAGGAAAGCGCCATCAGAAGGACTATAACGACCGCGAACCGGCGGTTCATCTTCAAAAATATCATCACCAGCGCGAACGCCATGGCAAGCCACGGACCGCGGGAATAAGTGAGAACAAGGGCGACGAAATTGACCGCAACGAAGGCGATGAAAAAGCCTCTTTTCAGATTCGATCCGAAAGAATCCCGCGCGAATACGAGAATGCTGACGGAAATTATCTGGGCCATCACCAGATATTCCGCGTAAGTTATGGAAATCGAGAACAGGCCCGAATACTGGTTCGTCCAGTTGGCGAAATCCTGAAACAGATATGTGCTCGTGAGCCCGGCCGAGTGAACGGCGATCCCGAAAAGAAGCAGCGCCGCGTTCGTAGCCTGGATGATGAACATGAAAAGATTCTTGTCCAGAAGCACCGACGCCTTTTCGTACGCTATCATGAACCCGAAAAAACACATGACGTTCTTGATTTTACCGATATCGGCGAAACCGTTACCGCCGGCGAAAAACGCCGCAGCGTTAGCCGCCACGAAAAGGAGCATGACGGTATAGATACGGCTGAAATGAAACGTTTCGCGTTTCATGAAATAAGAAACTGCGTAGACCGTCATCGCGAAATAAAAGAAAAAATTCGAAAGAAAGATCGAAAAAGAAGCGGTAAAAGCGAATAACGCCAGACAGAAAAAAACGAACCTGTCCCTTCCGAGAGATAGCCCGAGGGCGCCTTCACGCGTACGGCTCGAACGGCACATGGTCGCGCAGCTGTCGCTAACGCCGGTCATCTGTTCTGGCTGCATCTGAAAATCGTCCGTTCCTTTCCTCACGACTGGCTGTCGATTCTGAACAAAGCACAAGCCGGGAAGATAAATTTTATCAGATTAGTCCGCGCCAGTCAAGGAATAAATCCAAACCCGCCGCCGCCAGCGCGTAATGTCGTGGTGCTTCGAATGCGCCGGGCGCCCGGCCGGCATTCGCCAAGATTGACACGGCCAGCACATATGTGATAAGTTATAGGCATTTTTTATGAAGAAAAAAATGATATTGACCTTCATCACGGAGTTCGCCGTTCTCGCATGCGGGATACTGGTATACAAATTCGCCGCGAAAATGTACCCCGGTCAGGGTTTCTCCGAATACGCGATCTCGCGAAGGACGCTTTCATTCCTTCAGCCCCTTATCCTCATGGGCCTGAGCATCGAGATCCCGAAACACGTCGCGCTCGGCGGAAAAAGCTCCGAATCTTTTTTCGCCGGCGGCCTTGCCATACTCATCACCGTCGCCCTCGCCGCCGGCGCGATACTGAACCTGCTACCTGGAACAGCTTCGTATTTCATGTTCGGGTCCGCCGAACACTCATACCTGATATTTCCGATCTCGGTGATGCTTTTCGGTCTGACATTGCACACCGCGTGCTACAGTTATTTCAGGGGAAGACTCACCATGAAGCCGGCGAATTTATTGCAGCTTATAAACCTCGGAATAGCGCCAATGCTGGCTTTTTCCCTTGCCAAAAGCGTTTCCGGCGTGCTCCTGGCGACCGGGGCCGCATGGACGGCGACGTCCATGCTGTTCCTCGCCTGGATTCTCCACGGCCTTTCGATCAGGCATCTGCCGGGAGCGCGAATCTTCAAAATACTTCTTTTCTACGGCACGCAAAGAATTCCCGGCGACTTCGGTCTGGCTGCGCTTTTCACGCTGCCGGCCACATTCACCGCTCATATCGGAGGAATATCCGAAGGCGGTTCCGTCGCCTTTTCGATATCTCTTCTGAACATGATCGGCGCGCTTTTCGCGCCTCTGGGCCTTATCCTCCTTCCGCAGATGAGCGCCGTCGTTAAAAGCCGCGACTTCTCCACGTTGCGCAAATACAACCGCAAACTCCTGAAAACGGTGGCCTCCCTCGGAACGCTGATTTTCGTCGGATACGAGGTTTTCGCCGACATTTTCATAAGGCTCTATCTTGGCCCGAATTTCGAGGGCGTCGTATACATGTCGAAACTTCTTATGACGGGAAGCCTCGGCTACATCATTTACGTATCCATGCGAAGCGTGGTCGACGCGTATTACGAAAGGTCGATAAACGCCAGAAATATATTGATCACGCTGGCCTTCTTCATGATCCTCTCCTCCGGAACGGCGCTTTTCAGAAGCGTCGCCTACGTCACAGGCTGCCTCGCCTTTTCGCTTCTCTTCCTGGGCGGCCTCACTCTCTACGAAATCCGCAGAATCCTGCGACATGCGTGAACGCTCCCGGCTTTGATCCGGATCACGCGAGCCCGTTCTTCGGAGCGCGCCTTAATTACCGGGATGCACGATGAACAGCTGGCGATAACGTGCGGGGACCAATAAAATTCTTGATTATGAATTGAATATATGGTATAAATAAGTCATTCGCCGAGGATATTGATTCCGGCTTTTCAGGCGCGCATCATCGCCAACGAAACCGTTCGGCACGGGGCGCGCCGGAAGCGGCGGATAAAAACCCAAGTTTTTTAGGAGGAATCATGAAAAGGTTCAGTGTACTTTCCCTTCTCGTTCTATTCATCATCGCAGTATTCGCTCCCCTGGCGTTCGCGCAGGACGGCTCGAGCATAGTTCCGCCACGCAATCTTACCGCAAAGGCCAAGGGCAAGACGATCGAGCTCAAATGGGAACCCGCCGCCGGAAACTTCACGGGCTACCAGGTCAAGCGCTCCGAGGAAGGCTCCGATTTCAGGACGATTTCATTCACCCAGGCCACGACGACATCATTCACGGACGACACCGTTGAAAAAGGCAGGACATATAAATACATGGTGGTAGCCACCGACAAGAACAAAAAGGAAAGCGCGCCTTCAAATCAGGTGGAAATCAAGGCCGGCGGAAAATCCGGCGGCGACGATAACACCGGCGATGAAAGCGAAACCGTTGTAAAACCCAAACAGCCGAAGCAGCCCAAGCAGCCCAAACCGAACGACGAAAATTCCAGGACTTCCATTCCCGAACCGACCAACGTAAAGGCCGTTTATGACGAAAAGAACAAATGCGTGCTGCTCACGTGGGAATTCAAGTCCGACAAGAAGATAAACGGCTTCAAGATTTACCGCTCCTCCTCCGAGGCCGAAGGCGGCGACGAATTCAAAAAGATCGCCACTCTCGAACAGATCGACGAAAAAGAATACAAGGACACCAAGGTCAAAAACGGCCTGACATATAACTACTGCGTCGAGGCGTTCTCCGGAGTAAAGAAATCCAACCGCTCCCCTCTGACCTCGGCCACCATCGGAAGCGCAGGCGCGGCCGGCGGCGACGCGTACATGGGTTTCTGCGTCCGCGAAAACACTTTCCCCGTCATATCGGTTAATTTCAAGGATAATTCCGTCTACATGGCAGCCTACAGCGTTCCGCGAGCCACATGGGAAATGTGGATGCCCTTCGGCACCATTTCCACTCCGCCGAACTACGACGCCGGCCCCGTGCAGGTGGACGCTTCCATATGCGACGAATCGCTCGGCACCATGTACACCCTTTATTGCTACAGCGAAAAAGCCAAAAGCCTTTACGTTTCCACCAAAAACAGCGAAAGCGGATCGTGGTCCAGCTGGAAGCCGGTCAACACCGCAGATCTGAGCAACCCGCTTCCCGGCAAGGACACGAAATTCTGCTTCTCGTGGGCGCAGAAGACACACTGGATGTTCGCGTGGGACGTCAAGGGCGGCAACATCAAGGTCCAGGCGATATCGTCCGAGGACGGACTCGGAACCGGCGTATGGGGCAACCCTCCGCGCTGCGAAGTTCCGCCTAACTTTGACGATTCTTCCTACGTCGGAGTCGGCAGCCTGAAGATGAAGGGCGGCAACATATACAGCTACCTTTATTGCTTCAATCCCGAAGACCTCACGCTCTACATCGCGAGCAACACCGCCGCCAACAACAACTGGGAGCCTTACAAGGTGCTTTCGAACAAGACGCTTCCGCTTCCCCCGAACATGAAAAAATAAGTTTTTACTCGTTTAACCCGCCGGGCCTTAAAACCCGGCGGGTTTGGCTATAACCGCAAAACCGTATTCGACGGACGGATTCGAAAAATAAATTTCGGCAGTGATAAAAATGAAAATGAAGTTTACCAAAACCGCGATTTTTCTTTTTTTTCTTTCCGCGTTCATCCTTCAGTTTTCAGCCGGCTCGTACGCCGCGAAAAAAACTCCGCGCCGTGAAGCTCTCAGAATATACGCTTTCGGCGACTCGATAACGCACGGCGTAAACGCCTCTACTATCAACACCCAGACTTTCAGGTATATCCTCTCGCAGAAGCTATCCGAAAAATACGGGATCGATGTCCGCGTTTACGACGGCGGGATCGGCGGCCAGGACACGCAGATGGCCGACAAGAGGTTCTCCGACGTAACGGGCGCCGACCCTGACATCGCCATAATCATGTTCGGCTCAAACGACGCGGCGCTCAAGGACGGCTACGGAGAGGAACGTTCCGCCCCGCGCGTGGCCATAGAAAAATACCGCGCTACGATCGAAAAATGGATCGACGCGCTGCAGGAAAAGGGAACGGCCGTCATACTCATGACTCCGCCTCCGACGACCGGAAATTACCAGGACCTCGGCGACGGGAAATCGCTTTCGCGTGACCAGAAATCCGTCACCAAAAATTACGCGAAAGCCTGCCGGGAAATCGCCGTGTTGAAAAAAACAGACCTCGTCGACAATTTCCAGATCATCCTGGAAGCTGTGTCGGGAAAGTCCCCGGCGCAGCTCTTTATTTCCGACGGCATCCATCTCAACCCGAAGGGAAACGCCGCAGTTGCCAACAACATTATCGCCTCGGCGTTCGAATCGGAAAAAAGCCTGCTGATGAGAAATCCCAGAACGGCACCTTTCTTCGCGTCGAAGCCGGAACCGGAAAAAACGCCGGCACCCGGCCCGTCGCACGCAGCCGATGAAGAGGTTTCTTCGGCCAAAGACGATAACGAAGAGATCGAGGCGACGGTCGAATCGTTTCCCGCCGTCGATTACTCGGCGATAGAGAAGAACAACCTCGTCAATCTGGCCCTCGGAAAAACGTATATCGAAAGCTCGCCGGACAGAAAATGCGCAAGAAACGTCCTGACCGACGGCGTGGCCAACGTAAAAAACGCCGACAAGGCTTATTTCACGGCTCCGTCCGAAGTTTTTCCGAAATGGGTGACGATCGATCTGGGAAAACTTTCCGATATCAGGCATCTGGTCATTTACAACTCCGGAAGGGCGCAGACACGCAAGATAAAGATCTTCGGCTCCGACGATCTCGAAAGCTTCCGCCAGATCGGCAAGTACGCGTTCCGCAGGGACGAACCGAATTATCATCTCGCCCTCGCGAAGCCGGAAAAGGCCAGATACGTCAAGATCGAATTTTCCGATTCATTCGGCGAATCCAGATCGGTTTCGCTCAACGAGGTAGAAATATGGGGAAAAAAATAGAGGGGCAGATAATCGAATATTTTAAAAACGACCTCGACGTGGCGGCCGATTATTTCTCGGCTCCCGATTATTCCGACAGGGTTCTGTTCACAAACGGGCTCGTCGATTCCTTCGGCGTCCTCAGGCTGATCGCCTTCCTCGAGGAGACGTTCGGCGTGACGATCGACACCAACGAACAGGAACTCAAGGACTTCGACACGCTCAACAAGATAGTGGCCCTTCTTGCGGCCAGGGGCGCGAAGGTGGGCGAATGACGATGCCTGTCAAAAAGACCTTGAAAATCGGCCTGCCGATAACCAACAGATACGGCATCGCCGAACACCTTCTTTTCATGTTCGCGGGCCAGTTCCAGTGGGACATCATCGCGGAAAAACTCGGCTCGCCGCTTTCAGGACTCAGGACGAAAACAGGCGACGAAATCTACGCCACATTCTTTTCCGTCGAGCTCGAGTTCACGGAGAAATTTCCGCGATCCGGTTTCAGGCTCGACGATACGCTCGGATTTCTCTACGACATATCCGCCTACAAGAACCTGATTATAGACGGAAAAATGGTCTTTGGACCGTTAGCCGATGTCGAAAACCTCGAAGCCTCTCATCCGGGCTCGCAATTTTACGACGAACCACTCGCTTCGGATCTCCCCCGCATGAGAATGTCCAATATCCTCATCACTCCCAGAATGGGAAACGAGAACCTCAAGATCGCCCCTCCGGCCGGAGTTTCATTCGACGCGTTTTCGAAGCTCGATCCGAAGGACCGGATCCTTTCGATCAGCGGCTACGTCGAAAAAAATAAAAAAATCGGTTATTTCGACGCCCCGCCATGGAACGCGGAGTTCGGGGCCGGCTCTTATGAATACAGGATTTTTCCCGAGCGCGACACCAACGGTGCGGGACTCGTTTATTTCGCCAATTATATCGCGTTCATCCATTACGCCGAAGCGGCGCTTCACGAAAAGATCGGCGCCGCCTTCTCGAGAAAATTCGAAAGGCTCGAGATTCAAAAAAGGCATATCGTATACATGGGAAACGTCTCGTGCGACGATTCGCTTGAAATCGGAACGGAATGCTTCAGGAACGCTTCGCGCGGGGACCTTGTCGGACTCAGGCACCTGCTCAGGCGAAAGTATGACGGAAAGCTCATAGCGGTCTCGGAATCGATAAAGGCTTTCGTGTAATGGTCTTCTCCACGGTCGAATTCCTTTTTATTTTTCTGCCCGTCGCCTACGGCGCCTTCCGACTGGCCGGCGGAGGAAAGCCGCCTCTGATCGTCGCCAGCGTAACTTATCTGGCGCTCTTCGGCGCGCGGGGATTCGCCTCTACCGCTTTATTCTGTCTTCTGGGATATTCGGTCCTGAAATTTTACGCGGCGCGGCCGGCTTCAAGGGCGGCTTTCTGGACCGCGATATCCTTCAACGTCGCGTATCTTTTTATTTTCAAATATTTTCAGGACGGCGTCCCATGCCTGAAGGACTTCGCGCCCGTCGGCGTCAGCTACTTCACTTTCAAGGCCATTTCAGCGGTCGTCGACGCCGGGTACAAAAAGATCGACGCGACGTCCATGGGCTTCTTAGATTATCTTTTCTACCTCGTATACTTCCCTTCTCTCGTCGCGGGGCCGATCGCCAGGTTCAGGGACCTTGCCCCTCCGGCGCCATCACCCGCGAAGGGGTTCTTCAACGACGATCTCGCCGAAGGTTTTATCTATTCATGAAGGGAATGGTCTGCAAGGTCCTTATCGCCGACCCGGCATACGGCTATTTCGCATCAAGATCGTCCGATTTCACGGCGATCTCGGCGCCGAACTGCGCGCTTACGATCTTTGCTTATTCAATATTCATATATTATGATTTCCTGGGATATAATTTCATGGCCCTTGGCGCGTCGGCGATGTTCGGCGTAAAGCTTCCCTCGAATTTCAATTCGCCATATCTGAAAAGAAATATCATCGAATTCTGGAATTCCTGGCACATGACGCTTTCGTTCTGGCTGCGCGATTATGTCTTCAACCCCCTCGGACAGGCGCTTCTTCGAAGAAAATTCTTCCGTGAAAGGGGGCTTTTGACTTCGACGATCTGTTATCTTTTCACGTTCACCCTCTGCGGAGCGTGGCACGGAGCGACAGCAGGTTTCATCGCCTGGGGAATTTACCACGGCGTAATGCAATCGTCTTACAAAATCATGCAATCGCTCGAAAAAAAGGCCGGCCTTAACCAGAGAGCCGGATACCAGGACTTTTTCGCCAAAACCGGTTTCGCGATAACATTCGTTTTCGTTTCGTTCGGATGGATATTCTTCATGTTCGATTCACCCGCCGAGTCTCTCGCGTTCGCGGGAAGGCTTTCCGCGTTTTCGGTCCCGTTCGACCCGAAGGGGCTTTCCGCTATCGCGCGCCCTCTTTTCCTCGCCATTTTTCTTTTCTATGAAGACAGACGCGTAAACAAAAACCGTTTCGAGGACGCCGCCGCGAAATTCGCGATGGCAGTCATCGCGCTCAATTGCATCCTTTCGCTCTCGAACGCCAGGGCGTTCCTTTATGGAGGTTTTTAGATGAAAAGGCTGGCCGTGTTTTATCTGACCCTCTCAGTCGGGCTCGCCGCCGTAATCGCTCTCAACGCCTTCCTGACGTTTCGCGAAGCCGCCGTCGTCGAGGAATTTCTCGAAAGCGCTCCTGCGCGCGCGGGCGCGGGCGGGGAAACCGGCGAAGGGAACGTCAAAATCCTCGTCAATTACGAGCAGGAGCAGCGCCGCCTCACGATGAAGATCCTGGATTCCGATCGGAGCTCGGAAATATTCGTTTTCGGAAGCAGCCATTGTTACCTCTTCGAAGACCGTTCGTTCTCCGCTCCGTTTCTCAATCTCAGCGTCACCTCGGGATCGGTGATGGACTTCGCCGCCTTCACGCGAAGGCTTCTGGCACGGACAAACAAGCCGCGCCTCGTGCTGATCGGCGCCGATTACTGGACCGTCTGCCCTTCGATATTCCGCTCGGACGCTTACGGCTTCGATTATCTGGCCGCTTATATATCCTTCGTCTCGAAAACCGAAGGAACTTATTCCGGCTGCCTCGATTTCGCCGGACAGGTTTCACGAACGCTCAGAGCGGCCTTCACCTACGAGCTTCTGCGAAGGCGCATGGCGGAGCCGCCGTTCATCGCCGGCCTGTCGTTTTTCACGGCCTGTCGCCCTTCCGACATCGGCTATGACGCGCGGAGACGGATCTATAAAAACCCGAAAGTATACGAGGCGACCGACGAATACAGAATCAAAGAGGCGCGCGCCCATTTCGAATCGGTAAAAAAGGAGTTCGCCGCCAATCCGCCGTTAGACGCCGGCGCCCTCAGAACTTTCTCATCGGTCCTGGGCGAACTCAAAAAAGCCGGAACGGCCGTCATCGTTTTCGCGCCGCCATTCTCCTTCGACGAATTCGAACTCTATAAAAACGATAAAAAGATTTTCGGCAGGGTCACGGAGTTCTATTCCGCCATCAGGGGCGCCTGCCTGTCGGGCGAAGTCGCGTTCCACGACCTGTCCGATCCTTCTACCCCGGGCCTGGGCCTGACGCGCGAGGATTTTTTCGACGCCCATCACACGACGCGTTCGGGCTCGGAGAAGATTATGAAATATATCATGAAAAACTCTGATGAAAAGACCGGGAAATCGTTCAGCGGAAATATTTCCGCGCCCACGTCTCAGCAATGAACGTCCTGGAGATGTCATAATTGTCGACAATCCCCTTTCCATCGAGAAACCTGTCGTAATTCTGGAAAAACGCCTTCTTGTCGATGAATCCCATGTCGTGAAGAACGCTTTTTTGGAATGTTTCAACGATGACTTCCCTGAGGTCCTCGCGGAGCCACTTCTTCTCCGGTGTCACGAACCCCATCTTGTCCCTTCTCCACCTTATGGCGTCGGGAAGTTCCCTCATCGTCTTTCGCAGAACATATTTCGACCAGCCGCCGTGGAGCTTAGCGGAATCGGGAAGATTGATCAGATAATTGACGAGCCTGTGGTCTAGAAACGGGAGCCTGGATTCGACCGAGTGTGCCATGGCGTTCCTGTCTTCATAACGGGCGAGCACCGGAACCGAATACATGTCCAGATCGTTCTTCTGAAGCGAATTCACGTCGTCGCACGACCATATCTTCTCAAGATCGGCGCGCGGCCTGACGAAAGCGACCCCACGCCTTCCCAGAAACGGCATGTATCGCTTCGCGCCGGCGATATTGAGCTGGAATATGGCCGTTCCGTTGAATATGGACCCCAGGATCTCGCGCGCCGCGGCCAGAAGTTTTCCGCGCCTGACCAGATTTTTCACCATGAAAAAGTAATATTTCAGATACCCCATCAGGACCTCGTCGCCGCCCTGGCCGCTTAAAACGACCGTAATGCCGGCCTCGCGCCTGATCTTCCTGAATATCTCGTACTGCGATATCATGCTGAACGACGCGAAAGGCTCGTCCTGAAAAGCCATCACCTCGTCGAGCGTCTTCAGGACATCGGGAGAATCGAAAAACAATTTTTTGTTCACGATCCCGTTGCTCCGCGAAAGGATGTCGATAAAAGGTTCTTCGCTGAATTCACGGTGGCGCGAAACCACCGAAAAAGATTCGAAATCGTTTCCGTGGAGCATGCCCGCCGCGGCGGTGATGCTGGATGAATCGAGTCCGCCGCTCAACAGGGACCCGACCTTGACGTCGCTTCTGAGCCTGATTCTGACGCTGTCGAAGAAAAGCGCCCTGAATTTCTCGAAGGCGGCCTCGCCCGCGGGAACGTCTTCCCTGGAATAATCCCAGTATTTCTTGAATTCGAATTTCCCTGAATCCAGGTCGATGACGACGTTCGTCTTGGGCGGCACCCTCAAAATACCCCGGAAAAAAGTTTCGTCGGAAAAATCCAGAAGCGACTGCGCCAGAAAGACGCCCATCATGCGTTCGTTCAGCTCGCGCCCCGGCGCCACCGAAAGTATCTGCTTGATCTCGCTGGCGAAATACGCCGAATTCCCGGCCCGGTGATAAAAAAGCGGCTTTATCGAGAACCTGTCGCGCGACACCACCGCCTTTCTTTTCGCGGGATCTACGATTATGAAGGCCCACATCCCGTTAAATTTTGAGAAACCTTCCTCGCCGTATCTGTCATAGATCTTCAGTACGACCTCGGTATCGGAATCGGTCCTGAATTCGCAGCCGTCCTTTTTCAGCTCCTCGCGAAGTTCGACGTAATTGAATATCTCGCCGTTAAATACTATCGTCCTGCCCGAATCCGCCATCGGCTGCGAGGCGTTATCGGACAGATCGATTATCGAAAGGCGCCTGTGCCCGAGAAACGCGTCGAAATTTCCGGCGGGAGGAACCCGAAGCGGCGAACTTTTTCCCGAACGCGTGTCGATGGCGGCGAAACCTGAAGAATCGGGGCCGCGATAAGAGATTATGTCGGTCGCTTTCGAAAACCGTTCGAAATCGCCGGAAGAGAAAGGCCCGTTGAAATTGAATGCCCCGAAGATGCCGCACATTCCGTTTATCCCAGCCTCGCCAGAAGATCGTAGAGAGCGATAATCCTGGCGCTCTCCGCCTCCCATGAATATTCCTCGGCGATCATCCTCGCCGAATTCGCCGAAAGATATTTTCGCAGTTTCGCGTTCCCGACGACCGAGAGGATTTTATCGGCTATATCCCGCGGGTCTTCGGGATCGGCGAATACGGCGCAGGGCCTGAAGACCGAGCGCCAGTATTTGAAGCCGGACATCACGGTGGGCATGCCGCATGCCATGTACTCGAACGGCTTGTTCGGCAGTGCGTCTTCGTGATTGGGAAGCGGCAGGAAATTAATGATTCCAGCGCAGCCGGCTTTAATATAAGAAAAATGTTCCCCGTAAGGAACGAAGCCGGCGTATATCGCATAACGGTATCCCGGAAGCGCCTCGCATTCGGCCCTGAATTCATCGTCCTCCCATTCGCCCATGAGAAGAAGCCGCGCGCGGTCTCCGGCGTATTCCATTGCCGTTATCATGTTTTTAACTCCGCGGATTCGGGTGATACCGCCTGAATATATTATCAGCGGAAGGTCGCATTCGACCTTCGCGGCCTCGAATTCCTCCGCCAGCCTCAATATCGGAAGGTTCCTGACGACGAAGCATCTTTTGAATTTCGCGCCGATATACGGAGTGGCCGCG
>Ga0079303_10000284_pt1 | contig 11928 bp, 10 predicted proteins | sample Methanogen_OWC_FD_77073 | JGI IMG/M metagenome (GOLD analysis project Ga0079303, IMG submission 77073) | Enriched soil microbial communities from Old Woman Creek wetland in Ohio, USA - Methanogen_OWC | ecosystem: Environmental > Terrestrial > Soil > Wetlands | place: USA: Ohio | collected...
GATAGTGCTCGACGCGGCCGAACTTCTTCCCTCCGGCGGCAAGGTCGCTGTGTTCGGAAGCGTTCACGTTCAAAGTTCTTTTTATACGTTTTCTTCCACTCATCAGACCCCGCTTTATAACTATCAGGTGATCAACTGGCTGGCTCATCCCGAAAAGCGTGGCGTCGTCGATCTTTCATCCGAACTCAGCGGGCTTTCGAAAGGCTCGCGCTCGCGTGAAAAGAACACGGCGATAGCTTCGGCCGCCATCGGCGCTTCAATCAGGGCCGAAAAGCTTCGCGCCAGGATCCTCGATGAGTTCGACTTTTCCTCGCGCAATATCGATTCCACTCTTGACGGTTTCATCACATATCTTGACAAACAGGACAGAGGCGAGATATCCGAATTATCGCACGAGATCAAAATGGTCCTCGACAAGACGAGGTATTCGGTCGTCGAAGACCCGCCGCTTATGGAAAGGCTCAGCAAAAAAATCGGATTATTGGAAGACCATTATCGTCGTTCATTAAATGCCGGCCGTCAATGACGCGATAATAAAAATAAATACCGAAGAGGCCGGCGGAAAAAACGCCGGCCTTTTTGAGTTGACACGAAGCCATTGTTTATGATATATCAAAACAATAAAAAAAATAGAAAAGAGTGATAACTGATGCTTCAGGCAAGAAAAAAGTTAAAGATCGGGTTATTATTTTGTTTGATGTTCGGTTATGTCATGTTTTCAATCGCCGGTACGGCGCTGGCTCAGACCGAATATAAGATCGAGGCCAAAACCGACAGAAATAAAGCTGTTCTGGGGGAACAGATCGTGCTTACGGTCACGATATCCTCCAATACCGGCACATCGGCCGATCCCGTCCGCCCCGATTTCGATGGATTCGACGTCGCCGGCACTTCCGTTTCGAACAACATCATGGTCGTCAACGGCACGCCGAGAATGGACACCCAGATGGTTTTCGCGTTGCGTCCGGTGAAATTGGGAAAACTCACCATCGGAGAGTTCGTCGTGAATTATACCGATAATTCCGGCATGGCCCGTCAGGCAAAAACCGTTCCCATATCGATAGAAGTCGTCGAAGAAGAAAAGAAGAAGGAGGCCGAGCCTCCTGCCGACCAGGGCGCCGGAACAAGGGGCAGCCGCGACGACGAAAAATCTCAGATCGTTTCCGATTACATGAAGATAACTACGGCCGTCATCATAGTCATTTTCGCTTCAATATGGGTAATTGCCTGGCAGAGCTCCAGGCGCGAGAAAATGACGGCGAAAAAGCAGAAAACGGCCGCGGCTGCTTCGGGCAAGCTTCACATCGTCGATCCGGCCGAAGCGGGGTCTGACGCCAGGTCTTATGAAACGAAGGCCGGACTGTCCGAAAAGCCGTTATCGCGTGTCGACTCCAGGCGCGCCGGAACGCCAGCCGACGCTCCTTCGGCCCATATTCCGTCCCACGACATCGCCGGAGTAATGAAAAGCATGCAAAAAAACCTCGTCGAACAGTCATACAAGGAATTGTTCGGCGAGATGGCGCGTTTTATCAAACTCGGGCTGAGCGCCAGATCAGGCAGAAACCTCATGGAAATGACCACCCGGGAATTGTCCGACATGATCGATAAAACCGGAATACCGAAAAATTACGCCAACGAATTGTCGCAGATGCTCGAACTTTGCGATATGGTTTGCTACGCGAAGTACGAACCCGCGAGGGACGAGGTCGACAGGGCGATGAACGATCTTAACAGATTGAAAAACTTATTTGAAAGAGGTGCCAGATAAGGGCCATGAATACCGAAATACGCCAGGTTCAGGAACAGGTTAAGGAAAAAAGCGAACTCACCACGCGGCTCATGAACGAGATACGAAAGGTGATCGTCGGGCAGGACCATCTCGTCGAAGCTCTGCTGATAAGTTTTTTCTCGAACGGCCACATTCTTCTCGAGGGCGTCCCCGGGCTCGCCAAGACCCTGGCGATCAAGACGCTCGCTTCCGCCATCAGGACGAAATTCGCCAGGATCCAGTTTACTCCGGACCTTTTGCCGGCGGACCTCGTCGGAACCAGGATATTCAATCAGAAGACGGTCGAATTCGAAACGTCGAAGGGGCCGGTTTTCACGAATTTCCTTCTGGCGGACGAAATAAACCGTTCTCCGGCGAAAGTCCAGAGCGCCCTTCTCGAATCGATGGAAGAGCGCCAGGTGACGATCGAGAAGCAGACGTTCAAACTCGAGGAGCCGTTTCTTGTAATGGCCACGCAGAACCCCATCGAGACCGAAGGTACCTATCAGCTTTCCGAGGCGCAGGTGGACAGGTTCATGCTGAAGGTCAATATCGGCTATCCCGCCCCCGACGACGAGATGGAGATCATACGCAAGATGGCCATCGAAAAGAACCTCAAGGCCGAGATAAAAGTCGACTGCGTGACCGATCCGGCTGAAATGCTAACGGCGAGAGCTCTTATAGATAAAATATACGTCGACGACAATATATTGAAATACGTCGTCGACCTTGTCAACGCTACGAGAACTCCCGAAAAATACGGCCTTTCCTCCATAAAGGAATACATACGTTTCGGCGCCTCGCCCCGCGCTTCGCTATATCTGATCGTGGCAGCCCGCGCCCATGCGTTTTTACGCAAACGCGGCTACGTCATGCCCGAGGACATCAAGGCGGTTGGATATGACGTTATGCGCCACAGGGTCATAGTAACCTATGAAGCCGAGGCCGAGAACCTCACTTCCGAGGACATAATCAAAACCATATTCGACGGCGTTGAGATTCCATGATTCCGAAGGAATTGATAGAACAGATCCGCAGGATCGAAATAAAAAGCAGGCGTCTCGTCGACTCGCTTTTCGCCGGTAATTTCAGGTCGGCGTTCCGCGGAAGGGGCCTCGAGTTCGACGGAATCCGTTCGTACGACCGCGGGGACGATTACCGCAGCATCGACTGGAAGGTCACGGCGCGGATGAATCGCCCTTATGTCAAGCTTTTTCGCGAAGAACGCGAGATGATCGTCATGATTCTTCTGGACGTTTCCGCTTCTTAGATGTTCGGCTCGACCGGCCAGAACAAGCGCGAACTCGCTGTCGAATTCGCCGCCACCATAGCTTTTTCAGCCGTGGCGTCCAACGACCAGGTCGGGCTTATAATGTTTTCGGACAGGATCGAAAAGTTCATTCCGCCGGCGAAGGGCAGGACCCACGCCCTTCGCATTCTGCGCGACATACTTTATTTCAAGCCGCAGTCGAAGGGGACCAACTTCACGGCGGCGCTTTCGTTTTTCAACAGAATCGTCAAGCACAGGACGATAGCCTTTATCGTATCCGACTTCGCCGATTTCGAGGCGAAGTTCGAAAAGATGCTGGCGGTTACGAGCCTTCGCCATGACACTATCGCCATCGTCCTCAACGACGAGCTGGATGTTTTTAAAGAGGACTGCGGGCTCGTCGAGCTTTACGATCTGGAGTCCGGCGAAGCGGTTCTGGTGGACACCTCGGACAAAAAATTTCGCGAAGTATTCAAAAAGGAAGAGGAAATCCGCTCGAAGAAGCTACGGGACTGCTTCAGGCGTGGAAACGTCGACAGTATCGAGCTTTCTACCGGGATTTCCATACAGAAACCGCTGCTGGGCTTTTTCCGGCGTCGCGAGCGCCAGGCCCCGAGATAAGAACTATTTGCTTAATCATTGGAGGTTTTAAAAGTGAACGGTAACAGGACGGTAGTCTTGATAGTCATTCTCGCCGCGGCGGGATTCGCCGTGTCGTTATTGAATCATTTCCAGATAGCGAAGATGGATTCCAGAATCGAGGCGAAGGCGACGGACGCCAGAAAATTCGCCGGCACTCTGGTGGCGCAGAAGCTCTTCCGCGAGGCCGCATTGTTCATCGAGGGACATCTCGAGAAGAACCTCGTGGCGCCGGAGGAACGCGAGGCGACGCTTCTTTTTCTCGCCAATATTTACCACGAGCACCTCTCCGATTACGAAAAGGCCATGTCGGCTTACCTCAGGCTGCTCTACGAATTCCCGGCCACGCGCTATAAAGCCGACGCCGAGCGACGGATCGTCGAGTGCAAGGAGAAGCTCGGCCGCCGCTTCGAGGCGATAAACGACATGGCGGCGATATCCGAGCGCGAACGCGACGCGGCGAGAAGCGTCCAGGGCAAGCTGGGCAGCGCCGAAGTTAACATCACCGTCGCGAAGATCGGCGAAGAAGCCATGACGATGAAGGATTTCGCGTATGAGGTGGATTCGCTTTTCCAGAAGAACCTTCCCGAAGGCATCGATAAAAAGGAAACCAGGATAAAGCTGCTGAAGGAAATAATCGCCCAGAAGGTCCTGAAAAAAGTCGCGGTCACCAAGCGCATCGACATGAACCCCGATATCATCAAAAAAGCCGAGGCCGCGCGCGCTCAGCTTCTCATCCAGAAGCTTTTGCAGGACGAGGTCGCCTCGAAGGTGACGGTTGACGATATGTCGCTGAGGCTTTATTATGACGCGAACCGTTCCGAAATGACGATGCCGGACACTTTCAAATTCTCGTATATCGAGATGCGCGACGAAACGGCCGCCGTCGAAATAGCCAGAAACGCCGACGCGAAAAAATTCTTCGAGGGTTCTCCGAAGGACAGCCCGCAGGCGACGCTGCAGGAGATCTCGGCCGCCATAGGCGCCGATCTGGCGACGATCACGTCCGAAATAGCTCTCGCGAAGCCGGGGGAAATTGTCAAGGCGGCCGCGCCGTCCGCCAACGGAATGGTAGTTTTGAAGCTGACCGACCTCAGGCGCGGCGAGCTGGTGCCTTTCGATTCGGTGAAGGAGCGCATCAGGCAGGTGCTGCTTTCCAAAAAACGCGATGAAGAGATCCAGAATTTCGTGATGAAATGCTTCGCCGACCTGAACGTCGTCATATACGAGGAAGCCTTCCGCGAGGCGGTCGCCAATGATACGAAAGAGGTCCGGGTAAAATAGGCTGCCGGAAAAAAATGATTTCTGATATCGATAATAAAGCGAAAATGTTGCATACGAATAACGTCTTCATGGCCTTCGCGGCGCTGCCTCTGGCCGTGTCACTCGTCTTTTCCGCCGTTTCAGCGCCGGCGCGCGCGGCCGGAAATGCTCCGGCGGTCGTGAAATCTACTGAAGAAGCTGGCGTTTCGAGCACCGGGGCGCCGAATGCGGGCGCGTCGAATGCCGGTTCAGCCGGAGCGCGTGGCGACTCGGGCGAAGTGGCCGCGAAAAGCGCCGACGCGGCGGGATACGAGGTCGACATCAGGGACATCCGCGGCCCTGCGCCATTATTTCTTGAAGGCCGCCCTTTTCCTTATCTGTGGGCGGTCCTGGCGCTTCTTGCGTCATACATTTTATGGCGCCGTCTGACGCGCGCGGTTCCCCAAGAGCCTGTGCCGGCGCCGAAAGTCGAAGAAAAGTCGAAGATACCGGCGCACGTGACGGCCCTGGCCGCCTTCGACGAGTTGTTCCGCTCCGACATGATCCGCAATCGCCGGTTCAAGGAATGGTACATGGCCGTTTCAAGGATTTTGCGCGTTTACCTTGGCGATTCGCTCGATTTCAACTGCGTCGATCTGTATAATTTCGAAATAATGGACGTTCTGCGCGCGAAAAAAGTGAACTGGGCCAATATCGACGAATTCGACGAAATCCTTTCCGAGTGCGATCTGGTCAAGTTCGCCAGATTCGAGCCGAACGAGATAGAGGCGATCGAAATCCTTAAAAAATCGGTCGATATGGTCAAAAAGACGGAAGGCGGGAACTTCGGATGCTGACGTTCAAATATCCCGAGCTTCTGTTTATGCTGATATTGCCCGCCCTGATCCTCGCCTTTCGCATCAGGCAGGACGCGACGCGCTCGACAGGCGTCGGATACGGCAATTTCGTCATCCTGAAAAAGGCCTACCGAAGGACATATAAAAATTACCTCAGCGTCCTTCCGCCGATATTGAAGGCGCTGGTCATCGCCCTTCTGATCCTGGCGGTGGCGCGGCCGCAGTTCGGCCAGGACCTGGAGGACATAAAGCGCAAGGGCATCGACATATTCATAGCGCTCGACGTCTCTGGCTCGATGTCGGCGGAGGACCTGAAGCCCGACAGAATCACTGCGGCGCGGGACCTTACGGCCGAATTCATAAAAAAGCTCACCGACCACAGGGTGGGGATGGTCATCTTCGCCGGACGTTCGCTCACTCTATGCCCGATGACCATAGACTACGGCATAATCGTCGATTACATAGCCAAGATCAAGGTCGGAGAGATACCGATCGACGGAACGGCTATCGGCGACGCCATCGCCAACTGCATCTATAAATTCAAGGATGAAAAGTCCAAGTCGAAGGTCATAATCCTTCTTACCGACGGCGAGAACAACACCGGGACAGTCGAACCGATGGTCGCGGCCAGGCTCGCTCTCGACAGGAAGATAAAAATCTACACCATCGGAATCGGTTCCGAGAAGGGCGCGCCGGTCCCGATGATGCGCGGCGGCAAGAAATTCTACATGCAGGGCCCCGACGGTTCTTATATCATTCCGAAGCTCGACGAGAAGCTCCTGCAGGAGATCGCCGCCCTTACGGACGGAAAATATTTCAGGGCGACCGACGAGAAGAAACTTAAAGAGATTTATGATATAATAAATAAACTCGAAAGAAGCGAGATCGTGACGTCGAAATTTACGATTTACGCCGAAAAGGCCCATTATTTATTGTTCCTGGCGGTCGCGCTCCTTCTTTTCACTTTCGTTCTCGAGCAGAGGATCCTGATGAAGGTCTGAGGAACTCCATGACGCTTTCCGGAAGCCTTACAACCGAAATAAACGCGGCCTCGCCGAAAAGGTCACGCCACGGCGCTTCCGGGCTCACTTTCGTCGAGCTGATGATCAGCGTCGCCATACTCGCCGTCATCGCCGCTTCGGCGGCCGCCATGTCGGAAGGCGGGCTGCGCGTCTCGAAGGAGACCGAGCTCAAGGCGACATTGCGCGCCGTCCGAAACGCCATCGACAAATATTACGAGCGCTCCTTCGAGGAGAACCCCGGATACGCCGATTCGCAGCATTATCCGAAGAGCCTGACGGAACTGGTCGACCGGAAGATACTCAGGCGCGTTCCGGCGGACCCGTTCACGGGTAAGGCCGATTACGTGATGATTTCGTCCACCGACGAACCGGGCGCCTCTTCGACCAACAACGAAAACGTCTTCGACATAAGAAGTTCCAGCGAATACGTCGCGCTCGACGGGACGAAGGTCTCTGAATGGTGATTTTATGATATCGCGTTACGCGCCGGATGGTTCCGGCATGAAAAAAGGCTTCACGCTCGTCGAGATATCGGTCGTCATCGCGATAATCTCGATACTGTGCGCCATAGCCTACCCAATGGCGGCCGGCAGCGTCAGAAAAGCCCGCGAAGCCACGCTCCGCCAGGACCTTCGCGTTATGCGCGAATGCATCGACAAATACCACTCGGCGTTCGGGAAATATCCGGCCGAGCTCGACGATCTGGTCAGAAAGCGCTTTCTGCGAGCGGTGCCGCCCGATCCGATATCCGGCGCCGTGCCGGCCTGGAAGACAATACCGTCGTCGCGCGAGGCGGACGACGTTTACGACGTGAAAAGCGCAGTCCCCGGAAGCGACATCAACGGGGTCAGCTATGACGCATATTGATATGGGCGCGCGAACGAGCGCGGGAAACGGATCGAACCTGAGTCCGGCCGGCAGGGAAGTCGCGGCGCGTCGAGAAGCCACGCTTCCGTCTCGCGCCGGGGAAGGACGGGGCCGGGAGAAGCCATGACATTATTCGCGAGTGCTTTCGCCGGCGCATTCAACGTCCCGCGTTCCCCGCTTTTTCCGCGAGGCGCCGCCATCCTCTCCTGGGTCTTCGCCGCAGCCGTCATTTTCGTCATCCTTTCCACCGCGGTTTTTCCGCGTTACGGCACCATCGCCCGCGAATCCCGCGAGGACGAGCTCAAATTCGTCCTGAAAAGCTATAAAAAAGCCATCATGAAATATAAAAGGACCTATGGAACCGGCCCCCGCGCCCTCGCCGAACTCGTCAAACAGCAGCCGAATCCGCGTTTCATCCGCGCGCTCTACGACGACCCTTTTTTCACCAAAGAGGTGGAGGTCCGGAACAGGGCCAACGGCATAGTGACGATCGCCGATCCGTCGGGCGAGATCGTCAACGTCAAGAGCGGAAGCGACGAGAAAAGCATTTCCGGCGTCGCGTATTGCAGATGGTTCTATAATTCGAGCCTCGTGTTTCAAGTCGAAGGCACTTATTAATTTTTTCCCATCGTAGTAATTTCATAAAGACGGGTTTTTCCTTTCCCCGCCGGAAACCGTTCCGGATTTTCGAGTCGCGGAGATTTTTTCGGATTCTCGTAATTCGGCGGCGAATTTATGAATGTTTTTTGACTTAACGATTGATTTTTGCTATAATTTGATGTACTTTATGTGAGTATTATTATATATATACGTGGAGGAATCATGCATACATTATCCGCCCGCAGGTTATTATCCACCGTCATTATCATTTTGATAGTCCTTATTTTTTCGGCCGGGGCAGCTGTCGCGGTAGCACCGCCTTTCGAACCCGGCCGGAAACTGCCCGATCACATCCGCGCAATGAGACCCAATTGCATGAACGGCGGTTTCATGGTCGAGCCGAGATTTTCGCCCGGAAGGTTCGGGTTCTTCGCGCCGGGAGAGATGATCGGAACGACGATCCTGCCGGACTATCTGAAAACCAATACCAACGTCAACGTCATAGTGCTGATGGTCCAGTTCTCCGATCTTTCTTTTACCTCCAGCGGAAGGGCCAACGTCACCACCATGGTCAACGACCTCAAGCAGTATTTCGCCGATCAGTCCGGCAGTAAAATCAACATCATTCCGACGCTTTCCAATACCTTTACACTCGCTCACACCCAGGCGTACTACGGCGGCGACGATGCCGTAAATCTCATCAAGGACGCCGTGGCCGCGGCCGATTCCACCGTCAACTTCGCCAGCTATCAGTGCGTGATGGTCGCCCACGCCGGAAACGGCGACGAAACCTCCGGCGCCACGAACGGTTCCGACGAGGTCTGGAGCATGTACTACTGGATGACGCCTTCGATCGCCACGACCAACGACGGCGTTGACGTGTGCGGCGCGACGATCGTGCCCGAAGCCGAACACGACGGCAAGAGCGCGCTGGGCATCATCTGTCACGAATTCGGCCATCAGCTGTCGCTTCCCGATCTTTACGACACCAATTATTCCACGGAGGGCTTTATCGGCTACTGGTCGTGCATGTCCACCGGCTCTTATAACGGCACGCCCCGCGGCTCGTCGCCGGCGTTCCTCGATCCGTGGTGCAGAAAAAAACTGGGCTGGGTGACCCCGGTAAACGTTTCCGAAAACGCTCCTACGATGAATTTCGACTTCAACACGACCTACAGGTTCGAAAAAGCCGGGGCCACCGGCGGAACGGACTATTTCTTCGTCGAAAAACGCGCCAAATACGGAAAATGGGATATAGGGCTTCCGGGCGAAGGCCTCGTGGTCTTTCACGTCAACGAAAGCAAGGCTTCCAGCGACACGCCGAACAACTCGTATCCGGGCCTGATCGAAGTCGTCGTCGCTTCCGGAAACGACGCGAACGGCAAGAACCATCTGACTATAAGTCCGCGCTCGAACGACCGCGGCAACTCCAACGATGTTTTTCCCGGGGCTTCGGCCACTTACACCGATTTTCACAATACATCCAATCCGAATTCGAAGTCGTACTCTTCCGCCAATACTTTTGTCGGGCTTCGCACGATAGCCAGGGCCAACACCGGTTCCGCGATGACGGTATCGGCCGCCGCTTACGTCAAGCCACATCTGGCCATCGTTTCGGGCGACGCCCAGAGCGCCTCCGCCGGAACGGCCTTCGCCCAGAAACTCAAAGTCAATCTCAGCGAATCATCCGGCGTAGTCGCCAATTCCGACGTCACGTTCACGGTCGTCGGAGGCGCCACGATCGCCGAGACGCAGCCGGTTAAAACCGATTCCACGGGCGTCGCCCAGATCACGCTCGTAGCCGGTTCGACGGCGGGTTCGGTCCAGGTCAACGTCAACGCTTCCGTGTCCGGCATCGCGGCCAAACAGGTGTCGTTCACCGAGACCGTCGGCGGCGCTGCCACGGGTCCCGTCATTCAGACGGCGGTTTTCGAAGATATCGGAAACGACGGTGTCACCGCCGGCGACCGCGTCACCCTGACGTTCAATAAACAGATCGTTATCGGAACGCCAGCCGCCTCGGACTTTTCGCTTCCCGTCACCGGAGACAGCCTCGGAGTGAGTCCGATCTTTCTGGCCGGGACTTTGAATTCCCAGCTGGTCATCACTCTCGGAAACAGCCCTAAATTAACCATTCCCGGGGTTTTCAGCGCGTCGACGGTATCGACGGGTTCGCCCTCCGGCATAAATATTCTCTCTTCGATCCCGACAGGGCATATTTCCGATTCGAGCGGCAATAAAGCCTCCCCGTCGGCTGTCGCCGTAGACATTTCACCCACCGACGTTTCGAAGCCTACGATAACCAGCGCCATATTTCAGGACATCGGCGGCAACGGCGTGTCCCAGGGCGATTTCATAGTCCTCACGTTCAGCGAGCCGGTTGCGCTCGGCAGCGTCGCAGCGTCCGATTTCGTTCTTCCGGTAGCCAGCGATTCGCTGGGCACCGGTGCCACGTTCGCGGCCGGCGCCCAGAACACTCTGCTGGTCATCACTCTTGGCGCGGGGCCATTTATAACGGTTCCGGGCATTTTCTCGTCTTCGGCGCTGACGCCCGGCGCGCCTTCGGGCATTAACGTTTCTTCGTCCATCCCCGCAGGCCACATAAGGGATTTAGCCGGCAACGATGCGGCGGCGGCGATCCAGGGCATCGATATTTCAGGCGGAACGAATCCCGGTCCCGAGATACAATCGCTCAGCTATCAGGACGTTAACGGCGGCGGCGTTTCCCAGGGCGACAAAATTATCGTGACTTTCAACAAGGCCATAATTCTCGGTCAGGTCGCAGCGTCCGATTTCGTCCTTCCGGTTACCGGTGACTCTCTCGGAAGCGGGCCCACGTTTGCCGCCGGCAGCTTGAACACTCAGCTGATCATCACGCTCGGTTCCTCAGCCATGCTCACGATTCCTGGGGTTTTCAGCGCGTCGTCGGTGAGCGCCGGCTCTCCTTCGGGTCTTAATATTTCCCCGCTCATCGTCTCGGGCCATATAACCGATTCGTCCGGAAACAACGCCGTCACTTCGACCAGCGTTGTCGATATCGCCGCGGCCGACACTACGGGACCGGTGCTTCAAAGCGCCGTTTTCCAGGATATGGCGAGCGACGGCGTCTCGGCCGGCGACAAACTGCTGCTGACTTTCAACAAACAGATACTGCTGGGTTCGGTCGCTGTCACGGATTTCAATATTCCCGTCGCGAGCGATACGCTCGGCGCCGGGGCGACTTTCGCCGCCGGGACCCAGAATACGCAGCTGATCGTCACTCTTGGAACGTCTCCGAAACTGACCGTACCCGGAGTTTTCAGTTCGTCGGCACTTTCGTCGGGCTCGCCTTCCGGAATCGACATCGCCGCTTCGATACCTTCCGGCCACATATCCGACGCCTTCGGCAACAAGGCGGCTCCGGCCGCCCAGCCCGTCGACATCGCGGCCGGAACGATCTCGGCCGGTCCCTCCATACAGACCGTCGGCTATCAGGACACCGACAGCAGCAATACAGTTAATCAGGGCGACAAACTCATCGTTACATTTACGTCTAACGTTATCATCGCCGGTCCTCCCACCGCTGCCGATTTCACGCTTCCGGTCCAGGGAAACACTTTCGGCGCTTCGCCGGTTTTCGCGGCTGGCGGGCAGGCCAACCAGCTGGCGATAACGCTCGGGTCG
>Ga0079303_10000285_pt1 | contig 11891 bp, 10 predicted proteins | sample Methanogen_OWC_FD_77073 | JGI IMG/M metagenome (GOLD analysis project Ga0079303, IMG submission 77073) | Enriched soil microbial communities from Old Woman Creek wetland in Ohio, USA - Methanogen_OWC | ecosystem: Environmental > Terrestrial > Soil > Wetlands | place: USA: Ohio | collected...
GAGGCTAATCAGTGAGGCGAGGCTCAACCGCACGAGGCTCTCTTGGACGGGGAGCCCGGTGCCATCCCATGGCGTGGCGAACGAGACGAAATACACGGGACCAGAGACTCCGAGCATGTGAGGAGGGAAGAGGCATGGTCACGGCCATGAGGCCCCCTCAGAAGCCAGGGAAGCAGTTCGATCAACTGAGGGCCACGGCCCTGTTCTGTCCTACCTGCAGGCAGGCTACACCTGTTCGCCAGCGTCTTCTCCTTTTCCTCCCGGATGGTGAACTCCACGAATACCTCTGTCAGTATTGCGGGACCTCGGTGGGTACCCGGAAGGTTCGGGAACAGGCGGATTTTCGACTCTTAGTACACTAGCTCTCGACCGGTGGCTGATAGGGTGGTCTTTGGGCCACCCTTTTTTGCTGGGGCAAGATGGGTGCGATGCGGCGCCCCATGGGCCTCGGAAAGAGAATCGGCAGGAGGGGGTGAGTGAGTTGATCGAAGTGAACCAGCTTACCAAGCTTTATGGCCCCCTTCCAGCCTTGCGTGACGTAAGCTTTCGGGTGGAGCGGGGGGAGATTGTGGGATTCCTGGGACCAAACGGCGCCGGGAAGACCACAACTCTTAGAATTCTTACCTGTTTCATCCCACCGACCTCAGGCTTCGCTCGGATTGCCGGCCTCGACTGTCAGGAACACCCTCTAGAGGTCCGGGCGAAGGTCGGCTATCTTCCGGAAAACGTTTCTCTCTATCCAGACATGACCGTCCAGCGATTCCTTGCTTTTGCCGCCTCGGCCAAGGGGGTAGCCCGTTCGCGCCGCAGCCAGGAGGTGGAGCGGGTCGTGGAGAGGTGCAGTATCAAGGAGGTGCAAAGCCGGATCATCGGGCACCTTTCCAAAGGGTACCGCCAGCGGCTTGGCATCGCCCAAGCCCTCATCAATGACCCGCCGATTCTTATTCTCGATGAGCCTACCATCGGTCTCGATCCTGCCCAGATCGTGGAAATCCGGACGCTCATCCAGGAGCTCGCTGGGGAGCGCACCATCATTCTAAGCAGTCACATCCTCCCTGAGGTCAGCCAGATCTGCCAGCGGATCCTCGTCATTAACCGTGGGCAAATTGTGGCCACCGACACGCCGGCAAACCTCACGAGCCAGCTACGACGAACGCTCCAGGTCAGCCTTCAGATTGAAGGGCCGGATGCCGAGATCAGGGAGGAGCTTGCCGCCGTCGAGGGGGTGCTCCGGGTCCAGCCTGGAGATGGGCCGGCGAGCTACCTTGTGGAAACCGATCGCCATGGGGATCTCCGGCCCGAGCTGGCTCGAAGGGTCGTGGGGCGGGGTTGGCAACTTAGGGAGCTGCGGACCCGGGAGGTGAGTCTTGAGGAGATCTTCATGGAGCTGGTAACAGAGGAAGGGGCGAGGGAGGAGATGAAATGAGGGGGTTCTGTCCCGTCTATGGCAAGGAGATGTATCGCATCTTCGCCTCACCCATCTTTTACGTTGTGGCCTTTATTTTCCTGGCCCTCGCCGGATACTTCTTCTATTCCGCCGTGGCGTACTATTCCCTTCTAAGCTTCCAAGCGGGCCGTAATCCCTTCCTGGGCCAGCAGCTCAACCTCGGTGAGATGGTCCTCGAACCCTTCTTCGGGAGCATTGGTATCGTCTTGCTTCTGATGGTGCCGCTTATCACCATGCGCCTCTTCGCTGAGGAGAAAAAGACGGGCACGGTGGAGCTCCTTCTCACCTATCCCATCTCCGATCGTGGTGCTGTCCTCGGAAAGTTCACCGCCGCCCTCTCGGTAGTGGCCCTCATCCTGACGGGGACGCTGCCGGCCATGGTGGTATTGAGTGCTTTTACCACACTGCCATGGGCCACTATTTTCAGCGGCTACCTAGGTCTCGTGCTCATGAGCAGCGCCTTCGTGAGCCTCGGCGTCTTGGCCTCTTCTCTCACCCAGAATCAAATTGTCGCTGCAGCCATCACCTTCGGGGCGCTGCTGCTCCTCTGGATCATCGGCTGGGCCCAGACGCTGGCCGGGCAGGAGGTGGGAAGCGTCTTCGTTTACCTCTCCCTCCTCAGCCACTTCGAAAGCTTCACCAAGGGCGTCTTGGATTCGCGCGATATTCTCTACTACGGCCTCTTCGTTACCATCTTTCTCTTTGCAACCCTTCGCGTCCTGGAATCCCGGCACTGGAGGGCATAGTCGAATGGCTACCAGGTCTATGCGGGTCCGCCGTCTCTCCAACACCGCTTTTGGGTTCGTAGCGTTCGTGGGTATTCTTGTGGCCGTTGCTCTCATCGGCCAGCGCCATCCTTTACGGGTAGACCTGAGCGAGAGCAAGAGATATACGCTCTCGGACCAGTCAAGAAAAATCCTCGCCGGGCTCAAGGGCGAGATCTCCATCAAGGCATTCTTTCAGGAGGCCGGCCGAAACCGGGGACAAACGCGAGATTTGCTCGAGACCTACCGATATCAGTCGAAGAACATCCGCTACGAGTTCATTGATCCCGATCGCTACCCCACCGTGGCCAAGCACTATCAGATTCGGAGTTATGGCACCCTGGTCCTGGAAGGGTTCGGCAAGACCCAGACCGTGACCGCTGCCGATGAACAATCCGTTACCAACGCTATTGTGAAACTCTCCCAGGAGGGAGAAAAGGTCGTCTACTTCTTGACGGGCCATGGCGAGAGAGACACGACCGACGTCGGCAAGGATGGCTACGCCACGGCCAAGAGTGCCATTGAAAAGGAGAACTTCAAGGTCAAATCCCTGAACCTCCTTGTGGAGGCGCGAATCCCTGAAGATGCTGCCCTTCTGGTAATCGCCGGGCCCCAGAAGCCGCTCCTCGCCAATGAGGTCGCCGTTCTGCGGCAGCACGTTCACCATGGGGGCCGAATCATGACCCTCCTCGAGCCCTTTGCCGACGGCGGCCTGCGCGATCTCCTGAAATCCTACGGCCTTTTGATCGCGGCGGACATCGTTATCGACCCTATGAGTCGGGTCTTCGGCGCAAGCCCCTCTATGCCGGTGATCACCCAGTACGGGTTCCACAAGATCACCGAAGGGTTCACGGTCGCCTGCATCTTCCCGACGGCGAGAAGCGTGAACGCGGAGGAGAAGAGTCCGCCCGGGATCACTGTAACCGAGCTTGCTCTCACCTCACCGTCCAGCTGGGCCGAGACGGAATATCAGGCCGGCTCTACCAAGGAGTTGACGTTCGATGAGCGGAGAGACCGGAAGGGTCCGGTGGCGGTAGCCGCTATCGCCGCTATCGCGGTGGAGAAAGGGAGCGCCGAGGCGCAGGAGGGGGGATCGTCCGGGAAAGTTCCCTCGCGAGGGGAGGGATATCTGGCGGTTTTTGGCGACTGCGACTTTGCCAGTAACACCTATTTCAACCTCCAGGGCAACGGCGATTTCTTCCTGAACACGATAAGCTTTCTTGGGCAGCAGGAGGACCTGATCAGCATTCAACGGCCCAAATCAGGGACGGCCCTCCTTACCCTGAGCCGATCACAGGAGCGCATCCTCTTCTGGGTTGGGTTGCTCCTCATGCCGCTCGTGGTGCTTGCCGCGGGGATTGCCGTGTTCCAGACGCGGAGAAAGCATCGATGAGAACCAGGAGAGTGCTTATCTACCTAAGCATCCTCGCCCTTCTTGCGGCATATCTGTACTACTTCGAGGGGATACGGGAAAAGGCTCGACTATCCGAGGAGGAACGAGCGCGATTTTTCTTCCAGGTGGAACTCAGTAAGATCAGCGCCCTCAGGCTGAGCCCGACCGGCGGCAAGCCCTTGGCCCTCGTTAGAGACGGGCAGTGGCGCCTCGCGGAGCCCATTCAGAGTCCGGCTGATGAATTCATCCTCCGCGGTCTCTTGGCGGCGCTGACGGGCCTCAAGACCGAGCGGCAGGTGGAGGCCGCCGCCCGTGATCTCGGGCCCTATGGCCTCGACCGGCCCACCTTCCACCTTGTCTTCGAGGCGGAAGGACGGTGGCACAACCTGAGAATAGGGGCGAAGACGCCTGTAGGGGATCACTTCTATGCCAGCGGCGACGAAGAAAACCGCGTGGTGCTCATCGCTGCGTCCCAGGAGTCGGCCCTGAACAAATCCTTGGCGGATCTTCGGGGAAAGGAACTCTTCACTCTCAGAACTGAGGCGGTGGACCGGATTGATATCAGGCGTTCGGAAGGCGCATTGGTCTTGACCCGGAGCGAGGGAAAGGGTTGGCAGGCGGCAAGGGATCCGGCGTTGAAGATCAAGAGCGCCAAGGTGGAAAGCCTCCTGAACCAACTGGTTTCTCTTCGTGTCAGCCGGTTCGTCGACGAGGCGGAAGCCGCCAAAGCCCGGCTCGGCCTGAATTCTCCTCGTCTGCGCCTGAGTCTCTCAGCCAAGGAATTAAGGGAGACCCTGATCGTGGGCGCGCCGGGGCCGAACCGGGGCATCTATGCCAAGAGCGATCACTTGCCCGGGATCTTCCTGGTTGATGAGGATGCCCTGAAGAAGGTGCCGGCCGGCGTTCGCGATCTCGAGGATAGGACGCTCCTCTCCTTCGAGACCGAGCAGGTCGCGAGGCTGGAAGTCAAGCTGGCGGCGAATACTGTTGAGCTGGAGCGTCAGGACGATACCTGGAAAAGAGTTGACGGGCAAGGGGGGACACCGTCCGAGGGATGGCGGGTGAGTGCCCTCCTCCGAAAAGTCCAGGACCTTGAGTACATCGAAGGCGCCCCGCCCACCGCGCAGGAGCCGGATGATGGAGCTCCCATGCGCCTGGTTCTTGCCTCACGAGGAGGTGCGCGCATCGCCGCGATCTCGGTGAACGGAATTCCGGCCGGGAAGGAGGGGCGAGCCGTGCTCTGGATCGCTCGGGGCAGCGAGGCGTCGAGGGCCTGTCTCGTTGATGCCGATGCCCTGCGGAGCCTAGAGCAGGGGATGAAGCAGGTGCTGACTACTGACTAACGAGAGGACGGGAAGCTCCCGGTACTCTCCACCGTGGGAGGCGCGCTCATGGGCTCGGAGAAGGGTATCGTCTTTTTCCCGACACGGGAGTTGGAAGGCACGCCAGAGGACGTTCAGCTGCCCCACGAGAACGTTTTTTTCCCCGCCGCCGATGGGACCAGACTTCATGGCTGGTTTGTTCCCGCGGCGAGGCCTGAGGTGAGGACGACGCTCCTCTGGTTCCACGGCAACGCCGGGAACATCAGCCATCGGCTGGATAACCTCGCGCTGCTCCATCGTCATCTGGATCTCTCCATCTTCATTTTCGACTATCGCGAATTCGGGCTCAGCGCAGGGTCCATCTCTAAGGCGGGTACTTACCACGATGCCCGAGGTGCCTGGAGCTATCTCGTGGAGGAGCGGTATATCGATCCCCGAGATATCCTTCTCTTTGGAAGATCACTCGGCACCGCCCTCGCGGTATTCATCGCCAGCGCTGAACCCTGCCTGGGGGTAGTCCTTGAGGCTGCCTTCACCTCGTCCCGCGACATGCTGACGCGGTATTTCCCGTGGGGCATACCCGCCCGTCTCCTGGAGAGCGGTTATGACAATCTATCAAACATCGAAAAAATCCACGCCCCCGTCCTTTTTATCCACGCCGAGCACGACGAGGCTATCCCCGTGGAGATGGCGGAGCGCCTCTACCGGAGAGCAAAGACAGAGAAGAGTTTCCATCTCGTGACCGGGGCCAGCCATAACGACACCTATATCGTCGGCGGCCGCGCCTACTTCAATCAGTGGCAGGTGTTTCTGGATGAATGTCTCCGGCGGCGAGGTGGGGCGATCAGTGCGTGACGGGGCGGTCCACCCCGAAGGGGGGAGTTCTCCCCACCCTCGGCTGGCTGAGGAGAACGGTCAACTGGGCTATGGATAAGTTCTTGGGGATGGAGGGGTGATGTCGCGGTCAGGGATGCCAAGGAACGGCTTTGCCGCACTCAGTGCAGTACTCGCCGGGTGATACTCTCCACCTCTTCCACGTCGAAGGGTTTGCGGAGATAGGCGCTGATTCCAAGATCCTCCGCCATGATCTCATACTGAGGTTGAGTGGTGGCGGTGACAATCACCACGGCCGTGTCCCCCCTCCGCTCCCGCAGCTGTCGAAGGACCTCGATACCGTCGATGCCGGGCATCTTGATATCCAAGAACACGAGTCTCGGTTCGTGTGCCTCGAGATAGTCAATAGCGTCGCGACCGTTATCGAGGGTGACGAGTCGATAATCATCTCCGAGCATGGCATCGAAGGACTCCAAGATGCCCTGCTCGTCATCCACAACGAGGACCTCCCCGTCAAGGCATGCCATCTCTGCCCCTCCTCTCTTGCATCAAGCTTCCGAGTTCCTCATAGAGCAAAGATGATGCCACTGCGCGGTCACAACTCCGCGGTCACCGGTGACACCGCGTACTACCGTGCCCGAACAGGACTAGGCGTCGATGGCAGGCCAGCCTTCCTGGAGGAGGGAATGCCTACAATTGTAGGCAGTCGACCACAATCGTGGGCAGCTTCCCGTGTCAACTGCTCGCCCGCGGCAAGGTGAGAGTGAAGGTGCTTCCGGCGCCGGGCGTGCTTGACACCAGGATGGTCCCGCCATGCTCCTGGACGATCTTGTGTGTTATAGCGAGGCCCAACCCGGTGCCTTTGTCTTTCGTGGTAAAAAAGGGGTTGAAGATATTGTCCAGGGTCAGGTGGTCTATCCCGATGCCGGTGTCGGTGAAGTGGAGGCAAAGCCCCTCGTCGTCGGTCTCGGCGGTGATGGTCAGAGTGCCTCCCTCGGGCATGGCCTGCTTGGCATTCTTGACCAGGTTGGAGAAGGCTCGCACCAGGTGCTCACTGTCGACACGAATCTCAGGGAGTGGCGCCTTCTCCTGAATACTCAACGAAATATTGGCCTGCTCGAGTTCGTCCCGATAAAGATCGGTCACCTGGCGGAGCAACTCCGTAGGTTGAATCGTCGCGTACTTCATCTTTGGTGGACGGGCAAGCTCTAGGAGGCTCTCGATGAGGTCGTTGATCCGGTTCAGCTCACGGAGGACGGTAACGTGAAACTTATCGAGAAAGCCGGCACTGGAAAGTTTCTTCGGGAGCAATTGGACGAAGGTCTTGATGGCTGAAAGGGGATTGCGGATTTCGTGGGCGAGGCCCGCGGAAAGAGTACCGAGAGCGGCGAGACGATCGGTCTGCCGAATATGGGCTTCCATTTCCTTCATCTCGGTAACATCGTTGAAAACGAGGAGAATGCCGATTGGTGCCTCCCGGGCGTCTTTAAGAAACGAAGTATTGAGGATCAGGGTGCGCCGCCGCCCCCCAACTGGCTCAAATACGAACTCCTCGTTGCGACAGTGTTCCCCGTCCAACACACACCGCTCCAGGATCCGAACGATAGGGCTGTCCTGCGCCCAGACCTGGGTGAAGTGCTTGCCTTCCAAATCCTTCTTCGTCACATCGAAGATCGCTTCGGTGGCGGCGTTGGCACTCACCAGGCGTCCCTCCAAGTCGAGGGTCATCAAACCGTTGGTCATGGAGGCAAGAACGATATCAGTGTAGCGCTTGAGTTGCAGGATCTCTTCGAAGCGCTCTTCGAGCTGTCGTTGCTGACTAGCGAGCTCTCTGATCATAACGTTGAAATTTTTGGCAAGCTCCTCGACCTCGTCTCTGGTGCGAATGTCCAAGTTCTGGTCGAGGGCACCATCGGCGGCGGCAATCGTCGCCTCAACCACCCGTGCGAGCGGGCGGGTGATGCGGTCTGCCATAAAATGCGCACCCGCAAGCCCCAAGAGGAGTGCCAGCGCCCCGACCCCCATAAGGGCCGCCTGGGTTTGCCAGATCTGCCGGTACATGCGCTCCAGAGAAAGCCCAACCCGCACCGTGCCCCACTTCACCGGGAAGCCGGAGATATACACGGGGACGGCGATATCCAGGACTCGCTCGCCCGTTTCCGACCACATGTGCGATTGAATGAGGGGGGCTGTCGCGCTTAGCGCCCGCTCATTCAATGGGTCATCTAGGTACTTGCCCTGCCACCCGCTATGGCCGCTGAAGGCAGCGACCGTCTGTTCCTTGTTGAGAATGATCACGTACACGAGATCGGGACCGCGACTGGCTTGTTCGGCGTTCTGCTCCAAGGCCACGTAGTTGTACGTGAGCAGCGCATTGGTGGAAACGGCGGCGATACTGTGGGCGACCGCGAGTCCCCGAGCCTGAACCTCCTCTTGAATGCTCCGGGTGAAGCTCCTGCCCACGAGGAGCATGATGACAGCCATGAGCACCAGGAGCACGGCGCCGGTAGCGACCATAAAGCGGGTTTTTAGACGAATCTGTTTCAGAAACCAGGGCATGCAGGACTGCCTGTAGCTTTCAGTTGGCGGTCAGCTTGCACCACACTTGCCATTCACTGTCGTTTATCTTACCAAATGGAACTGACAACGGGATCTCCCAATAGTGATACCCTGATGCGCACAGGAGCAGGCTAAGGCGAGGACTCTAATGGTGATCCAACCAGATTTTCTTCAACGGAATATATGGCTGACCCAGGGAGCTTATCTCTAAGCCCTTTACGTAAGGCTGGAAAGCCGACTCAAAGGTCAAGTACATCAACGGAACCATAGGAGCGTCCGTCAAGATGATTCTCTCCGCTTCCCGGTAGAGCTTAGCTCGCTTCAGTACGTCGGCCTCTGCTAGTGCTTGGGAGAGCAGGCGATCAACTTGAGGGTTGGAGTACTTCATGAAGTTGTAGCGAGACCCCGAACCGCAGAGGATGTTGAGGAAATTATCCGGGTCCGGAATGTCGGCAAACCAGGCGTAGCGATACATTTGAAGTCCCTGGTGGCTTAGTCTCGCTTCGAAAGAGGGCCAGTCTGTCTGGTACTGGACCTGGAGTTCAATGCCCACGGCAGCCAGATCCGCACCCACCATGGCCAATTCCTGCTGAGCCACACTTGACTGAGAGGCTGAAAGGAGGGTAAGCGACAGTTTCTTGTTGGGGTTTTCTTGTCGGGCCTTCGCCAGCAGCTCCCTTGCCTTCTTGGGATTGTAGTCATAGGTGGCATGCTCGGGCATATATCCTGGCATCCCCGGCGGCAGTGTCGTGGTAGCCAGCACGAAGCGGTCCTTGTAAACCTCGCGAATAATCCGCGGCCTGTTAATGGCATAGCTGATGGCCTGCCGCACCAGCGGGTCTCTCACGGGTTCATTGCGACAATTCATGCCATAGAAAAGCAGGCTTAAACTGGGCTTTCGGACCAAATTAGATTTCGACTTGGCTGCGAGCTGCTCTGTCATCGTGCCGTACACTGGAGTTTCCTCGAGCATTCCCGCGTCGAAATCCTTGGCCATCTTTTCGTTCTGGGCGCCGGGGTAGATGGTGTAGATCACCCTGTCTAGGTAAGGGGGGCCCTCAAAGTAATCAGCACTTGCACTGAGCACGATTTGGTTGTCGCCCCACGACTCTAAACGGAAAGGACCCGTTCCCACGGGATGGTAGCCAACGTCTTTACCCCATCGGTTGACTTCCCGCCTGCACATCACTTTGGAGCTCTTCATGGCGAGGACAGACAGGAATGGCGCAAACGGCTCCGTAAGCACAATGTCCAAGATGTAAGGGTCTAAGGCCTTTAAACCGGTAACTCCCTTGGCCTTACCGCGTACGTAGGCCTCAGCGCCCTCTATCTTCTCAAAAAAACTCCGGACGCTGGCTCGCTCCGTAGGATCCAGGATGCGAGTGAATGAATAAACGAAGTCTTTCGCCGTCACCGGATCTCCGTTATGGAATTTGACATCCCGCCTGAGGTTGAAAGTGTAAATCAGGCCGTCAGATGACACTCGCCAATCGGTAGCCAGCGCGGGTACTACATTCAGGCTCCGGTCAAACTGGACAAGCCCGTCGAAGACCTGCTGAATGACGGTGACGGAGTAGATATCCGTGGAGAATGCAGGATCAAGGGCTCTCGGCTGCCAAGGGAGCGCGGCACGGTAAGTGCCGCCTCTTAAAGGTTGGCTCTGAGGTCGTTCGGTCCTTTGTGGGGATTCACTCTGGCAAGCAAGGGCGAGGCTCAGTCCGAGAACAAGCACCAGCACAGGCTTCTTCATGAGCGCTCGTCCAGTTCTTTTTCTTCAAGTATCCGTACCGACGCACCCTTTCTCTGGCGCCTTACTATAACAGCTTTCCGGGAGTTTGCAAAAAAAAAGCATAGCCCCCCACAGGCTATGCTTCGCACCAAACCAACCGCACAACGCTGCGCCTACGGCCCCCCGCCCCCTTCCGCCAATACCGGCAGAACGTACATGGCAACTACAGCTCCGATGACGAAAAGCTGCACCAGCACTCTCTTCATTCTCTTCATATCTTCCTCCCCTAGTTATGTTAGGATCGATAAGACCTCAGTAACGTCGCGTGAACAGAAATCGCAAGATCGATGCCAATGAGACGCGGCATGGCAGATGGCAAGTGTTTTCGTCCAACTGGCTGGGTTCATAAGGGACTCTCGGGTGGCGGCGAAACGCTGGCAATTCCTGAGCGCGCCATATGTCCGCACATGGACAGCGATAGCAACTCCATCGAGCTTGATCCCTGTCCCTGCCCCGGAGTGCTGGCAGCTCAAAGCTTCCCAGGGTTGCACATATCCATGTGCATTGCCCAGAGACATGTGCAGCCAGTCGTCATACACTTATATGAGGAAGCATCGTTTTTCTGCCGCCCCAAGACTCGGAAGTACTGGCTGCAGCGGGAAAGGTACGGCACCGGAAAGAGTCCTCCGGCGAGGTGGTGGACAGATCGACTCACAGGTCTCGTGAAGGGGGTGTTTCTCTGAGATCTAGGGCCTTCATCTTCTGGATAAGCGTATTCCGGTGAATGCCAAGAATCCGTGCGGCCTCGCTCTGATTCCCTTGGGCCCGTTTCAGAGCCTTGAGAATAAACTGGCGCTCGAAACTGTCTCGAGCTTTGAGGAGGCCGTCCTTTTCCGGGAGAAAGGCTTGTTCTGAGAAGGGCGAATCCAAGAGGATTTCGAGAGGCAAGTCTTCGTGGGAGATCTGTTCATTATCTCGGCCTAAGACCACAAGACGCTCAATCAGGTTCTCCAATTCACGGACGTTACCCGGCCAGGGGTACCGTTCGAGAACCTCGACAGCCTGGGAGGTAAAGCCCGGCATTTGCCTCCGCAATTGCAGGTTGAATCGCCGCAAAAAGTGCTGGGCGAGGAGTCGGACGTCGCCTCTCCGCTCCCGGAGGGGCGGCAGCCGAATGGGAATTACGTTGAGTCGGAAGAAGAGGTCCCGCCGAAACGTCCCCCTTTGAATATATTCCTCGAGATTGGTGTTCGTGGCGGCCACGATACGTACGTCGACTTTGATGGCTCGGTTGCTGCCAAGCCTCTGGACCTCCCTTTCCTGGATGACCCGGAGAAGCTTCGCCTGCAACTCGAGACGGAGTGCCGATATTTCATCGAGAAAAAGGGTGCCGCCGTTCGCATACTCGAACTTGCCGACGCTCCTGCTGTGGGCCCCAGTAAAGGCTCCCCGCTCATGGCCGAAGAGTTCGCTCTCCATGAGTTCACTCGGGATGGCGGCGCAGTTGATGGCGACGAAGGCCTCCTTCCTTCGCTCACTGCCGAAATGAAGGGAACGGGCAACGAGTTCCTTGCCCGTGCCGCTCTCCCCCGTGATGAGCACGGAACTGGTCGTTGTCGCCACCTTATCGACGAGGTCCAGGATCCCCAACATTGCTGGATCTTGCGTGAGGATCTGCCGATCCCCGAGCTGATGAGCCATTTCTTGGCGGAGGTAATCAACCTGCCGTTCCAGGGTCTGTTTCTCGAGCACGCGTTCCACGGCCGACAGAATGTCGTCGGCTTCAAAGGGTTTCGTAATGTAGTCGTAAGCACCCAGCTTGATAGACTTGACCGCCATCTGT
>Ga0079303_10000287_pt1 | contig 11881 bp, 10 predicted proteins | sample Methanogen_OWC_FD_77073 | JGI IMG/M metagenome (GOLD analysis project Ga0079303, IMG submission 77073) | Enriched soil microbial communities from Old Woman Creek wetland in Ohio, USA - Methanogen_OWC | ecosystem: Environmental > Terrestrial > Soil > Wetlands | place: USA: Ohio | collected...
CCGGCCCGGGTGAGATTCTGGCTGGCCCCTCTTCGTTCCTGGAGCGAGATCGACCGGCTCGAGCGGGAACTGGACGAACTCCCCGACCAGGAACTGCTCTGCATGGGCTGGGAAGCCTTCGAGCTTGCAAGGCGACTTCCACGGCATTCATTCCGAACGGACTGGTGTTTCAACATTGCGAACAGCTCCGGTGCTGAGCTGCTGAATACCGAGGGCATCGCGGTAACGGCCGCTCACGAATGGCCGCCACTGCACCCGCCCGGCAGTTCCACAATCACCTGGAGCGTAAGCCACAATCAGCTTATCTCGATGAGCCGCTTCCCGCCGCTTGCCGAGCGCAACCGCATTATTACGAATCCGCACAGGGACAGATTCTTCCTGATGGATATCGGCACCGGCATCACCGGTCTTTTTCTGGTCACCCCGCTGACGACCTGGGATGCGCCATTCGGGCTGCCGGTTCAGATCGATATCGCCGTGGCACCACACGAAAGTCCGTTCCGCGTGCTTGGTGAAATCGAACATGCGATCGCCGCAGCACACAGCCGAACCCGGCCGACTCCGGTTCAGTCCGGCTGAGCCTGCAATCCGGCGGCAACGGCAAGGGGCGAAGCGGTCCATCCGCTTCGCCCCTTGCCGTTGCCGCCGGGAAAACGCCTTCGGGCTAGAGATCCTTCTGTGGCTCGATGAAGTTTCGCTGGGTCGGCTTCACCGTGAGAACCGGACAGTCGGCCTGGCGTGTGACTGCATACGATGTATCGCCAAGAAGCGTTTTCAGAAGGCCCGAGCGCCCATGCGCGCCCATGATGATCAGGTCGGCCTTCTGCTCTAAAGCATACTCTATAATATTACCAGCTACATTTCCGCCACGCACGGTCGTCACAAAGGAAAGATCTTTGTGAGCATCCCCGATGAAGTTCCGGAGCTGCTCGTGAATATTCTGCTGAGGCGCCATGCCGCCCGACGGAAGCGCGATCGGGATCTCCATCGGAACGGGCGGCATGAATTCCTCTTCGAATACATGCAGCAGATGGACTTCCGCCTCGTACTGCCTGGCAAACGAAGCGGCGTATCTCAACGCCAGCTCCGCACCGTCAGAAAAGTCTACAGGTACGAGGATGCGTTTGAGATTGATCACGGCTCAACTCACTTCACCCAGCATGGAGTGCGGCCCGGCGCAACCATCTTCAGATTGAGACCGTTCGCGCGGCACGCATGCACATGTTCGCCGTTTTCGAAGGCAACCCACAGATTGCTCGGCGAAAGTGACGGGTACAGCCCCGTAATGATCGGGCGATGCAGCTCTTTGGTGGCGAGATCCAAGTATTCAAGCTCGCTGCTGCCGTAACGGTCGGAAATGAAGATCAGGCTTTTCCCGTTTTTCGTAAAACAGGGGAATGACTCGTTGACGCCCTTGGTATCGGTCAGACGGATGATGCCCTGGGCCAGCGTTGAGATCATGTACAGATCGTTCGTGCCGTCATCGGCCATGACGGAAACTGCTATCCAGTCGCCGTTCGGAGACCAGTCGGCCGCCGTCACGCGCAGGTCCTGGGATATTTTGACCGCGGTCTTGTGCTCAATGCTGTAGGTATAAAGACCGGCTTCCTTGTCGCAGGTCGTATAAAGCAGGAATTTGCCATCGGGAGAAAAGTCTTCCAGCGCGCTTCCATCGAGAATTTTCCTGATTTTTTTCCCATCGCGGCTGAGCAGATACACTTCGGACCGCATATCCGGCAGCTTGTTGGTAAAGCCGATCCAGCCGCTGATCTCGCACAGTCTGGGAAAGACGATGTTCGAGTAGGCGGGCGTAATGCGCTCTTTTCCGGTGCCATCCGGGTTGATGAAGGCCAGATAGGTCTTGCCGGCCTCGGACGTGTCTACATACATGATTCTGCCGTCGAACGGCGGGGCATCAGCAGCACGCACCTGGGGCGCGGCAAGAACGAAAACAGCCAGCAACGCCGCGGTAACGCTCATCAGAAGCCTCTTCATGGATCCCTCCTGTGTGATTCGATCGAAAAAAATCGGGCGGGGTTGCCCCCGCCCGAGAGTATAAACGAATTTTCCGTTGAAGCCAACCGGCTTCTCACATATTGAACAGCTTCTTCAAAGGCTCGAATGCGTCGACCTGCTCCTGCCGGTCTTTGATGCGGGCTTCGGCAAGCTTTATATTGGCAAGCAGGCGCTGGACTTCCTTGCCGTTTTCGGGATTGAACTGATCGATCTTGTTAAGCTGGGCCTGGAAACCTTTTATATCGTCATTGAACGTCTTGATATCGGCCGCGGCCGCATCAGCCTTGGCCTTCGCCTGCTGATACGCGGTCTTGAACTCTGCGAAAGCGCGGGAAAGGCGCTCGCGAGCCTGACGGACACGCTCGGCGGACGACTTGATATCATCATCGAAGGGATTCCACCAACGGTTGGTGGTATCTTTCTGGCGGACATTCTTCTCGTAAGACATGTGCGCCGCTGCAAGCTCAACCTGCATGGCAACAAGGTTCTTGTATCCCGCAAATGTCACAAATGGGGAATCTTTGAAGAGTGTGTTTGGGACAAGCCTCATGCCTCGCTCGAGGGCTGCCTGATATTCGGGGTTCTTGCCGAGCAGATTTGCCATGCCCATATTCTTGAGATCTGTGGCAAAAAGGGCCTTACCGCTGGCTTCGCCCTGTTTATTCGCCTCTTCAGCTTTTTTTGCATCTTCAGCCGTCTTCGCCTCTTCGGCCTTTTTGGCTTCATCGGCCTTCGCGGATTCAGCAGCACTCGCGGCAGCATCAGCCTTCGTCGCGTCGTCCTTGCCGGCCGTCTCGTTCGTGATCGGCTTGCCATCACGATTGACGAGCTTGAGTTTGCCCTTTTCGACAGTCCAGATCTGACCTTCGGGTGGATTGAGAGCCATCCACTCGAGATCCGTCAGGAAGTTGCTGTCTATCATCATCCGGACAGTTTCGGCCGTGAGCGATGTAACCATCTTGCCCTGGCGCGCCAGAACCACGTTCATGTCATCAATGGCCTTCTGGAGGCGAACCATTTTCTGTTCCGTCGTCCATTCAGGGATCGTCACAGGCGGGGTGGTGGCCGGCTGCTGGCCCGGCGAGGCCGTCGTGGTCGCCACGGATGTAGTCGGGGTTGCCGCTGCCGTATCTGCCGTCGTGGCGGCTGCCGGAACAGGCGGAATGACGACCGTGAGTTCCCAGCCATCGAAGATCAGGTCGGGATTTTTGGCGATCGAAGGATATTTTGCCTTGTTCGCTTCGACGAGTTCGGGGTATCTGCTACCGTCGCCAAGATACTTTTCGGCGAGAGCCCAGAGGCTGTCCCCCTTACCGACGGTGATCGAAACGAAGGTCGGCTGGGGCACCACTACAGGAGCGGCAGCCTGGCCCTGCCCCGACGCAAGTTCTTCATTCTGAGTCAGGGAAACCTTGTCGTTATCGGCGTCCGAACTGTCCTGATCAACAGTCACGTTGCCTCCGACCAGCGGATTCGCTGTTCCATCTGTGGAGGCATTTACCTGACCGCACATAAGACCACAAAAGATCCAGACTGCGAGAGGGGCAATTCGTTTCATCGTCTGTTACCTCACTCTTCCCGATTTAAAGATTTGTACCAAATTATACTTATATTACGCCATCATGGGAAAAAAGTTTCCAACTTTTTATTCCGCCCCCCGATATTTCGGTGTGTCGAATCGATTGAATCCGGCAGCATTCGAATATGTTAAGAATGAAACTCTCCCACACGCTTGGCGCCCGCAGTCGTGTATGATATGCTTTTGCGCAAGATCGAGTAAGGAATAAATGGAGGCAGCGTCATGTGGCCAAAATGGTTGAGAGGGTTGATTACAGTCTGGGTAGCCTGGGACAGTCATTCCCGAAAAGGCGCCGGAATCTTCTGGACGGCCATCGTGTTCATTCTCGGCCCTCTGCTGGTGCCATTTTATCTTGCGGCAAGGCCACTGCTCGCCGGAGAAACCCGCCGGGGCTCGTTCTGGTGGAATGCTCTCTGGAACTTCGAACGCCTGTTTGCCGCCCTTGCCGCGCTCGCCAGCATGGCTGTCTGCGCCCAGAATATGCAGATCGCCGAATCTAAAGATCTCGCGATTGTAAAGCGCGCTGAAATCAAGGCCGGAACGCTTGCCGGTCTTGTTGCTACCCTGGTCCTCCTGCTGGTCGAACGCATCGGCATGGATACGATCAAAGCAAGCATGGAACGGAACCTCCCCGGAGAAAACTGATCTGACATATCGCCGCATTCGCCCGGACCACCCTCACGACAGTCGCACCAGAGCGGCTGCAATCGGTTGTCGTGGTCTGCTCCGAACATTTCTGCTGATTTTTACTTTCGTTCTCCCGTGCTCAATTTCGCTTCAGGCCACCGTTACGCTCCCGGCCGGCCCCGAACAGCCGGAATACGGCCCGGGTGGCCGGGATTACAAACACGCCGGCTTCCGCATCTCCCAAATCGGAGCGTATGAAGAACGGTTCATTCTCTATGAACCCGCCAAACCGGCCCCGGCAAGCGCGCCCGTCATCCTCTTCCTGCACGGCTGGCTCGCCTCGGACCCGGGCTATTATCTCGGCTGGATCGAACATCTGTGCCGCCGCGGAAACATCGTCGTTTTCCCGGTCTACCAGGGAAGCGGCGATCACCTTTCCAATTACAGCACCAATGCCGTGCGCAGCATGAAAGAGGCGCTCCGGGTGCTTTATGGGGGTAGCCATATCGAACCGGATCGAGACCGGTTCGGTATCATCGGCCACGAATGCGGCGGTGTTATAGCAGCTAATATAGCAGCATCCTGGAAATACTTCAAACTGCCCCAGCCGAAAGCCGTGCTTTCCCTTCATCCGTCACGCCAAGGCGGTATCTGCGCGAATCTGAATCTCGACCTGTATGACCTCTCCGGCATCCGCCCGGAAACGCTGTTTCTCGTCGCGGTTGGGGAGGAAGATGATGAAGCGATCCAGGAGACAGCGCGCGAACTGTTCTACACCGCCGACTCAGTTCCGGCCTCAGACAAGAATTTTATCACGTTTCTTTCGGATATTCGGGGAACACCGGCCCTAGTGGCTGACAGCGCATCGACCTATGCGCCTCTCGAACCGCGATTCGAGCGCTTTATCGAACAGCGGCGCTGGGAATATATCAAGCTGATGCGCCAGACACGTCTTTCACGCTTCATCCGCTGCAGGGGCATCGACGCAATGGACTGGCAGGGCAGCTTCCGCCTGTTCGATTCCCTCTGCACCGCGGCCTGGACAGGACTCGATCGCCGCTCCGTTTTGGGTGACGGGGAATCTGTCCGGTTTATGGGGCTCTGGAGCGATGGCCGCCGTTTGAACGGGCTTCTGGCAACGGACCGCCCGTGACCAAGACCATCTGGAGGAACATAGTGAAAACGATGAAGGTTCTTTCCGTTCCATTTCTTTTCGGATTCCTGCTTCCGCTGTTTTCCTGCTCACTGCCTGCATTTGCGCAGGATCTCAAACTGACGGAAGACATGATCACACGATATCTTGCCGTATATGACCAAGTCATCGCAAGCAGTCCGAAAACCGCCGAACGTCTTTTTCACAATGAACCGATCGAGCCCGGAACTCCGGAATCGGCACTTGCTGAAGGAGCTTTGAAAAAAGCCGGCTTCACGAATCTACAGGAATTCATCGCCGCTGACATTACCATCGGAACCGCGTGGCTGCAGCTCTCCGCCCAGGAGATGGCGGAAAAGGCAGACTCAAAGAAGCAGGAAGCCGTTGAAACCCTCGAAAACGCACTTCAGGACCCTCAGATCAAGGGACCGCAGCGCGCCGAACTAGAACAGGCACTTGAGCGCATGCAGAGCGAAGGACAATCGGCCGGGATTGCATCAGACGCCGATCTTATCGACTCAACTGGCATGGGGTTCCTGCGGGCTTACAGAGAGAAACTACAGCCGGTTATGAACATGGGATCAGGCGGAGAGTTCAGGGAGTTCTGAACCCGAGACGCGCCAGGACTGCCCGCAGTTCTTCCGGCCCTCTCCAGACGAAGAACGGAATACCGGCCTTCTCGAGCTGCCTTCCCAGCGCGTTTTTGCGTTTTTCATCAACCTGGCCGATGCCGCGTATGATGACGCCACGGATGCGTGCCATACCGCGCACGGCGAATGCCGTGTAGATCTCGGGATCCTGTTCTCCGCTGTCGCCGATCAGCAGCATCGGTGCGCCGGGAAACAGTCCTGCAAGCCGGCTCAGCCAGGCGGTTTTATGCGCGACCGTTTTTTCTTTCGAGGAGCTCAGTCTGTCACCGGTTATGAGAAGCCCATCCGGAAAGCCGTTCTGGTTCAAAAAAGCGCCGATGAATCGCTCCATGGCAGCCGGAGACGCGCTCAGATAAACAAAAAGCCCCGAACTGCCCGTGACATCACGAATATTGCGATAGGCATCCGGCACTCCCGGCACCGGGCGCCGATTTGCCACGCTCCGTAGAAGGGAGTTGTAGATCAGCTTCACCTTTGTGGGAACTTCCGAAACAAGCACCGTGTCGTCGATATCGCTTACGACAAGGAGCGCAGAGCTTGCCGGGAGTCGCTGCTCAAGCTTGCGCAGCAGCGTCCCTCCGCTCGGTTCGGATACGGAAAGCACGATGGCGCCGGTCTGGGCAGGTCTTGAAAAATCGCAGCAGAACGCCCCCTGCTCATCGAGACGAATCACTCTTGATGCTGATCCAACGTTCACGATGACGGTATCGCCGGCTGCCGGGCGACTGAGAAGTCCGCGCAGTCGATCACGACGGGTCTCTCCGTTCCGTGGCTTCCCGGCTCGAACCAGCCCTTCAGCCAAAACACGATCAGCCCGAAGTCCCGGCAGCAGCCTGAGCGACGGGCAGTCAAGCGCCCAGGCGGGGAACACCAGAATCAACCCCGTCACCGCAGCCGCAAAAGCTGCCATCAAGCTGCATCGCACCTGTTTCCGACCTTTCATCGCATCCATCTCCTGATCTATATCGGGGTATTTTTTTCCAGGCCACCACTGCTTTTCAGCCTGCTTTATCAGCATACACTATTTATCCCAATTAATATATTTATCCAAAAACATTTTTCCTTTCAAATGGGAGTTTTCTGTCAGCTGCAAGCAGCCGGGAAGTCCACGCCATCAAGGAAGTCTTAAATGATTTCAAAGCAACAAATTGTCCCTTCATTTCCCACTTCAAAAATTGGCAAATAAACACGGCTGCATAAGCCCTTTGATATTCAATTTCACCAGCTCATATGGAACATGTCAAGAATATTGGATATCCTGGCCGGGGTATTCGATTCGAAATTCTGACGAAAACCGGTTTTGACATCCCGCAATCAGGGTGATATCGTCAAGAGCTATTTTTACGACTAGTTTCGACGAATTTATCACCGCATCACCCAGGAGATTGCATGAGCTCTCATCGTTTCTGCTTCCGGATTTCTGTTTTCCTGTTTCTGTTTCTCTTTCTCGTCAGTTTGCACCCAGCAACGGCCGGAAGCACCAAGAACCTGGCCAAGTATCGCAAAGCCATGCTCGACCTGTGCAACCAAGCCCGGACCAATCCACAGAAGTTTGCTCAGGACAACCTGCAAATGTTCAAGGACGACCCCCAGGGCACGGGTGGTGACAACGGAGCTTACGCGGACCTGATGTCCCGCAAACCGGTACCGGCCCTCACGCTGAACACGCACCTCAATGCAGCCGCACAGTTCATCTCCCGGTTCATGGCCGAGCACAATGTCCTCGACCATAACGCCAACGGCCGAACCCCTTTCCAAAGACTGGACAAGATCGGCTACAAATTCAGCGCGGCTGCCGAGAACATTGGCGGCGCAGGTTGTCGTTATGACAATGCGGAAATCGACCCCGAATTGGCAGCCCTGAACTTTGTTCTCCAATGGATTATCGACAGGGACGTGAAAGGTGTCGGCCATCGCAAAAATCTCCTGAACCCTCATTTCACCGAGATCGGCATTGGATTCTGGAACAACAAGAATTCCGATCTGGAGAATTACAGCGCTCAGGAATTTGGCCGGCCATAAGCCCAAGAAGCTGACGGGTATACGTTATTTCCAGCAGATATTCAGAGGCAGTCCGCATCGGGGCGAATTCTCGCGAGCGAGAGCATTCGGCTTCCCGGTCACTCAGCGGGGAGAGAGTCTCTTCAGGCTCGCATGGGAAACTCGGCCGGTTCACCCTTTTTTGGAAAAGGTTGCCGTCGAGATCAGATGAAACATCCCATGAGTATTGTATCCACCCCGGGCGAAGGTTCTTTCCAGCCGTTCGAAACAGTGAGCTGATTCCCGGCAGAAGGCATCCAGCTTTGCCATGACGGCCCCGTCTGAGTTGGAGCTCTCGGCATCGAGGCCTTTTTCAGTAAAGGTTTGCAGACCCGAGAAAATCAGGGAATGAGTTTTGTCGACCTCAATCTGGACAGCCTCGGGCAGTTTCCCAAATCTCTGAAGGACCTGGGTAAATGCTTCGTCGATCGCCTTGCCGATGGCCCCGAAAAAACTTCGACATGAATCTCCCTTATTCTGACTCTGCGCGATTTCACCTGCATTGAAGAGGATGGCAGTTGCATCGAGAAGCCGCTGTGAGGTCTTTTCCGGGGAAAAGTAGTCCAGGAGGCTCATGAGTTCACTCATGTCGTCGGATTTTGCTTCAGATGCCGCTCCCGCTTTACCGGATTCAGATGCAATCACCATTTTTTCGGATAATGTGCGAATCGAAGGAGACTGATCGAATGCGGAGTGACCGGAAGGTGGACGCCCGGAAAATGCGTTTCCGGCGGCTGGAGAGACCAGGGAAATCCCGACAATCTCCTGAACTTTCCCGGAAATGTCCTGGATGGAAAGTTTTTCTGTCGGGTCCGCTCGTTCCGCCAGGGTGTTGATCGCACTCAAAGCCACATAGGCAAGGTGATATTGAATCTTGGCGAATTGGATCTTCTGCATGTTCTCGGGAGAAAGATCCCATTGTTCGACATCGAACTCATTGTTTTGCTTGGCGCCTTCAGTGGGTGTCATCGTCATTTTGGATGTCTGAGAAGGATCACCGGGCTGAGACACAGTGATCCTGTCTAACGGGCGAACACCAGGTTTGTCGGATGAAATGGGGTCAATCATATGTCCCCCTCGATCTTATCTCAGAATTTTATCTCTCAATGAAGAAGATAATCCGAATGAAGCTTTTTTCAAAACGCGATGGTTACAACACCATCGGTCGGCGGGGGTCCGCGTCAGGGCAAACCCAACTCAACCACGACAGGATAATGATCCGATCCCACCCACGGTCCGATGGTGCGGGCAACCACACCGAGGTCCGGCGAAACCAGAATATGATCGATCGGGATGCCAAGCAGCCACCAGGCATGTGCTGGCCAGGTTGGAGAAACACCCCATCCCTGCCCCGAGTCTTTCAGGCCCGCATCCAGAAGAAGTTTTTCGAAGTAGGGCGACCAGGGAACCGTATTCATGTCTCCCATAAGGATCTTGGATCCTTTTATCGCCGCCATGTGCCGACCCATGAGTTCAAGCTGGGCATTCCGCCACCCAGAGTATTCATGAGTCCGTGGCGGTAACGGGTGCGTGCCGATCAGCGTGAGAGTCCGTGATCCAATCGTGAAAACCATCTCGACCGAAGGAAGATCCTGCGCCAGAAAATCGATGATATCCAGTTTTTGCGGCGGGATTTTGCTGAACAGCACGACCCCGAAGTTATCCGCACGTGGCCGGGATACCGAGTAGGGATACAGGTTGGCGAGCGGCTTCAATTCATCAAGCCAGACGTCGTTCACCTCGGTGAACAGTGCAATATCCGGTTCATGCAGGGCAATTGCGGCACGTACCAGATCATACCTTTGATTGGCGGTATGCACATTGATTGTTGAGAGTTTCAATGACACCGCAGTCCGGGAAGCCGGAACTGCCGGAACTACATACGGCAGCAGATAGACTCCATTGGCAATGAAAGCCAGTAACAGCACACCGACAGCAGATCGGCGTTTTTGACGAAAAGCCAGAACCATCCCCATGCCAATAGCCCATGCAAACTGGATCCGAAACCCCGAATATGATTCAAACACCCACCAGGACGTTGCCAGAAACCCGACAACAACGCCGGGAACTGAAATATGAACCAATGCCCAGATAATGCGGGCGAGGAATTCTCTGACCATTTGCATTCCAACACCCCCGTGAGGCAGAAGTTTGATTGTTCCGTACCGGCTGCTGCCTTACCCTGTCCCCGCTCGTGTAACATTTTGCCAGCAAGCCCGCTGCTTATCGGCAGATTTATGAATACTAACCTATATAATGATATTAATACGAATCCTCACGGAAAACGCTGAAAACAAGTGGATCAAATAAGCCTGATCAAATCGGGCTATTTAGGTTTGTCGATCGAATTTTTCATGGCACGAGCGTGGGCTGCTAATCGAGTCAGCATCTCATCCACAAAAGGCAGACAATCAATGCTCATGAAACAGATTTGGAGCAGGTTTTTCTTTCGCAAATAGCTGCTTTTATAGTGCAGAAGATATCCTTCTCTTTCCATGGCCTGCCCCAAAGCTGGTGCCGATAGATCGCTCGGGAGCGCCACATTCAGGACTGGTTTCATCGAGTTTCGCGGACCGGCAACCGTGAAGCCATGTTCTTCGAGGAAATCTGCCGTCTTGTTCGCCGCCTCCCGGATTTTTGGCATTTTCGCCTCCATATCCAGGTTTTCCAGCGCTTGAACCAGCGAATGCAAAAGATTGGAATTGCCGCTGAAAGGGATACCGTCCATTTCTCCATACCCGTGGAGGTTGATATAATTCGGCACGGGATGAGTCGGCTTTTCCACCATATGATTGAAAAAGACCAGAGACAATCCGGTATGCGCGCCGATTCCCTTGCCTGCCACGCTGGAGGCGAGGAAAACCCAGGAAAGATCGACAGGGACATTTCCGATGGAGCTGATGCAGTCCAGACAAACCTTGAGGCCGCTTTTCATGACGGCTTCCTGGAATTTTGATGGCTGATTGAGAACGCCTGTCGATGTTTCCAGATGCGTCATCCATAGCCACTTGATTTCCGGATGCTCAAGGAGATGGCGATTGATCATCTCATAATCAAACTCCTCACCCCAAGGGCATTCGAGGGTTTCATAGGTCAACCGGAATCCGTTGGCGGTCGTTTTCAAACGCTGTCCAAACTCTCCGTTGACAAGAATCAGTCCCTTTTCCTGCAGCTGGAGAATTTGCCCGCCGACCACGTCATTTGCCAGCGAGCCTGAGCCAAAAAAGACATGCGCCTGCTTTGTCCCGGTTAATCGGGTAAGCAGCCACTGCGCCCTTCCCAGCAGGAGTTTGTAATCAAGTCCGCGATGGGAGATGGCGGGATAATCCAGCGCTGCCTTTACGGAAGGAGAATGTTTCACGGGTCCGGGGAGAAAATTGACGATTTTTCTCGGAGGAAATGGCCAGACATTCTCCAGGAGTGTCTCGGGAGCATACAACCTAAACCGCTCGGCAGTGATATACATTGGTTGATATAATGCTTTCTCAGAGCCGACGAGAGGCCCAAATGGCAGGAAACCCATTTTTTTGTATAACTTCGCCTGTCGAACCGTCCCAGAAATGATCATTACGTCATAGCCGCCTTCCATGAAAAAACTGAGCGCCCTGCTCATGAGATTCATGGCGACAGGTCCGCTTCGCAAAGCCGGAATCACTGACAGCAAGCGAGTTTCAACCAGGCGCACATCGGCCGGAAAATAGCGAAAGACATCTCCAAGTTTCTTGTCGAGAGAGAATGGACGTTGATCCCGGACAGCGATCATTCCAGCCAGTGTCTGGTCTTGAAGGCAGATGAAATAGTTGTTTTCTGAATGAA
>Ga0079303_10000288_pt1 | contig 11876 bp, 9 predicted proteins | sample Methanogen_OWC_FD_77073 | JGI IMG/M metagenome (GOLD analysis project Ga0079303, IMG submission 77073) | Enriched soil microbial communities from Old Woman Creek wetland in Ohio, USA - Methanogen_OWC | ecosystem: Environmental > Terrestrial > Soil > Wetlands | place: USA: Ohio | collected...
AGCTCGCGAAGCCCGGCCATCATTTCGAGAGCCGTTTCCACAGCGGACCGGCCGGTATTTTCCAGATCGCTCAACACACCGAAACGCGCCATGACGGCGTCTCCGATGAATTTGTCGATCTCGCCGTCGTGGTCGAGGACGATTTCCGCCATTTTGGACAGATACTCGTTCATCGTCGAGACAACCTCGGCAGGCGTCAGCGTGGAGCTGAATTTCGTGAACCCCGCAATGTCGGAAAACAGGATGGTCGCATCCTTCGTGGTTCCGCCAAGCTGTATGGAGCCGGGATTTTTCAGAATCGTTTCGACGAGTTCCGCCGAGGTATACCGGGAAAAGATTTCCTTCAGCTGGCGTTTTTCGGCAATCTGCCGCTCGGAGAGCTGCTTCGTCGATGTCAGCTCTTCTTTTGTCTGCAGGAACACGTTCGAGTTCGCCATCGCCTGGCCCATAAAGCTGCCGGTCGATGCGAGAAGCCGCAGATCGGCGTCATCAACTTCGTCCCTGTCGCCAGAAAACGACTCTATATGTATCACGCCAAATACTTCTTCCTGGTTCGCCAGCGGCATGGCGATAAGAGTCGTCGGAAGCGGAGGCCGGTCGACCAGGGCACGGGTGTCAACGTCTTCGAGAGCCGACATGCGATACACCAGCCTTCTGCGCTGAAAGGCGTATGTGAGGAAATGCTCGGTGGCCAGCGGAATGACCAGCTCCTCCTTGATCGAATCCGGGTATCCATTCCAGCGGAAGGGATACAGCTCCTTCTTCTCGCGGTCATACAGGAACAGGATGAACTTGTTCATGCCAAGGTCATCCGCCAGCAGTTCGGTCATCGACTTAAAAAGTTTGGCGGGATCGAGAGTCCCCGACAGGTTTTTGATCTTGGTCAGAACGAATGAAAATCTGACCCGGGTGTCCTGCATTGTTTTCTGAAACTCAGCGGTTTTCCTGGCGTATTCATCCTTGAGTTTTTCCGCGTAGGTTTTTTCGAACTGCCGGCGCAGTTCAGGCACAACATCTTTTTTCGGACTCCCCAGAACTTTTCGCGCAAGCCAGAATATCAAACAAAATAATATACAGAACAGCCCGATGAAAAAAACGATCCAGGCGACGTTTCCAGGACCGGCAACCGGCTGAAGAACGATCGGCTGAGCGGTTCCCGCTGCCGGCATCATCGCCAGGAGCAGGAACATCACAGCCCGCACTGCGGGAAAGGTCTTTTTGCAGGTAAGGCTCAGAGGGATGAATCCTCCCGCGACTCTACCGGTATCTTGAATTTGGCATTCTGCACGATCTTCTGATCGGGTATTCCGGAGCCCCGGTCAGGACTGACGATAATAGCGATCTCAACGATGCTTCCGACAATCGGATCGGTCAAACCGGCTCCGGAAGCGTCAAGATACTCCTCGAACTTTTCATCAGGAACGGCGGGATTCTGGGACTGCCGGATGCTGGTCGAACGCACCCGGATCTCATCGACTCCTTCGACCAGCATGCGTTTCTGATCCGTTCCGAACTGCACTCCCGCCAACTCCAGACGCCGGCTTTTCAGTTCGAGCTTATATTCACGACTGTATTCAAGATCGCCGGAGGAGGTCAGATGATCCGCCCGCCAGACCATGACGACGCCGTCATTTCCCGCCGATCTCGAGCGGTATCGCAGCGGGCGCGGAGTGCGGACGACTTCCCAGTCGCTTCCGGCCGGGGGATTCCGGGAAAGCGCGTCAGACGCTTCTTCGATCGGCTTTCGGAGCTGATTCCAAAAAGACTCGATCTGCCGCGTTTTTTCCTGTTTCCAGGATGTGACCCTGTAGGAGTTCATGGCAAATCTTTGAATATATATGATCGTCCCGAGGAACCCGGAGAGAAGAAGAGCCGCAATGAGAATTTCCACGAGCGTCATCGCGGATCTGCGGCCGATCTTCCGCAAGTTCAACAGCTCATTGGATTTTGTATTCCTCTCACGGGCCATGGGTGACTTCCACCTCAACCAGCTGTTCGAGTGTCTTTCTTTCTCCATTGCATGAACCCCAGGCTTTGACACGGAGAAAATCCTTCACATACCCGCTTTCCTTTCGGGTAACGAGCTCGCAGCCATCGACGCCCAGATCGATCGGGTCTCCAGTTTCGCGGCGCATCTCGTCAATGATGACTCTTGCGGGAGAGACGAATCCTCCCGGCATGGCGGCGGATGGCCCTGAAAAATCGTTCATCCAGGCTGCACTGAAAAAATCACGTTCCGCGGTGCTGGTCATCGGAGCATGGAGCAGTCTGTTGACCTTGTAAAACTCCGCCGGAAGCATCCGGTATTTGTAGACGGCGAGCTCAACCGCAGCCCGGGCCGCCATCAGCGCCTTCGTCTGGTCGAACAGCCGCGTATGCACACCTTTCTGTCCGCGCGAGCTGAAGTGCAGAAGCCCGACGAACGTGAGGAGCACCATCATGAACAGCAGCAGCGTGACCAGGGCAAAACCATGCCTGGCGGCGGCGAACGGCTTCATCGGCGCATATCCCCCCGGCACGTGATCAGGCGCATCTCCCTGTCACCTCTCCCTGATGTCACCTTCACGAGAATTCTGAGAAAATCGTCAGGGCAGGAGTACGTGGCGACGACCAGCCCCGGAGGCGGGGGCGGAGGCAATCCCATGGTGTTTGCCGGAGCGGCATAGGAAAAGGTCAGAGCTTTCGCCGTCGCCGCCGGGGTAAGAACACCGTGATGACCGGCGAACATTCTTGCCACAGCAACCTGCACGCGGTAGGGGATTCCGCTTATGACAAACGTTCCCGTCCCCTGCGCCGGTGAGCCCAGCAGGTCGATCTTCGCGGATACCGGCCCGGCAGGCGTCTGAATTTCAAACGGCACGGCAACCTTTACCACAGCGGCATTCAGGTCATCGAATCTGCCGGACATCAGCTTGTTCAGTGCTGCTTCCGCGACTTTGGCGATAGTTTCCTGCTCCACCTGGCGGGTTGCAATCTCATACGACTGGGAAAACGACTGAATAAGCGGAACCGCCGCCAAGGCGAGGAGAAGGGCAGCCATCAGGAGCTCTATGAGCGAGATTCCCGCCCGACCCCGCGATTTCACGATCAGTTCCCCACGTGCTGCTGTTCCATGACCCGCACTTTCACTTTCTCATCGGTTACCAGGAAGTATACCTTCAGACGGCGTTCATTGCCCTTGAAATCTTTTGCCCACGCTTCAACTGACGGGTAATCGGCATCCCATGCAGCGGCGTCCGGCGGAGCCGGCAACGGTCCGGGACGGGTAGGCTCCCGAAGCGTCACACGCATCGTTTCCGAGACATAGCGATCGGAACCCATCCGTGTTTCGAGTTCGAGTTTCGGATACTGGTTGGGAACAACGCATTTCAGACCGGCCGACTCGATGCCCGTATAGGGGGGCGGAATGACGGCTCCGACAAGCGCCGGGTGGCCGAGTCCGGCATCGGAGAGCTTGATCCATTTGCAGTTATCTTCGGCCCAGAGTGCGACCTCATACTCGACATCCTCGATCAGAGGCTCCGAGCAAACCACGGCGGCCGCTCTGCCAAAACCGTTGCGTTCCCCGAAGGAACCGGGATCATTGTCGATGAGAAGGCCCTGCGAATCCGTATCAGAGCGTATAAAATTTTCCAGGGTGAAAGCCTTCTTCGCAAAATCAGGGCTGACCACGCTTCCAACAGGGATGGGGCCAATGCCGAACTGCCATTGCCAGCCCCGTTCAACCGGCGGACAATTGCTCAGATCAGCCGCGAGATACCGGATATACCCGTTCGGGGGCAGCGATGATGCGGTATACCGGGCATTTGCGACAAAGGCATCGTAGGCCGGCCGGTCGAACGTCGAAAGGGCGGCGGGCGGTGGCGGGAACAGAAGATCCGATGTCGTTCTTCCCTTGTCTTTGGCCGAGATGACCCGGATCATGAGATTGGGAAAATCGTTATCGTCGATGAAAATGGTTCCTTCGGCATCGGATATATGCTGGCTGATATCGATTGTATTCGGATCCGCCGGCGCCGTGACCGGAAACGGCTGTGCCCCGCCCGGTGCCGGGGAACGGCCCAGATCCTCACCGGCATGCAGTCCCCGAAGGCCGTAAGTGATCTCCGGCCGGTTTTCCACGATCTGCGACTCCCCCGGATTCATGACCATGCTGTCATCCCAGGCAAAGACGGTGTATTTCATCTCCCCGAAGCAGTCGTTCGGCAGAAACGTCTCAACGGGAATCGGTGCGTTGCTGACCGATGTTACCGGATTGCCTGCCCACTGCCACCCGTTCTGAGTTTTCACCCCGGGCGGGGTCGGCCCGGAAACGCGCTCGATGCCGAAGCGGGTTTGTATCTGCTTAGATATATTGTCAACCCCTCTCAGCTCGGCCGGTCGGTAAAAATCATTGGTCGTCGCCCTGGAGGCGGCGGTCGCCCCGGGCCCGCTCAAGAGTGGCAGAACGGCGCCCTGGTTGAAGCTCAAATCGGTGATCCGGGGCGGCGTGCGATCGCGCAGAACGATCTGGTAGGCGGTGTTCCCCACTGCATACATCTGATCCGGCGACCATTTGAAAGATTTTTCCTGGTATGCATCAATCGCAGGCGAAAACACTGCCGGGAAGCCGCCATACGACGACCACACAGGAATGGCGGTAAAAGGAAGGATGTAGGAAAAGGGTTTCACGACGACCTCATACTCGACCAAGACGGGCGCATCCGTCAGAGCCTCGTCATATGGCGTACTGATCTGGGTCGTCTGAAACGGAGTCTTCCGTTGAAACGCCACGGTGCCTTGCATGAAGTTCTTGATGTCCTGTTCCGTGACGGGCGGATCTTCTTTAATGATGAATTTCGGGCGATCGACAAGATTCTCGGCACTCCTTGCAAATTCGGCAGTCACACGAAACTGGCTGTTGTTTAATTCCTTCATATTCGGAAAGATCTGCTTTTTGGCGATGAACAGAGCAGGATCAGCCGGCTGAATCTTTCCGGTCCTGATGTTGGTGACGGGCGCGACATCCTCATACGTCAAGACCGGCGAAGGCCCCATATCCGACTGAATCGCGAACGTCGCTCCCCGCAGCAGCTCGTTTGCCATGGCAATATCATCATCCTTGGTCGGACGGTTGGCCGCTATGTACAACGATTTCCCGGATCCAGTAAAGACTGCAGTCGTGCGTCTTTGCCAGCTCGTGGCATCGACGGGCCTCTGACTGCCGGGCGGTATTATCCAGCCAAAGCCGGTTTGCGCGGAAATCACCATCATCATGACGAAAAGAACGCATGCATGGCGTCCTGTCGTCATCTGTTTTATATCTGCCATGTTATATAATATCATCTTTCCCCCGATACTCCACCTATTTCGTTCAAACACACGTCATCGTTTCAAGAAAAGATCCCGGTTTTCCGGGAGGCGCTTCATCCGTTCCTGCTCATGCGGCAAGGCCTTCAATGATGTCATGCGCAAGTTCGCCGAATGCGGCTTTTTTCCGCGATTCTTCCAGGGATGTTCTGACGATGTTTTTTTCGAGTTCTTTCAGGAACCCGGGCCGCCACATCTCGCTCCCACCCTTCATTCCCTCGATGATGGCCTTTTCGAAGTCATGGTCGGCCATTTTCTGGCCAAGCCTTGCCCGGACAATTCCGAGGAAGAAGTAGCCCCGTGCCGCGAATGTCGGTGATTCGAGGCAGGAAACGAGAAATTTCTGCGCTGCATCGAGTTCGTCGCAGGTTATCAGAATCAGACCAGTACAATAATAGAACCATGGATGGTCGATTTTTTCGGCAAGCACCCGCATCGCACCAGCCTGGCTCGACGGCTCCCCCAGGCTGCACAGGACAAGCGCTTTCAGGGCTTTGAGGATGACTTTTCCGGGACACCGTTCGATCAGCGCATCCAGCGTCCTGAAAAATCCGATAATCCCCGAAACGAGCAAGAGAATGGCCAGAAAAAGTCCCACCGAGGCGGCTGGGAATGCATATATATATTCTTTAATATACATATTCCAATATTTGGGATCAGGCCGGAGGCGGGGGTCATTGAGAACGGCGAGGGCTTCGACAGGCCGGCGAAGGCCGGAATAGATCTTCACCAGCGAGGGCAGAAGTTCGGTCGGGGTTGCCTGGAGTTCCAGGGCTTTCTCAAAATCACGAAGCGAGTCGGCATAGCGTTCGAGACGCAGAAGCACGTGTGCGCGACGCAACCGCAGGTCGCGGCTTTCCGGGTTGGCGCGCAAAAGCGCATCAAGTCGTTGCAGAGCATCAAAAAAACGACCTGATTTCGTATCGGCCTCGACATCGGCAAGGAGATCGAACTCACGGGTGATCTGCAGGATTTCCTCCCTGAGCTTCGCCGCCTCCGCATTGACTTTTTCACGGGCGATGACCCGGTCGACCAGATCGATTGCCAACGGCAAATCACCGCGGTCCTTCGCCTCGCGTGCCCGTCGCAACAAGGACAGCGCATCATACAAATCAGGATCGGCGGCCCTGCCGGTTGCCGGGTCAACCCAGATGCCACTCTCCTGATGTTTTTCCATCAATCTGAGAGCCAGCCGCGTCTGAGAAAGTTTCTCAAGAATCTCTTTATCGCCAGGATCAAGAGCCGTCGCGGCCGTCAACTCCCGGGCAGCATCATAATACCGTTTCGACATGATCAGAAATTCAGCAGTGCGCTTGTGATCGGCAATCTTTTTGTCCCTGGCCCTGCTCCATTTATTCATGAACGCAAGAACCCTCGGATCGCGGGGAGCGAGAGATCGAGCCTGATCAAGCAGATTCCGGGCATTTGCAAGGTCTTCCGCGGCCAGATGCCGTTCAGCCCGTCCCAGTATCTGCCCCGGCAGGTCCTCTGCGTGGGCATTCCCCTCACCGACAAGACACAGAAGCAACAGCAATACTCTTACCAACATCTTTTCTGGGGATATCATACCACAGGCATCCTCTGATGGAACATCCCAAACACTCCGGGTGCGACGTCGCAGGGCGTCGCACCCGGCAAGCATCCGGAATAAGCCGCGTGGCGATCGATATTCGCTCAAATCCGCTACCGATGCCCGATCGCTCCCCATTTTCCAAAACTGGCACGGATGTTGCTTTATATCACGTCGAACGACTTCACGCCGTCGCCGGATGGCGTCATGCGATATCATCCAAGGAGAACACACTTATGGCACGCATCATCGGAATCGATCTCGGCACATCAAACTCGGCAGCAGCTGTCGTCGAAGGCGGCAAGCCGGTCATCATCCCAAGCGCGGAAGGCCTGTCGATCGGCGGCAAGGCGTTTCCCAGCGTCGTCGCTTTCACCAAGGACGGCCAGCGGCTGATCGGTGAGCCGGCCCGGCGTCAGGCAGCCACAAACCCTGACCGCACCATCATGGCGATCAAGCGCAAGATGGGCACCAGCCACAAAACCGCAATCGACGGCAAGAACTACACGCCGCAGGAAATTTCAGCAATGATCCTGCAGAAAATCAAGCAGGATGCTGAAGCGTTTTTGAACGACAAGGTTACCGGCGCGGTCATCACCGTTCCGGCATATTTCGATGACGCGCAGCGCCAGGCAACGAAAGACGCGGGCACCATCGCGGGCCTCGAAGTGAAGCGCATTGTCAACGAACCGACGGCCGCGGCACTCGCGTATGGCCTCGACAAAACGGGTGACGGCAAGATTCTCGTTTTCGACCTTGGCGGCGGCACGCTCGACGTGACGATTCTCGAAATGGGAAGCGGCGTTTTCGAAGTTCTCTCGACGAACGGCGACACCCAGCTCGGCGGCACCGATATGGATAAAGTGCTGATCGACCACATCGTGCGCGATTTCAAGGCCCGTGAAGGCGTCGATGTATCGAAAGACTCGCAGGCCCTCATGCGCGTGCGCGACGCGGCCGAAAAAGCGAAGATCGAGCTGTCGACCACAACCTCGACCGACATCAACCTGCCCTTCATCACCGCGACGGCCGAAGGCCCGAAGCATCTGATCATGACGATCACGCGCGCCAAGCTCGAAGAGCTGATAAGCCCGCTGCTCGACCGCTGCCGCAATCCGCTCGACAACGCGCTTCGCGACGCGAACCTCTCCCGCCAGGGTGTCGATCACATCATCATGGTCGGTGGCCCGACCCGCATGCCGTCCGTTCAGAAGCTCCTGAAGGAACATTTCGGCAAGGACCCCGAGCGCGGCGTCGACCCGATGGAATGCGTCGCAATGGGCGCGGCCGTCCAGGGCGGCATTCTGCAGGGCGATGTCAAGGACGTTCTGCTGCTCGACGTAACCCCGCTCTCGCTCGGCATCGAGACGCTCGGCGGTGTCATGACCAAGCTGATCGACCGCAACACGACGATCCCGACCCGCAAGAGTCAGGTGTTCTCGACCGCGGCCGACAATCAGCCCGCCGTCACGGTTCATGTTCTCCAGGGTGAGCGCGGCATGTCAGGCGACAACAAGTCGCTCGGCCGTTTCGACTTGGTCGGGATTCCGCCTGCACCGCGCGGGGTTCCGCAGATCGAAGTCACGTTTGATATCGATGCGAATGGTATTGTGAACGTATCGGCGAAGGATCTCGGCACCGGCAAGCAGCAGGTAATCACGATCACCGGCGGTTCGGCCCTGCCAAAACAGGATATCGAGCGCATGGTGAAGGAAGCCGAGGCTCACGCCGCCGACGACGAACGCCGCAAGACGGCTATCGAGTCACGAAATCGCGCCGAAACGCTGGTTTACACCACGGAAAAATCCCTGCGCGATATGGGCGACAAGATCCCGGCCGGCGAAAAAGCCGAGATCGAGACGAAGCTCACCGATCTCAAGAAGGCTCTCGAAGGCGGAGATGCGGAAATCATCGACAAGTCGGCCGAAGCCCTCACGACCGCCTCACACAAAATGGCCGAACAGATCTACAAACAGGCCGCCGCGGCACAGACGGGTGCGGGATGCGGAGCCGGTTGCGGAGCGAAACCAGCTCCCGAGACCGCTGAAGACGAAAAAGTCGTCGATGCCGAATTCCACAAATCCTGATAGATATTCTTAAATATACCTGGCCGGCCCCTTCCGGGGCCGGCTGTTTCTTTTATCCGCAGATTTTGCAGACGAGCACACGAGCACAGATGAATTCCGGCGAACCACTCTTTCGCTCTCCATCTGTGGAATCAGTGCTGTCCGAGGATTGACGTCTCCGCTTTTCCAGCCTCTCAAGCACAAAGAAAAAAGTGACTGGCCCCGTGGCGGCTCTTCTGTTGCCTACCAGCGATAGGTTTTGCCGTTGATGACCAGGGAGTCGAGAGCAGCATTTCCCTCGCCATCAACCAGGACGTTTACACGCGCAGTGTTCATGTATTTCCGAAGCAGCTCGTTGATCTCGTTCCGGCGCGTCTCGGGCATCGAAAACTCCTCGATGCCGTAGGAAACGCCGCGCCAGCCCTTTTTCCGCCCCTTCAGAAACACCTGGCCGGCAGGGAGATTCACGGGAGGTTTCGTGTCGAAGGTCACGGGCTTCCAGAGACCATCGATGTCTTCCTCGACCACCGCGTAGACGGGCTGCCCGTCTTGAAGCTGCAGCGGCCCCGAGGAGATGCGCTCCGGCCTACAGATGCGATAGCTGAGGGTAACGTAATACCCTTTCATGACGCTGTACGGATCGACCGGTTCGACCGGCAGAACGATCAGCCGGCCGGTCATCAGACTCTTGACCTGCTGCATCGGAACCAGGATAAGGATCAGTATCTGCAGGACGACGGCGGCATAAAAGGCATTTCTCTGGTTGTCGGCCGTCATTGCGCCACCCCCTTCCCACGCAGATGTGCTTCATATCTGATTCCGGCATAGATGGTCCCGGCGCCGCAGACGAGGAAGGCAAGGGATTTCAGCATCAGCGATGTGTCGAACTCAAAGAATCTCGCCAGGATAAGGAGAAAAACCAGGATAGCCCCCGACCAGAACGCAGAACGGTCTCCATCGTTCAACCCCTTGAAGACGCACACCATCGCCCAGCCCAGACAGGCAATGTTTCCCAGAAGGGGTGAAAGGACGGGCTGATGGGCAATCAGGGCGGCGAACATGAGCGCCAGCGATGCACCCAGCAGCGTCAGCAGCTTTTTTTCACCCGGATCAGCCGGCTTGCGTATCAGGCTCTCTCTCATCGCCAGCGCCCCTACCACGGCTGAGGCAAAAAGAGGCAGCAGCCAGAGATGCTCATCAAACGTCCGGGAATGCCCCCACGGATCCGAGAATGACATGATGATTCCGACAAAGCACACAACAACCCACCCCATGGCCTGGGAAAGCGGCGCAAACATGATCGTATGCGGGGTTGCTTCAAACAGCCGGCCGGTCGCCAGGGCCAGCCAGCCGGCTACGATCAGCGTCGCTCCGGGCGGAATCAGGGAGTAATGGGCTCCCGTCGCGCCGACGACGGCCATGCTGATGAAAAAGGCGACGAACGTGCTTCCCATGAGCCTTTTCGATGGAATCAGCGCCGCCAATGTCCCGAACAGACCGATCACAAGGATCGGGAACGTCATGATCAGCAGGCTCGATGCGGATCTGTCATGATGTGCCCCGAGATAGCCTGAATACCAGATGAAGGACAGGACCAACGCCAGGAGTGCCGAACTCGAACTGCGTATCGCCCAAGCCATGGCGAGGGTTCCGAGCGCCCAGGCACCCACGCCACGATATGTATCTCCCTGTATATTAAAGATCTGGGCCAGCAGCCCGATATTCGCCCCGAATACCAGACAGCCCGCAAAGATCAGTGCCCGGCCGAGCCGTTCATGATCGCGCTTCTGCCAGAGCCAGAACCCGGCACCGTGGAAGCCGAGCAGCGCGGCGAAAAGCATGATCACCTTCAAAAGTTTCGGCAGCTCTTCCCAGTTGGCCGCGACGAACGCCATGACGCCGCCACCCAGCAGCAGAGCGCCAAAGGCCATGATGGCACGCGAGAACAGCTTCGCCGACTCGCTCTCAAGCTCTTTGAGCTCGTACATGCTGGTGAGCTTGCCCGCCTGCACGGAGTCGATCACTCCCCGCCTGGTCCAGATCGGGAGCTCGCGGGCAAGATCGGAGCGGAAACGGGAATTCGCATTCAGTTTGTCGTCCATACGACGAATCCTACTCAAACATCGCGGTTCTCCGCAACCCGGCATTGCCGAAAAAACACGCTCAAGCAAAAAAGCCATCACGAGGTCCGTGATCGCCTTCATCAGCGTTCTCAGACAATGTTCTGAAAATAACCCACCGTTTCGCTGCCCATCTTCAGATGGTAGGAAGGCGTCTTGCGATCTGGATCAAAAAGGTATGCAAACCTCGATACCGCTTCCTGAGGATTCTCGCGGTAGGCCTTCTGAAATTCGATGGCCTCTTTCCCAGCCCTTATCAGCTCAGAAAGGCCATTGATCTGCCGGAATGACGAATTCAACGTTTCGTCCTCATTCAGGATGCGCTCGATTGCGGCCTTATCGGGGTTGTCTCCCGAAACGACAATCTTTCCGGATCCTGAAATCGCAAAACTCAGCGAAATATCAATCTCCGGACTCCGGCGAAGCCCTTCCTGCGCCAATCTGCCATGAAGAAGAGAGGTGAATCCATCGCGCAGTTCGGCGGCACGCGATTCCATCATATCGAAAGTTATACATCCCCGCGCATTGGGCTTGATGCCATACACCACGGGAACCGATGCATTCAGTTTTCCCTGCACTGACGAGGCGCACGCCGCATCAGCCTCCGCTTTTTTTTCGCCCGTCCCGGCCGTTTTTTCCGTCACCGTCTGCAGGATCTCGTCAAATCCGCTTCCGGTGATACCGGCTTTCAATGAAGGGCCTGTTCCCCGGGTGGATCCGACTCCGGCTCGAACAATCTGCATATCAGCCTCCTGATGGTTCTGCGCGTCT
>Ga0079303_10000289_pt1 | contig 11728 bp, 6 predicted proteins | sample Methanogen_OWC_FD_77073 | JGI IMG/M metagenome (GOLD analysis project Ga0079303, IMG submission 77073) | Enriched soil microbial communities from Old Woman Creek wetland in Ohio, USA - Methanogen_OWC | ecosystem: Environmental > Terrestrial > Soil > Wetlands | place: USA: Ohio | collected...
ATGGCAGTTCACGCAGCGAAGGAGATTCATGCGAGCCACAAGGTGGTAGGCCGTCCGCACAATCAGATTCACCGTCAGGAAAAACAGCCATAGCACCAAATATACCGGCAAAAAGAAAAGTTTGAAGATCAGCCGAACTTCGATCTTTTCCTCGAAAATCACATAAAAATCGGAATTGACGTACCAGTTGTAGATTTTTACATAATCCTCGAGAATGCGCGGCATCGCCAACAGCACGAAAATTGCCAGCGTCAGGCCGACGAGCATCGCGGCGGCGAGCCAAAAAAAAGCGCCAAGGACGCCGGTTCCGACGACGACTTTCCCCAGATATCCCAGGAAGTATCCAATGGCCCGCAGCTCGAAAAATGCGCTTACATCATTCATCGCTTCACCTTGCTCACATTCGTCTGGTCTATTCTACCATGCATTCCACCGGTGGTGATTCCACCATCTCCGTCACCGGTCAGGATCCGAGCGCATCGCCGGAAGATGGCGATGCTGGCCGAGCCAAGCAGGAACAGCTTCACGAGGGAAATCAGAATTTCCGACCACGCAACGGAGATACGTAATGCAGAAGCAGTGGAGGCGGCAGCGAAAAGGAGCGTAAAAACAGCATCTTTCCTGTGATGCCAGGCAAAGACAGCACAAAGGGGCGCATCGAGCCGGCTGTCAACCGAAAATAAACCACGGGCTATTGTTTCTTTCGCAACCCCGACCGCTATGGCATACGCCCAGAGCAGCCACAAACCGGTCTGCAGGCTTGCCACGTCTCTTATTGAGACAGATGCATATGCCGGCACCCAGTCCAGCACCAGATCCGGGAACCATATCACACACAGGCCAAGAACCACATTCCACAGCACACGCCAGAGGACCAGACTTGCAACGAGTGCCATCAGGGCTTCGCCGGCGCGGCTTCTCCATAGCGGTTTCTTCCACCAGCGCAAAAAAACGAACGAGGCACCCAAGTCCCAAGCAGCGATTCCTGCAACACGCTCAATGAGTGCCTGCTCCCGAACGACGAGTCTCACGGGAAGCCAGCCATCCGGAAATCCGCCGGCAAGAGCAAGGTGGCCGGCCACAACCAGTCCGGCTGTCAGAAGAAAAGCCAGAGCTATTGAACGGTTCAGGGCATTGCCGATTTCAGCGGGGATCGCCATTTCCCGCTCCTGTTCGCCAGCCGAGGGTGTCGTTTCCATGATGCCGCCTCAGGGTCTCGTGTAACTGCCGATCGAAGAGGCCCCCCGACGGGTCAGCGGTTTCCGCACAGGCAGGTTTCGGTTTCCGGGTCGAAAGGGGGAGCTGTGGAGGCACAGCGGCGGAGCATTGTGGACGGACATGACGATCTCCCTGAGGGAAGCATCGGGGAGGTAGTCGCCAGTTCGCTTATGTCTCTTGTCGGCTCGACCATGAAAACATGCCCTCCCAGAACGTTCATTTTCTTCCTCTCCCGGTTACGGACTGGGCGGCTGGACGCCTTATTCAGGATTGCCCAAACGCCTGCTCCAGGCAACCGAAGGGAACACTGCTTATTCATCAAAAAAAGACCCCGGTATATCTCCAGCAATACCGGGGTCCTTCGCAGTTTTTTACTTCACGACAAAGCTGGCCATCCGTTTTGGCACATGAATGAACTTCACGATCGTTTTGCCTTCGAGGAACTTCTGGACCTTTTCGCTCTTCAGACACTCCTCACGCACCTGATCGTCGGAAAGGCCAATCGAAATCCTGACCTGATCGCGGAGCTTTCCATTCACCTGGACCGGCAGATTGACGGCATCCTCGACGAGGGCTGCTTCATCCCACTTCGGCCAGGCCTGTTCATGAACGAGTCCGCGTGATCCGCGGCCGATGCGTTCCCAGAGATCTTCCGCCAGATATGGTGTGATGGGTGCCAGCAGCATCAGCAGGGCATCGATCGCTTCATCCCAGAGTTTCGTGCCGGCCAACGGGGTATTGCGGGCGTAATCCGAAAGTGCATTCACATACTCCATCAGTTTTGCGACCGCGGTATTGAAGCTAAATGTTTCTATATCGTTTGATATAGCTTTGATCGTCCTATGGATCCAGCGTTTCAGCTCAACAGCCTTTTCGCCCTCGGCATCGCCGCCCTTGCCGCCCGGATTTTCCTGGACCAGATCATAAACGCGGTTCACGAACCGGTACATCCCCTTGATGCCTTCATCAGACCAGGCGACTTCGAGTTCGAAGCAGCCCAGGAACAGGATGAACGCACGCAGGGTGTCGGCGCCGAACTTTTCGACCATCTCATCGGGCGTGATGACGTTGTTCTTCGATTTGCTCATCTTCTGACCGTCGGGGGCCAGCATCATGCCCTGGTTTCGCAGCATGGCAAATGGCTCACCGAACGGGATCAGGCCTTCATCCTGCATGACTTTCGTCCAGAACCGTGCGTAGAGAAGATGCATGACCGCATGCTCGGCGCCGCCCACGTAGAGGTCGACCGGCAGCCAGTAGGCCGCCTGCGCCTTGTCGAACGCGGCAGTGTCGAGCTTCGGATCGAGAAAGCGCAGGAAATACCACGACGAGCAGGCGAACCCGTCCATCGTGTCGGTCTCGCGGCGGGCAGGTTTGCCGCACTTCGGGCAGGCGGTGTTCACCCACCCGGTGATTCCGGCAAGCGGCGAACGGCCATCCTGGCCCGGCTTGAACTCCTTGATCGGCGGCAGAAGCACCGGAAGCTGATTTTCGGGAACCGGCACGGTCCCGCAGCTGTCACAATGGACGACCGGAATCGGCGCGCCCCAGTAACGCTGGCGGCTGATCAACCAGTCGCGGAACTTGTAATTCACGCGTTTCTGACCGAGATTCTTTTCTTTGAGCCAGGCGGCCATGCGCTCCATCGATTGTTCCGAGGTCAGGCCCGAGAACTCGCCGGACTCGATCAATACACCATATTCCGTATAGGCTGCAGCGAGGCTGCCCTGTGCTTTGCCAGCCGGGGTGATGACCTCGCGCACAGGGATGTTATATTTTTTCGCAAATGCGAAATCGCGCTCATCATGCGCCGGAACGGCCATGACGGCGCCGGTTCCGTAGCTGAACAAAACATAGTCGCCGATGAAGATCGGAATCTTCTCCCCGTTGAACGGGTTGATCGCAAAACTCCCGAGAGCAGCACCGGTTTTTTCCTTTTCGGTGGAAAGACGGTCGATCTCGCTCTTGCGGCGGGCTTCGGCCACATACTCCTCGACAGCCGCTTTCCGGTCGGGATGGGTAAGCTTCTCAACCAGCGGGTGTTCAGGTGCGAGCGTCATGAACGTGACGCCGAAAATCGTATCGACGCGGGTTGTAAAGATAGGGATATCGAACGTCTCGCCGGTCGTCGGATGAACGCCTTTAAACGTCACCTCGGTACCGGTGCGGCGGCCGATCCAGTTTTCCTGCATTTTTTTGATGTGATCGGGCCAATCGACGGTTTTCAGATCATCGATCAGCCGATCCGCATACGCCGTGATCTTGAAAAACCACTGTTTCAGATCTTTCTTCTCGACCTGCGACTCGCACCGCCAGCAGCGGCCCTGCTCAACCTGCTCGTTGGCGAGAATCGTCTGGCAGCTCGGACACCACCACTGCGCGCCGGTCGCCTGATAGGCCAGTCCGCGTTTGTGCAAGATCAGGAAGAACCATTGCGTCCATTTATAGTAACCCGGGTCAGTCGAGTTGATTTCGCGCTCCCAGTCGTAGGAACATTCGACGAGACTGAGCTGGCGCCTGTAATTGCCGGCATTCTTCGCGGTCGTCTCGGTCGGGTGAACGCCCATTTTGATCGCAAAATTTTCGGCGGGAAGGCCGAAGGCATCCCAACCCATGGGGTGCAGCACGTTGAACCCCTGCATGCGTTTCATGCGCGAGATGACATCGGTCGGCACATAGTTGCGCAGATGACCGACCGAAAGGCCGTTCCCCGACGGATACGGGAAAAAGTCGAGGCAGTAGAACTTCGGCTTCGAGCGGTCTTCAGCCGTGCGGTAGAGCTTTTTATCGGCCCAAACCTTGTGCCATTTTTCCTGCACCGCGTTGAATTCGTAGCGTTCAGCCATTTCGGTCACTCCCGTGAATAATAGTTATTATTATACAGTAAGCCGTCTGACGACTTCGTCACGGCCCAGCAGGTCGAGCACGTTGATGAGATCAGGGCCGTGGCAGCTTCCGGTAAGTTTCACCCGAAGCGGCATGAAAAGGCCCTTTCCCTTGGCCCCGGCCTTTTTCCCGGCAGCCTTGATTGCAGCATTGATCGGATCCCGTTCCCAGCCGCAAGTCTTGAACTCCTCCGCAAGCGCGGCCATGAGCGCCGGAACCTCGGAAGCCGCCAGTGCCGCTTTTGCCTCATCGTCAGCCGGTTCACCGGCATGGAGAAGCGGCCGGGCAACGTTCACCACATCCGGAATAACTGTCAGCGCCGGTTGAACCGTCGCCGCCAGCTTTTTGAGAAAACCGGCGTCGCTCATTCGCACGTCATTCGGGAAAGCCGCGTGCATCGGCTGGGCGATCATTTCCGCCAGTTTTTCAGACGGAAGCAGCCGGATATGCTGGCCATTCATCCAGATCAGCTTGGTGTGATCGAAAACAGCAGGCGCCGGGTTGATACGCTCCAGCGAGAATTTTTCGATCAGCTCCGGGATGCTGTAGACCTCTTTGTCGATGCCCTCGGCCCAGCCCAGCAGCGCCAGGAAATTCACCATCGCCTGGGGCAGGAAGCCATCGGTCTCATACTGGCCAACCGACGTTGCGCCGTGGCGCTTTGAAAGTTTGGTCTTGTCGGCGCCAAGGATCAGCGAAACGTGCGCGAACTGCGGAATCGGCTTTCCCAGCGCCTCATACAGAATCAGCTGGCGATGGGTGTTCGTGAGATGTTCTTCGGCGCGGATAACGTGCGTGATCTCCATGTCCGCATCGTCGACGACGACGCAGAAGTTGTACACCGGCATGCCGTTCGAGCGCAGAATGATGAAATCGCCAAGCGTTTCGGATTTCCACTCGACGCGACCGCGCACCAGGTCATCGACAGCGTAGTCTTTCGCCGGAACACTGACGCGAATGCAGTGTGGTTCGCCGGCGGCGACGCGTTTCTTCGCCTCTTCAGGCGTGAGCCTGCGGCAGGTTCCGTCGTAATGCAGCGAGCGGTGTTCTTCTTCCGCCTGCTGCCGCTTCTTTTCGAGCTCGTCTTCTTTGCAGAAGCACGGATACGCCGCGCCATTCTCCACCAGCCTGCGAGCCCATTCCTGATAGATCTTCGTCCGTTCGGACTGGCGGTAGGGGGCATGCGGGCCACCAACTCCGGGGCCTTCGTCCCACGTCAGGCCCAGCCAGCGCAGATCGCGCAGCAAGCCCTCTTCAGACTCCGCAGTCGAGCGCTCAAGGTCGGTGTCCTCGATGCGGAGAATGAATGTGCCGCCGTGGCGGCGGGCAAACAGCCAGTTGAACAGCGCCGTGCGGGCGCCGCCAACGTGCAGGTAGCCGGTAGGTGAAGGTGCGAATCGGACTCTGACGGTCATTTCAGATGATATTCCCCCCCATGAAGATCTGCTCGTTGCCGTTGGCAAGAGCATGGCCGCAGCGGCCGAATGCGGCGACCGCGATGCGCCCTTCGCCCCGGACGATAGCGACCTTGAAGCCGCCGCCGAGGCCGGGATTGATGACATTGCATTGGCTATAGATATCACGCACGGCGTTGCTCACGGCAAACTTCTCGCGCGGATCTTCACGGATAACCGAACGTGCGATCGCAGCCACGATCGTGGCTTCCCGAAGCTTGATCGGAAGTTTCTCCGCCGTTGCGCCAACCTGGGTGATGGCCGCGCGGAACCCCGCGCTCGAGACTTTCTGAAGCCAGTATTCTTCCTGTTCCGGGTCACGCGTCATTGCAAGGTAGATGACCGCACTTTCGGGGGTCAGTTTCTGTTCGGAACGGTCCTCGACAAGATCTTTGACGATATCCTTGTAGGTGACCACCCCGACAAGGTCTTCCGCATTGTCAAGTACGGGCAGCGCTTCCATCTCGCTTGCCGAGAGAAGAGCGGCGGCCTCACGAACAGCCGCGTTGGCATTGACCGTCTTGAACTTTTTCATCATGAACCGTTCGACGGAATCATCGACATCCGCATCATTCGCGGTCGCCAGGTGCGAGGGTGTCAGAAGGCCCACGACCTTCCGCTGTGCATCGAGTACCAGAATGCATTCGGGCTGCCGCAGAATCATGATCTCGCGCAGTTCGAATAGGGTCTCGCCGCAATTTACCGTGACCGGATTTGGATCCATTATATCCTTCACCCGGATGCCCATTGTTATCCTCCCTCGGCAGGCGTCGCCTGTCCGTTACTAATTTTTCGGATTGATACGGGTGAAAATCATCCGTCCCGCCGCGGTCTGCAGAATATTCGTTACGGTCGTCATCACCTTCTGCCCGACGCGACCGCCGCCATCCTCGATGACGATCATGGTGCCATCAGACAGAAAGCCGACCCCCTGGCCAGGTTCCTTGCCCGCCTTGATGATCTGTATTTCAACTGCTTCGCCGCTGATGAAAATCGGTTTCAGCGCATTCATCAGTTCATTGAGATTGAGAACCTTGACCTGGTTGAGTTCCGCCACTCTCTTCAGGTTGTAATCAAGCGTAATGAGACCGGCATTGTCGGCTTTCGCGTATTCGACCAGCTTGCCGTCGACTTCCTGCACCTCGGGAAAGTCTTTTTCGGTGATGAGAACCTGGTCGGGAAACTCTTTGCGAAGCCTGTTCAGGAGATTCAATGCCTGTCGCCCCTTGCTGCGCTTCGTCGGATCGGCGGCATCGGCAAGAAACTGCATCTCACTGACAACAAATCGCGGAATGAGAAGCTGTCCTTCGATGAATCCAAGTCTGAACAGTTCTACAAAGCGGCCATCGATGATTGCGCTCGTATCGACAAGTTTTGGCGGCACGGAAAGATTACTTGACCGGCTGCGACTCTCGATGGATCTGTATCTGCCAATGATTCGCACGCCGAGATACCCGAACAGCAAATTTATACCAAGAGGTATAGAAAGATAGAGCAGCGCCACGAGAGAATCGTAATACTTGTTATCAAAATGAATATTCACAAAGCCACGGTACATAATAAAATACACCGGGATAAACAGGAGATTCGCGGCGATGAGCCCCATCAGCAGGCCGAGAGCGCCCCACGCCAGGTCATAACTGTTATTGTTCTCGATGCGCTGTTCGATCCACTCCTGGAGCTCGCGGCCCGCCATCGATGACAGCAGATATCCGATGCAGCCAAGCAGGGCAGCAAGCTTGATTTCCGGGTAATCGGTATCGAGAAAGTTGTCATACTGTGACGTAACACCGTATGCCAGCGCAACGCCGGCGACGGTTCCAGTGATGACCAATAAAAATCGCAGAAACTGAAAGATCATTGCTCGCTCCGAAGGCGGGAAAGCATATCACGAAGAGGCTCGTGAAGCAAATTCACAGCTTGCCCGCGTCGGCCCTTTCCACGGTTCCGGACATCCCGAGGGAAGTCATTCTCCGCCTAGCCGCTGGTTTTCAGCGGATGATGGCCTGCCACCCGGAAAAACGTGCCGGATCGCATCACTGACTCCCTGAACCCGAATGACATCAGCCCCTTTTGGGGGTTCGCCGGCACCGGAAACGAGAAATCTCTTGAACCCGAACCGGCGTCCCTCTGCAAGACGGCGTTCTACGCCGGCAACCGGCCGGATATCCCCCGAAAGAGTCAGCTCGCCGACCATCAGCAGATCATGGGGCACCGGTCTGTCCCACGCGCTTCCGATGAGAGCCATGGCCAGGCCGAGATCACCACCCGGCTCGCTGAGCCGCAGCCCGCCGGCGACATTTACGAAAACATCGCGGTTGTAAAACTTCAAACCTCCGTGTTTCTCGAGAACCGCCAGCACGAGGTGCAGGCGGTTGGAGTCCACGCCCGATACAACCCGCCGGGGCATCGACAGAAACGAGTGCGTCACCAGCGATTGAAGTTCGGTCAGAATGCAGCGGGATCCTTCAAGAAGCGGCACGACAACGACTCCGGGAGCCTCGGTGCGATGCCGGCTCACAAAAAGATCCGAAGGATTCAGCACCGGCATGAGACCGTTTCCGGTCATCTGAAAAATGGCGACTTCGCCGGTCGCGCCAAACCGGTTTTTAAACACTCGCAGAATGCGGAAGTTCGAGTTGATCTCGCCTTCGAAATACAGCACCGTGTCGACAATGTGCTCAAGGACTTTGGGCCCGGCAATCGCGCCCTCTTTCGTAACATGGCCGATGATCATCACCGGCAGACCGCGATCCTTGCCGAATTTGGTCAGGATGGCGGCGCACTCCCGAACCTGCGCCACCGCGCCGGGCGTCGCTTCCAGCTGCGACGTGAAGACGGTCTGAATCGAATCGATAACCAGCAGGCGTGGCTGGTATGTCATCACGGCACCCAATGCCGCGTCGATATTCTGCTCCGAGATCAGAAAGATGTCCCTGCCGTTTCCAATATTCAGACGATCGGCCCGCAGCTTGATCTGGGTGGCCGACTCTTCGCCTGAAATATAGAGGATAGGCTTGATCGTCACGCCGATCCGGGAAGCCAGCTGCAGCATGAACGTCGATTTGCCGACCCCGGGTTCGCCGCCGATCAGCGTGATGCCGCCGGGTACAAGTCCGCCGCCAATCAGCTCATCAAACGTGTCGAATCCGGTCGCAAAGCGGGCAGCCCGTTCCGCCTTCACATCCTCAAGAGACTGGCACAGTGCAAGATTCGCAGCGCCGGTCTTGAAATCATGCATGGTCGGCCTGCCGGCGGGAGCTGCCGCCTCAGCGACAATGGTGTTCCACCCCTCACATGCCCCGCATTGCCCCTGCCATTTGCTGTAACTTTGTCCGCATGTTTGGCACACGTAGGCCACACCGCTTTTGCGGGCCATATTGACTCTCCCTCTGATGCTGCTCATCCGTATTCCGGATACGGGTCAGGATATCACCCCGGCAGCCTTTTTCTCACCAGTGTTTTCCGGTTTCAGGGGTTTGCACGGCAGGAGAACCCGAAACACCCCCAGCAACTCATGAGCTGTTTGTCTTTCGCGGCCTTCCGCGCCCTTTCGCGGAAGGCGCAGGTGTATCTGAATTTTTCCGTGCCGAGCTCTTTGCTCCTCCCAAGATTTCAGCAAGGAATCGTCCCGTCATGGATGCGTCATTCTTCGCAAGCTCCTCGGGCGTGCCGCACGCGATCACGTGGCCGCCGGCATCGCCCCCCTCGGGGCCGAGGTCTATGACCCAGTCGGCAACCTTGACGACATCGAGGTTATGTTCGACGACAACAACCGTATTACCCTTGTCAACAAGGCGATTGAGAACGCCAAGCAGGCATCTGACATCCTGAAAGTGCAGGCCGGTCGTGGGTTCGTCGAGAATGTAAAACGTCTGGCCCGTCGCCATGCGCGAGAGCTCCGTCGCAAGTTTGATCCGCTGCGCTTCACCGCCGGAAAGCGTGGTGCTGGCCTGGCCCAGCGTGATGTAGCCGAGCCCCACGTCGCGAAGCGTTTCGAGTTTGCGCCTGATGACGTAATGAGCCTCGAAAAACGTGAACGCATCGTTCACAGTCATGGCGAGCACGTCGGCAATGCTTTTCCCCTTGAACTGCACCTTCAGCGTCTCATCGTTGAAGCGCAACCCCTTGCAGGCTTCGCAGGTCACGAACACATCGGGCAGGAAATGCATCTCGATCTGGATCTGGCCCGAACCTTCGCACACCTCGCAGCGGCCACCCTTCACGTTGAAACTAAACCGGCCGGGTGTATAGCCTCTGGAGCGGGCCTCGAGAGTCTGCGAAAAAAGCGTACGTATCGGCGAAAAGACGCCGGTATAGGTCGAGGGATTCGATCTGGGGGTTCTGCCGATCGGATCCTGATCTATATTCACTACTTTATTGATATGTTCAAGTCCATCGAGACCGGCATGACCACCAACTTCCATGCGCGTCTGGATGAGCCTGTTCGACAGCAGCGGGAACAACGTGTCGTTGACCAGGCTCGATTTGCCGGAACCGGAGACGCCGGTTATGGCGATCAGTTTTCCAAGAGGAAAAGCGACGTCTATATCTTTGAGATTATTATGACGAGCTCCCCTGAGGATCAGCGTTTTTCCGTTCCCCGCACGTTTCACATCCGGAACAGGAATAACTTCGACCCCGGCCAGGAAACGGCCCGTCAGGCTTTCCTGATTTTTCGCAACTTCCGCGGGCGTACCCGCAGCAACGAGCCAGCCGCCTTCCGTTCCGGCGCCGGGCCCGAGGTCGATCAGGTGATCCGCTTCAAGCATGATGTCGTGATCGTGTTCGACGACAAGCACCGTGTTTCCGAGGTTACGCAGGCTTTTGAGGGTATCGATGAGCCGTCGGTTATCGCGCGGATGCAGACCGATGCTGGGCTCATCGAGAACATACGTGATGCCGACAAGGGAGGAACCAATCTGCGTAGCCAGGCGGATGCGCTGTGCCTCGCCACCGGAAAGAGTGTGCGCTGCGCGGGAAAGCGTCAGATAATCAAGTCCGACATCTTTCAGAAATCGAAGCCGGCAGCGAATCTGTTCGAGCACTTTCTTGCAGATAAACGCCTGCCGTTCGGTAAGGGCGAGCTTTTCGAAAAATGGTACCAGGCTGCCAACCGAAAGCTGAGTCAGCCCGTGAATGTTGTGGCCTTCCACGGTCACTGCAAGCGCAATGGGGGACAGACGCTTCCCCGAGCACCCCGGGCACGGCAGCTCGCGCATGAATTTTTCATACCACGCACGTATTTCTTCTGACGAGGTTTCACGATACCGCCGCTCGAGCATCGGGATAATTCCCTCGAAGGGTTTGTTGAACGTCGCCGACATCCGGCGCCCTTCATACAGGACTTCGATTTCTTCTTTGCCAGAGCCATTCAGTATCACATCGATCACTTTTTTAGGCAGCTTTTCGAGCGGCGTTTTGGCGGAAAAACCGTAATGTTTCGCCAGGCTGTTGAGCCATTGGCCGAGCATCGTCTCTTCGCCGGCGTTCATCGATTTGATGCCACCGTCGGCCGGAGAGAGGCTTTTGTCGGGCATGATCAGGTCAGGATCGACGATCAGCTGAATGCCGAGCCCCGCACACTGAGGGCAGGCCCCATACGGGGCATTGAACGAGAAGAGACGCGGTTTGATCTCCGGCAGACTGATCTCGCACCTTCCACACCGGAGCCGCTCGCTGAACAGAACTTCCTGCGCGTTCGATCCCCCGGCGACACCCGGCATTTCCAGGACAACGACCAGCTGGCCATCGGCCATCTTGAACGCCAGCTCGATCGCATCGTTCAGCCGGGAAGACTCATCCCGCGTTCCGGCTAGGGAAATGCGGTCTATAGCAACTTCTATCGTATGAACCCGTTTTGCATCGAGCTGAGGCAGCTCATCTTCAAGCATGCACAACGCTCCGTCAATCCTTACTCGCGAAAAGCCCTCGCGGCGAAGCTCCTCGAAAACTTTCTGATACTCGCCTTTCCGGCCGCGAACGACCGGTGCCAGCAACGTCAGTCGCGTACCGGCCGGACGTTCGAGCAGGGCATCGACGATCTGGGAAGGCGTCGTGCTGGTGACTTTCGCGCCGCACTCCGGACAATGAGGTTCGCCGACGGCCGCATACAGAAGCCGGAAATAATCGTACAGCTCGGTGACCGTGCCGACCGTTGACCGGGGATT
>Ga0079303_10000290_pt1 | contig 11695 bp, 12 predicted proteins | sample Methanogen_OWC_FD_77073 | JGI IMG/M metagenome (GOLD analysis project Ga0079303, IMG submission 77073) | Enriched soil microbial communities from Old Woman Creek wetland in Ohio, USA - Methanogen_OWC | ecosystem: Environmental > Terrestrial > Soil > Wetlands | place: USA: Ohio | collected...
CGATCTGGCCCTGCGCCAGGTTCACCGGCGCCTGCAATTCCTTGACCGCGAGGCCGTCGCCGGCTGCGAGCGCCGCGAGGATGTCGTTCACGCGGGTTTCGTCGGGGAAGGCGTTCGACCGGAAGAATCGGTGAATGTCCTCGTCCTCGCGCCCCGCCATCATCAGCCCCAGGGCCCGGGCCGATCGCGCGCCCGGCCCGGCCGACCTGCTGATAGTAAGCCACGATGGAGCCAGGCGCCTGGTAGTGGATCACGAAGCCGAGGTCCGGTTTCCCGGATTGCCTTCTCGCAAATCGTAGTTAACAGTAGGTGAAATGAAAGTGAAGCGATTTATCCTGGCATCCATCGTTTTCATCCTGGCGTCGGGCGTTTGCCTGGCGCTGGCCCTCCTGTACGCCTACCACCGCCCGTCGACCGTGAAGCGCTTGCTGGAAACCTCGTTGTCGACGCGCTTCGGCGTTGCGGTCACGATCGGAGAGCTGGAATACGGCCTGCAGCCGCTGCAGGTGCGTGCGGCGAACATTGCCGCCCGGGACGCCGAATCCGGGGACGACCTCGACCTGCGTGTCTCCCGGCTGAACGCGGCGTTCGCGTTGGAAGGCCCGCTCGGCCGGCGAACGCTGGTGATCGAGCGAGTGGCGCTCGCCGGGGTTTCGGTGCTTGCCGGGGAACGGGTGAATTGGAAGGGCGTCATCCCCGACACCAGGCCGCCCTCGGCGCTGAGCCGGCTGGTCAAACGCGCAGCCGCAGCCCTGCTTTTCAGGGATGTGCGCATTGGAGTGGTCGAGTTGTCCGACGGCGAAGCGGCCTTGAGAACGCACGACTTGCAGTTGGCATTGCGCCGGGTTCGCGCGGCCACTACCCCCGACGGGATCCGGGTGGACGGGGAGGCCCGGGTCGAATGGCCCGCGACCGGGGCCGTTTTCGACGCCCCGCAGTTCGGCAGCGTGTTGAACCTGGGCCTTTCTGCGGACCGGGATCTTTTCAGCGGGCAGCTGCACATCCCCGAGGCGCGATACACCAGCCCGCAGGCGACCGCCACCGCCTCCCAGGCCGAGGTGCGTTGGGCGCTGGCTTTGGGTCCTGACCGCATCAAGCTCGAGGAGGGCCGTGTGCACTTCCGATCGCTCGCGCTCAAGCGCGACGGCATGGAGGAGCTTCCGCTGCAGGCACCCTTGATAAGCGCCGCCGGCGAACTCGATCGAAGGCAAGGCCTGCTGAAGCTGACGCGCTGGCAGCTTACGGTCGACGAGTTGCTGGACGTGAACGGCGATGCCGAACTCAAACTCGGCGCCGCCCGAACGCTCGACATCAAGCGCATCGACGGCGTGCTTTTTCCCGAAAAAATCATTCCACCGGCCCTTCTGGCAGCAGGCTATAAAAACGCACCGGTGCAGGTAACGGGCCCAGTGAGGGTCTACGGGCGTCTCGCTTTGAAGGAAACCGAGGCCGGGTGGATAGAAGACGGCGACCTGACGGCCGCATTCGAACGGAACGCCGTGAAAGCGGTGTTGGGTCCCCTGCACATCGATGGCGTGGTCACCGGCACCTTCCAGGGCAGCGGCCGCGCGTCCGCTCCCATGGTAGCGACCCGGCTGTCCGGCCGGCAGTTGCTGCTCAAGGGCAGCGGGCTGCGGATCGACCCGTTTGACGTCGATGTCTCGGCCGAAGGCAGCTACCCGGCATTTTCGATCCCGCTGCTCGAGATCCGGGTCCCCGCCGCCGCGCTGCCGGTTGCCGGCACGTTCTACGCTCTCAACGGCCTTATCCTGCGCGCGGCCGACGTCAAGGTCGAGGCGGACAAGATGTCGGTCTCCTGCCCCGTGATCACCCTGGCCTCGGACGTGCTGCGCAATCTGAAGGCTTCGTTGACCGGCGACCTCCGGCAGATGACGGTCGATCTTTCCGGATCCGAGACCGGCTGGGCCGAGGCCGCTGCCCGATTCCAACTCCTGCCGACGGGTTGGCGCTTCGCCGGCGTCGACCGCCTCCAGGCCAGGGCCGTTGTCCGGCCGGACGGCGAAAGCCGCCTATCCTCAACCTTCGAGCTCAGCGGATTGTCCTTTGCGGATAGCGCCGAACGCTGCGTGGGCGAAGGCCTCGCCCTGCGGGCCGAGATCACTGCCCGGTCGCACCGCAAAGAGGATGCGATGGTGGTCGCCGCCTCGTTGCATGCCGACGGCGGAGAGTTGCTGTGGGACCGGTTTTACCTCAACACCGGGCAAAACCCCGTTAGGCTGTCCGCCGACCTGCGTTATGGCATGTCCGGCGGGCGCCTGCAGATCGACAGCGCCAGGCTGGAACTCCAACACCTGCTGGCGCTCAACGCCGGCGGCCATCTGATTCGCAAGGGGTCTCAAACCTCCTACGACCTGACGCTGCAAGCGCCCCCTGCCCCGGCAGCCCCTCTGTTCGCCGCCTTCGTCGTCGAGCCGCTGCGCTTCCGGCAACCCGCGCTGGCCGGAGTGCAGGTCGACGGTCTGCTCTCCGCGCAGGTTCATGCGGCCTCCGACGGCAAGCGGCACTCCATTCGCGGGCACGCGGACTGGCAGTCGGGCAGCGCGGCCGGCGCCGACAAGGAGGTCCGCCTGGAGGGCGTCGAGCTGCGGCTGCCGCTGTGGTACCAAAGCGACGGCGCCGGCAGCGAAGGCCCGCCCATGAAGGGGGAGCTGGCGGTCCGCAGGGTCACTCTGCCCATGCTGCCGGCCCAGGAACTCAAGCTGCCGTTCGAGGCCCGCCCCAACCAGCTGAACACTATCGGTGATCTGCGGGTTCGCTTTCCCGCAGGGCAGGTCCGGCTCGGCGCTGTTTCGGGCCGCGACCTGTTCAGCCCTAACCCGCAGGTCAAAACACGCCTGGCCATCGAGCGGGTCCAGGTCGGCGAGTTCCTGAAAGGCCTGTGGTCGTCGCCGGTGGACGCCGTCGTCAACGGCGAACTGGAAGAGATCGCCTTCGACGGGCGGGATGTCCGCACCCGCGGCCGGCTGGTCGCCGACATATTCAAAGGCAAGATTATCGTCCAAGACCCGGGCGTCGACGCCGCTCTCGGCGCGGCCCCCAATCTCCGGGCGGACTGTCTGATCCAGGGCGTGAACCTGGCCGACGCCACGCAAGACACCTCCTTCGGTCGGATTCAAGGCGTGCTGGGCGGCCGCCTCGAGCACCTGGAAATCGTCGGCGGTCAACCCCAGCGCTTCACCCTCCTGCTGGAGACGATCCGCACTCAAGGGGTCCCCCAGCGCATCAACGTCGAGGCGGTGGAAAACATCGCCCGCATCGGCGGCGGCCAGAGCCCCTTTGTCGGGCTCGCCGGGAACGTCGCCTCCTTTTTTAAAGAGTTCACTTATGATAAAATCGGCATTCGCGCGGACCTGGAAAACGACCTCTTCAAGATCAACGGGACGATCAAAGAGGGAGGGGTCGAGTACCTGGTGAAGAGGGGCGGTGTCCCCGGTGTCGATGTGGTCAACTCGAACCCGGTAAACCAGATCAGCTTCAAAGACATGGTCAAACGCGTCCGACGGGTCACTGAGTCCTCAAGCGGCCCTGTGGTGAACTGAACAAGGAGGTAGAGATGAAACGACACGGCAAACTCGTCAAGACGGCGGTGGCCCTCGCCATATTGTCCCTGGGGGCCTGCGTCACCATCAACATCTATTTCCCGGCCGAAAAGGTCGAAGCGGTGGCCGGGGAAATCGTCCAGGAAGTCAGGGGATTGAAGCCGGAAAAAGACACGGAGGCCCCGCCGAATAACAAAAGCTCGTCCCTGCAACGCCCGCTGCTGGTGGCCTCGCTGGTCGGAACGGCCTGGGCCGCCGAGGACGTGACCAGCGTTTCCAACCCGACCATCCGGGCGCTCAAGCAGCAGATGAAGGACCGCTACCCGCTGCTGAAGCCTCATTTCAAGAGCGGGGTGCTGGCGGAAGGCGCGGACGGCTATGTGGCCCTCGCCAATGCCGGTGCGCTGAACCTGAAAGACAAGCGCGACGTCGCCGGCCTGGTGGATGCCGAAAACAAGGACCGCCGGGTTCTGTACCAGGAGGTTGCCAAGGCGCTGAAGATCGAGCCCTCCCAGACCGACCGGGTGGCGGCGATCTTTGCCGGCGAGTGGAAGAAATCGCTCGAGTGATCGGGCCGCAAGCCCTCGACCCGCGCAAGGGTTCCCCGCCTTGCCTGCGGCCAGCCTTTCGTGCGGGCCAACCAGTGCGGGGACGATCCTCCGATCGCCACGACGGCTGCGAACGTCAACACAGCATCACGGCGCATGCGATCACCGTTGTCCAAAGAGCGTCTTTGTGGCCGCGGGCCGTCTGGGCGGTGCTCCGGCTTACGAACTGCCGCTCGCCCACTTGATAGACCATTTTACGCTCGTTCCAATCTTTGTCCGGATCAAGCTCCATCCCCAGGGTCGAGGCCAGCATGGTGGCAGCCAGGTCCTCGGCGAAATCCGAAGCCTTCTTGTGTGTCTGGCCGAAACCATGGTGTTCGCTGATGTAACCGTATTGCTTTCTGTTTTTCGGTCGCGCCAGGCCCACTGACGCGAAAAGCAGACGGTTCGGCTCCTGGGTCGCCTCGCGGGCGAGAACAACGAAAGTGATTTGCCCGGGTTCGAGTTTTTTGACCCCCTTGGCCCGAGGGATAATCCGGCATTCCGGGGGGAAGATGCTTGATACCGTCACAAGGTTGCATATCGCAATGCCGGCATCGCGAAGCGCTGATTCAAAGCTTTGCAGCTGGTTCTTGTGGAAGCCGACGCCTTTCGTGAAAAATATCTGTTTGGGGACAATCGGGATCATCTCTTGGGCCTCCTTTTCCATGGCTTTTTCCTCCGCTTGCCGGTTCATAAAAAATTCGGTCGGCGAATTGAAATTCGACTGGGGTTTTGGGAAGTTGACCGGATACAGTCGTAGAAAGGAAAAAGGCAAACCCCAGCAAGGTCTGCCTGATAAGAAACGATGTTTCTCGGAATACCGTTGTTTTACGGGCTTTCTGCCTCGTTGGAGGCAAAACGCCCGAAAAGATGCACGTGTATTCGAGAGACGTCAGGCAGGGCCACCTCCGGCCTTCCTCTCTCAAGCGTAACCTTCAGGCGGCCTTAGCCACTCCAAGGTTCATTCTGTGAGATGTTGAAGTCCGGGTGGTCCACTGCGTTTAGCATCAATGTAGATCATATTCACGGAGAAGCAAGACCGCCGGGCTCATTTCCAGCGTGATTATCTGATGTCTATCCGGCATAGCGGGAAACAGAGGCCGCACTGCCTTCTTGGTATTGAATTGCCGAGAAAAAAGGCCGCTGAAGATCCCCGGTTCAAAGAAGCATGCCTCCCCGCAGCCGCCAGAGACTGTTGTGTGCCGCAAAAAACTATGACAGGAAATAGGTGTGCGTCGGACAGAGCAGATGCGGGCGAACCGTGGTGGGGCGGACGGTTGTGCAGCGGCTTCTTTTAAGGCTCTTGAGTTTGTGGGAGTCGAAAAAATAGACCTGCCGGTCGCTGATCGCGTGAACGATGGACCAATGATCCCACATTCGCCCCCCCACGCCGATCAGTATGGCTCTTTTGCTCCCTCCGTCGAGAAAGGACATCATTTCGGACCAGAATTCATCCAAGGAGGTGTCGGGGCGGTGCTTGAACGGCATGTTGCGGTCATGAATCCTGCCGTTCGCGACGTCCCGCAGGATGCTTCCGACCGTGTTCAACCCGATCCCCTCCGTGAGCACCCTGCCGAGATCCCCGCTGCTTTCCAGGTAATTGAGAATCTGCTTGAACAGCTTCTTGGATTCCTCCTCCCCGATATCGGAAATAATCCGCGACGCGTTGACAATGCCGTAGATGGCACACAAGCCGTCCAAGGCTCCTTGCAGGTAGGGCCGCAGCTCTTTCCCGTTCAAATGCAAGGAGCCGCCCCGTCGCAGAGGCCGAGCCTTGTCCACCCCTTCATAAATCGTTTCCATGCCGCCATCCTCTGATCGCTCTCGATCCCGGTAATCGAGTGGAAAAAAATCAGTACGTGGGTTCTTGAAATTCGACCGGGTAATTTCAGCATAACGAAGAAGGCAGATCTTGTTCAGGTCTGCCTTGGAGGAGTGATGTTTCTCGAAATACCGTTGTTTACGGACATCTCACCTCGGTTGAAGCAAGATTTCCGAAAGATGCACGCGTATTCGAGAGACATCCAGCATGGCCACCTCCGGCCTTCCTCTTTTAAATTTTGACCCCGAATAGCAGCCTAAGCCGCCTCAAGGTCTGTTCTGTATTTGTTGAAGCCGGGTGGTCCGATGCTTTTACCGATATTATAACTCGGGCCGGGACAAATTCAAGCATTATCGACATATGAATTAAACACAATATTATCGATAGGTTGATGTGTCGGCTTTTGCGACAGACAAACGGGGGCTTGAGAAATTGAGGCTGTTTTCAGAGCGCCGTCAATCGAGGGCTTCTGAAGAATTCGGGCCGCAACAAGGTCACCCGGCGGCGCGTGGACCCCCTCGCCCTGTGGTTTCACGACGGCACCTTCTACCTGATCGGCCGCTGCCACCTGAAAAAGTGCGTACTCGTCTTCGCCGTCGACCGCATCCGGTCCTTCGAGGCGACCGGGGACACATTCACCCGACCGGCCGATTTCGACCCCGAGCGCTTCCTGGCGACGAGCTTCGGCGTTTTCCAGGGAGACCCCGTCAGGGTGAAGATCCTGTTCGCCCCGGACGTCGCCGGTTACGTCCTCGAGAAAACCTGGCACCCCTCCCAAAAGGTCGCCGCCCGCAAGGACGGCTCGCTCCTCTTCGAGGCCAAGGTGGCCGGCACCCGCGAGATCAAACTGTGGGTGCTGCGCTGGGGCGCGAAAGCGCAGGTGCTCGCGCCTCAGTCGCTGCGGGAGGAGATTGGACGCGTCGAGGCCGCCGAGATGCTGGCTCATTACACTGAGGACCTCCTCCGGGTGGAACTGTCGTTGGCCGGGTAGCCGTCAAAGCCGCACCGCCTCAAATCACCTCGTCCGGCTTCGCCGCTGGGAGAGGAAAAGAACATGGTCCCGATGCGCGGCCGTGCGTTGATGCTGGTTCAGGTGTGCGAATCCTTGGCCGAACCGGCGACCGTCACCAACCGGCGCGTTCCAGGCCGGTCAACAGAAGAAAAATAAGGCCGGCGACGGGTACAACGACAACCCAATCGTTGACCCTGAAGAGTTGCGGCAAAGTCAATTTGCCGAAATCGCCTTTCTTTAATATGCCGCTCTTCAGCCTGGGGTATAGCGCGGCAAAGATGCCGGAGCCGATCACAATGCCGGCCAAGCCCCCCGCCAGGGCGTCCAGATAGCCATTGCCGATAGCGCCCGCAATGGTCCCCGGGCAATAGCCCAACACCCCAAACCCCACTCCGAAAATCAATCCGCCGATAACATTGCTGCCCAAGGAACCCGATTTGAGGTTGAGCTCAACCCAGCCCAGGGTTTTCATCAGGTAGATGCCGATCATCCCGGTCAGGACGGCCGAAAGCATGATTCTTACCACCGTGAAATCGGTGAGCAGCAGCTGCCCGATGATCACGTCATATTTTGTCGCGCCGCCCTTCTGAAGAAGAAACCCGAACAGGATGCCGAAAATCAATCCCCAGATCAGAGGGAATCTGTCTTTTCCGGACATGTTTTCCGATTTTTCTGCCTGCATGTTAACCGCCTTCTATCCGATTATTTTGAAGAGGACTTGCGCCATTAGAATGCCGCCGATGAAAAAACAGACAGCGGAGATCCAGCTTGAAACTGCCAGCTGCAAGGTGCCGCCGATCCCATGGCCGCTGGTGCACCCGCCTGCCCAGCGTGCGCCGAAGCCGAGGAAAACGCCGCCGATCAGCGCAACGAAGGCGCGCAGCGACGGAGAGTCGCCGAATGCGGATGCCCAGCGCGAGGGCACCCACTGCCAGTGGAAATCGCCGGACAGCAGGGCCGAAACCAGCGAACCGATCACGATCCCGACAACCAGCATCCCCTGCCAGCCGACGACGAGTTTTATCTCCTGGTAGTAGGGCTTCGATTCCACCTTTTTACCCAGGAAAAGCCTTTCGACCCCGCCGCTGGTCCGCGCAAAGGAGGTGGAGCAGCTGATCGGTTCCCTGGAGATAAGAAAACTGAGCCAGCTCAGGACGCCGATGCCGATGCCGACCGCACAGGGCGGCCAGCGAACTTCTGTCAGAAAGTCCACGAGATCATCCTCCGGCAATTGTTTTATAATCAACGAGCCTTGAGCCACGTCAAAGCCGGCCAAGCACATCCTTGACAAGCGGCAATGAAGTCCGGAAAATGGCGATCAAGTCGCATTTCCGGACGGGCAGCGGCCGGTGTGCCCGTGCCTGCATCCGGCCGAACCGAAAATTCCGCGTGAAAGCACCCCATGACCCCCAGATAGGAGGATCCATGTACCTGCCAGAAATCTACCAGGCTTTTTCGGAAAGATTCCCGGCCGTTTTCAGAGACTACAAGCAGCTGGGCATCTCAACCCGCCAGGCCGGCCCGCTGGACGAAAAGACCCAGGACCTGGTCAAGCTCGGCATCGCCGTCGGAACCAATTCCCAAGGCGCCGTCATGTCTCACACCCGCAAGTGCCTGGCGGCCGGTTCCACGCCCGAGGAAATCGTTCACGTCGTGCTGCTGGCGCTTACCACCACCGGTTTCCCGAACATGATCGCGGCCCTGAGATGGGTGGATAGCGTTCTGAGCAGCACCAAGCCGGAGGATTGACCCCCCGCGTCTACCCGGAAACAGAGCCGACGCCTGCGAGCTTCCGCTGGGATATGGCTACTGTGCTGAATTCAGTGAAGTATGCCGGTGACCCGCATCGCCCCCATCGGAAGCCGAGCGATCGTGCCCTGGGCCATGGCTCATAGAGTCTCTCGGTGCCCGTTCCGACTGCGACATCTCAGCGGCACAAGGACTGCGTCGTTCCTTGAGGTTTGAAATGGTCCGTCAACAATTTTCGCCATTCGCCGATGAATCTTTCGTAAACGCTTTCGCTGAATTCGGAAATAAACTTCTCCCCGTCTTCGGATAGGGCCATGTATTTGTATGTCACCTGGACTTCGGTTCTTGCAGCTCCAAGTTCTACACACGTGACCGTGACCACCCCGATTTTGAATTCCGGTTCGATTTTGTAATACTGCACAAAATGCGACCGGGGGTCGTATTTCTTTACAATCCAAATCGCATTTGCAGTCCCGTGGTCGTGTTTCTTCGTCAGGAAAACATAGTCCTCGCTCAGCTCGCAGGTTCCCATCACATTTTCGTAAGCCCAACCCGGCACCCAGCTCTTTTCGCCTTCGGGGCTGAAAAGTGGAAAAAGCTCGGCGACGGGCACTTGCATTTCGAAGATTTGGGTGCGGCTGATGGACTTCATGGCTCACTCCAATTTGATGAACATGTCGGATCTGGACCATCCGGCATCCTCCGAATCAAGTGTCCGTCCAGAAATGGTGGACTTCGGTTCCGGTCAAGGCCGCAGCGATTTCGCAACCGGAGGCGTAGTGGGTCTACGCCGAGGATTTCGAAGAGCGAGAACGCCGGCCTGGGCCGAAAGGCGAGGTTTATGGAAGGACGCTCATCTAAGCCAACAGGGCCCCGCGGGCGGCAAGGAGCTCACGCAGCAGCGACCGGTGGCACCGACTCTCGTCGGCGCAGTAGCATCCCACCGAGAAGTCGGTCTGCCGGGAAAGGGCCGCCAGCAGGTCGAGCAGGCGTATCTTCTCCGGCGGCTTCATCTCGGCGCGGTAACGCCTCTCGAAGGTGCGCCAGCGCTCATCGTCCCCGGCCGCCGCCTGGCCGAGCTTGAGCAGCTCCTCGCTGGGTGCAAGATCGGGAAGCCAGAGGTCGTAGAAATTCCGGGAGGCGAACTCGGCCTTCGGAACCCCGCGCGGCGGCCGCCGCACCGTCCCGATCCGCAGCCCCTCCCCTTTCAGTCTTGCGCTCCCAAGCCGGACCACGTGCAGCGACATAACCTCCTCCCGTTGTCATGGGTTTTCTTTTTCGGCTCTGCTGGGTCTTCCCTCACTGCCGTTTGCCGCAGCGATGGCAATTTGTTATTTGGCGATATTCCGGCGGGTGAAGCGCTTCCCACCCAAGGTGGTGCAGCCGATGGAATTCAAGAAGTTTGCAAGAGACTCATGAACGGCGTATTCGCCGAGTCCTGTGTCGGCCCGCACCGCGTCTATTATTTGCCGGATTATGGCTTTGTACTCTTTCTTGGCTTCGGCCAGGCTATGGGAAAGCTCTTGATCCATCTTCCCCGACAAACAGCCGATCGCTTTCTCTATCAACCTTTGCTTGTCGATTGAATTGTCAAGGAGGTATACCCGCCAAATCGCATCCAAATATTTTTTCAGCTCACGGTCGGAATCACTGGAGGCATTTTTCCCCGCTTTTGCGGCCTTCTTGCATAACTTAACATGTTTCTTGGCTGAGTAAAGACCGATTACCCCGGCCACGACAACGGCCATGAGGTATTCTTTCCGCCGGCACAGCCGAGTCAGTTTGCCGTACGACTCTTTCCGGCAGCCCGCCAATACGAAGGGAGCTACCCGGAGCCACGCATTGTCAATCTTTGCCGCCTTCAGGATCCCAATGATTTTTTTCATTGCGCCATTCCTCGCAGCCCCTGGTGGTTGTTTCCGTGTGCTTGGTGACGGAAGACATGATTGTCAGCACCTCCATTTCACGGCTGACGGGAGCAGAGGGTAAATAGTTGGCTATATACACCCCTGCAGAACTATCTCTCAAGTTTTTTGTCGTTTGACCGATAGTCCATACATGCAGAAACCCCCAAACGGCTCTTGGGTTGTAAAGAAAAAAGGCGAGGCGGTCGGCGTCATCGCCGAAAATTCATACGTTGTCGCCGTGTTCCCGAAAAAAAAGGCCGGTGAAGATACCCGGGTCAAAGAAGCGTACCTCCTCGCAGCCGCCCCGCTATTGTTCGATGCCTGCAGCAAAATCAATTCGGTTCTCGAAGGCAGCCTCATCGTTACGCCTGAAGGTATCAAGATAAACTGCACCGATATAAAAAAATCCCTGTCGGATGCCCTTTTGAGGGCCATGGGATATCGCAAGAGCCCTGAAGAGCCATGACCCCATTGCCCGTCCCGACGACCCCCAGCGCTAACTTGGCCGTGCTGGTTCACTGTTCCTATGATATGCCCTGCACGTTTGAAACCGCCATTGTGGCCATTCCCAATTCCCGAAGATAACTAATTGATCGAACATCAAAAACATTAGGTCTGATTTACGCGCAGAATACCGCACACCCGTTTGAGCAAATTATCGCGATCGGCGTCGCCCAGGAAAATCCTCCTCCGCTCGGCTCCTTATCTTAGGTTCGTTCACCCATAACCTCTTTAAAATCAATAATCAAGATGTGACACCAATGTTCCGGATTTAAAATCAATAATCGAGATGTGACACCGATATTCCAAAAGGTTACGGGGCTGAACTCGCCTCCGGCACAGGTAGGCGAACTGTTCGTGAAAGAGTTGGAGGGCCTCCCGCTTTGTAGACCTCACATCGGACCGGCCGACGGCGACTTTAAGGAACGAGCACCAGCCGATGTCGCTGAAATCGAAGGCCAAGGCCTCCAGGTCAAGAAGAAGGGTACGAATCAATCAAACCCGATCCACCGGGTCTTCGAGGCGACATCCTTCTTGGGCGGCACGGGCGGCTG
>Ga0079303_10000291_pt1 | contig 11658 bp, 4 predicted proteins | sample Methanogen_OWC_FD_77073 | JGI IMG/M metagenome (GOLD analysis project Ga0079303, IMG submission 77073) | Enriched soil microbial communities from Old Woman Creek wetland in Ohio, USA - Methanogen_OWC | ecosystem: Environmental > Terrestrial > Soil > Wetlands | place: USA: Ohio | collected...
CCTGTATTATGATGTCGCCGATGACGCCGGGCAGAAGGTCCAGATCCGGGACGGCACCCCCGACGGAACCGTCCTGACCACCATCCGAGTCAACCCCAATCCGCTGGTGCTGGGCCACAATGCCGTCGGCCTGTATGGTCTTTCCTGCCGCAATGCCCTCACCGGAACAGAACTGACCGTTTACGAACCGGTGTACAAGATCAACCAGAATGCGGTCGCCGAGGGAGAAATCTCCGACACCAACAGAAACAACGTTCCCGATCATGTCGACACCGACGGCAAAGGGTATTTCGGATATCGCGCAGACTATCTCATAGACAGGAACAACGGCTCCACCCTCAATACCGATTACGTCCTCGATTATGTCATCGCACATCGCTTTTCTCTCGCCGGCAAAACCGCCAACGATGAACTCACCTACCAGGAAATGGCGATAGAACGAGATCCGACGGCATCCCCTTCCAGGATGATCCCGGGAGAGATCGTTCACATCAGGATTGGAAATATTTTTCACCGGGACCCTGACGTGTATGGGGAGTATTCCCAGTTCGGCTGGAACGGCAACCCCGGAAACGCCTTGTTTCTCTGGGTAGGCAACCCCGGAGAACCCTACGCGGGATTCAACGGATCGTCGGCGGCATTTAAAAGAAACAGCGGCCACATTATCGGGGTTGAGGTGAAGAATACCTCGTATGCCACAGCCGACTATTTCGGTGTTGTCGGAAACGACGAATGGGCGGCTGGCCAGGGCGATCTCTACTTTTTGTCCAGGAAATACGGCGCCTACGTCAGCCCGCGCATCGTTGATTCGAACAATCCCTATACTCCTCCCATTGCTGGCTATTATCTGTGGTGGAAATACCAGTACAACCGGTCCACTTCATACGGCATTTCAAGAACCTACTGGATCGGCACGAATTCAAACAGTGAATGGCTGAACACCGCCGGATTTTTCATCGGTAATTCCGTCTATTCGCAGATGGTTTACAACGTGAACTGCGGCTGCCGCGGACAACGCTACGAGAATTTCCAGCTCGTATCCGAAGCCAGTTCGCCTATCCTGGATTTCTCGATCATCAACATTGGCGCTCCGCCGTTCATCGACGGAACAATAGCTCCAACTATTGTAGCCAACAACGGCGGCGTCGTCGTTCAGCCCAACACCCCGGTTTATTTCACCGGCGGTTATTCAGACCCGGCCAACCTCGTCGATCCGGCAACGGTTCGATTCAGATATGTCATTCTCGATGACGCCTTCAACGATATCGACCCGAGCGCCGATTCCAGGCTCGTCATCGATTCGAACGTCGAGAATGGGGGCAACCTCCTGACATCCCCCAACTGGAATTACGTGTTCAAGAGTACCGACCTTCGGGGCCGTCTGATCGCGACATTCTCGGTCTATCTCGGCATTCAGTTCAAGAGCCAGGATTACAACCAGATGCCGTATCCGGCATACTCCTGGTGGGGCGCTCCTGTGCTCGAAAAATTCGCATGGAGCAACTCGAACGGCGGCCAGTATTACGACGGCGCACGCCATGACCGATGGGGAGCCCCCCTGCGCATCACGGTCGACACACGGCGCGACCCGACTCCTGACCATCCCGTTGTCATCAAAAATATTCAGGCCCTCACGGATCTCACGGGGGGATGGATCAGCGGTGCCCCCAAAGCAGACCAGGGGCGCAGAATCAAGCTCCGGGCCACCGGAAGCATGCTGTTCCTTTCCGAGATCCCGGTTCCGGAGAGTTCCAATTACGGGCAGATCGGCGGCGTCATGCCCTGGCCGTTCGGCGTATCCCAGACGGACAACCATTACCGCGTCCTCATGGATGCTTCAGGTAATCAATTCGATGTAAAGCTCGGCAGAAACCTCACGGCTGCTGAATTCAAACAGGATCTCGCCGGAATAAAGTATGCGGCATATATCCGCGCGGCCGTGCTGAAGCCCGACGGAGGTTCGGCCACCTACACCCAGACACTTCCTCTGGTCGATTCCAGTCATATGCTGTATGAAGGGGCAACACCTTCTCACAAAGGCTTTGAAGAGATAGCCTCAGGGACTCTTGACGGTGTGGGCACGCTTCGCCCAGGACTTTTCGATCCGGGTTCCAGCATCATAACCGTGACGCCAGACAATACGGAGCGGCTGCCAAACCATCGCAAATTTTCGTTCACGATCGAGACCCCGTGGATGTATCTCCCTGTCCCGTTCGATGGCGGAATGGATGACAATGATGTCAGAGACAAATATGGAATCCGTTTGGCCTTGAAATACCCGGTGGCTCAGTGGAGCCAGGTCACCGTCAAGAATTTCAACACGAATATTCTCACAAACAGCTACAACTGCAACAAGATCGAGGACCAGTTCGAACGAAGCTACAGTACCAATACCGCTCAGCGCGTTTACCTGCGCGTCATGGACAAGCAGGGGCCGGTCGTGGAGCAGTTTCTGCCCGACAGCCGCGGCATGACCGGAGACCCGTCTCCGCGCTCACCGATCATGGCCCGTATCACCGACAACAACCCCCACGACTTCTGGAAGCGTGGCGGCCGTCATCCGCAGATTCGCTATGCCCTTGAAAGCGGCGTAGATCCCCTCCTCAACATCGCCAACGAGGGGTTCCTCAACATCGATTTCGCCGGCTGGAATACCAGTGCACCTTATACCCTTCCGACGGGGTTGTCGATGACTTCCCAGTCATCCCGATGGTGGGCATATAAAACTGCGGCGGTCGAGCTTTCAAGCTGGTCTGTCCAGATATCGAATTTCCCCGGCCTCATCCAGCTCAAAAACGATCCGGTTGGCAACCTGATCAACGCAACTGTTTTCAACTCGCCCTGCTTCAATCAGAATCAGTATATTCAGCACTGGGCCCTATATGATGATCCGAGCGGCGCCCCGAACTTCGACGCCGCCGGTCTGCCGATCCCGCTGATTCGTGATGCCTCAACCAATCCTCAATCAGGGGGACTCGCAACGGGAACGACGGCAATTATCGACAACGATCCGCCGAACGTCCGTCTCATCCTGAGCGACGACATGAATCTGGATGTCATGATCGAAATCAAGGGGGGATACCGGGATCTTGGTTCGGCTTTCAGTGCAAGATCCATCAAGGTTTCCAACCTCAAACAGAGCGGCGGCACGTTGTTCGAGGCGACCGTAGCGACGACGACGACGGTTTTCCCGGTTGCTTCGCTGACAGAGCCCTATGATCTGGGCACCATTTCAGGCACTCCGGTCGGATACACGATCACGATCCCCGTCCAGGCAGGCAAGATTCCGTTCGCCGTCTGCCCTGATTCACGTCTCAGAGTCACCGGCGAAGGATATGACAACGACGGCCCGCGCAGTGTCGGCGTAACGATCGACATTCCTCATCCGGACAACCCTGTTCATGGCACCGGCACCGTCGAATCGATCTTCCGCCGCGGCCTTTCCGGCAGTCAGTATGTGATCACGGCTGAAGTGTCCGACCCGGCCGGCCACAAGGTAATAATTCGCGTGCCGATCAGTATCACCCAGCCGGGTTCCATCGACGTCAGAACCATCGAAGAGAACAGCCGGAAAAAGATGTAATCCGCTTCCGGAAAATCTTTTCAGCCGGGAGGGTTCAGCATATTCAGCGCAGGGGAGGTGTCGTGGATGTTTCTGGAAGCCCTTCGAGTGGGTACCATTGGAAATTTCTGTTACCTGATCGGCGATGAAGACGGCGGAAACGGCGTTGTGATAGACCCGGCATTCGACCCGGATCGGATTATGAGTTGTCTCAAAACGCACAGGCTCAACGTCACACAGATCATTCTGACCCATCACCATTTCGATCACATCGATGCGGCTGCCGCCATCAAGGCCCGCACCGGAGCGGCAATACTTGCCCACAAGGCCTGCGAGCCCTTTCTCCGAGGCAGCGTTCGCATAGATGTTCCTGCCGTTGACGGCGCGGAAGCCGCGTGGCAGGGAAACGGACGGATCGAAATCCTCCACACACCCGGCCATTCACCCGGTGGAATCTGCCTGATCGTCGCCGATACATGGCTGATCACGGGTGACACGCTTTTTATCGGAAACTGCGGCCGCACCGACCTTGAAGGCGGTGATGCCAAAGTTCTTTACAAGAGTCTCGGGCGGCTCAAACGTCTTTCAGACAAGCTCATCGTCTGCCCCGGCCATGATTACGGTTCAGCACCAAGCCGGACGCTCGGCGAGGAAAAGAGGCTCAATCCGGCATTATCGGCGGTCACATTCGAGGAGTTTCTCGCCGTTCCGTAAGCTCACCACTCGTAAGGAACACCCTGTCTCAGGCTCCAGAAAGCGGATTCTTTCCAGCCAGAGTCAAACTGTGCGCGCTGCATTTGAAAGACCTCCGGAATCGCTGCATCGAGTTTTTTCCCGGCTCCCAGCATTTCCAGAAGTTTTATAGTTGAAGATATTCCTTGAGCGAAGTCGGATTTTTTCTTCACCAGGAAAGCCGCCATCAGGTATGCCTGGGCTCTCGCCGTGTCGCGGGCCGAAATGGCCGCCGAGGAATCCATCAGGATCCCGTCGACATTTTCAAGCGTCACCAGCCGGGCCTCATCACTGGCAATTCTGGCCTGGACAGACTGGAGCAGGAACTTCGTCACGTCGTCACTTCCCCCGAGGATCTCGGCAATGCCCGCCTGGAGCCAGATTGCCTGGTTTTCAGGGACGAAGGTTTTTGGGGCACGACGATGCATGAGGGCCCGGGCAAGTTCCCTTGCGAGTTCATGGCCCGGCAGCGCCTGGGAGAGAATCATCGTCGATTCTTCGCCGGCATCCGGATATTCCGTTGCAATCCAGCCGCGCACGGCACCCAGATCTGTGTAGAGGGCTGAAACTACCAGCACATCAGGATCGGGATAGTATCGGGCAATCGCCGAGCCCATTGCCGAAACAGGCACCAGCTGGACATTCAGAGGGGTCTTCAGCCCTCCCAGATGTTTTTCAAGGCGGCTGAGCGTGGTATCAAGCGTCTGCATCATCACGCCGGGCAGGCTGTCGGCAGTCCCGGTGGCGGATATCAGGGAAAAGTGAGCGGAACTGGCCGACGGGCCCGTCATCGGAAATGAGGGCAGTGCATACCCGGGTTTCCCCGATGCCGGTATCTGGACCGCGGAAGACGCCTGGTTCACAGGACGCTGATTTGCCATTGCCGGCGGCTGGGCTGCCGGGGAAGCAGCAGGCGGAGTTTCGTTTGAGGCAGGCTGGCTTTCTGCACTCGCATCGCCGGTGGAGTTTTTCTTTGTCGGATCAGGCGGCAGCGGAGTCGGCTTATGATCGGCAGTATCAGGCAAATCAGGCTGTGGAAGGGCCGGGTTTTCCTGCGCAGCCTGCTCCGCTTTTGTCAGCTGGGTCATGATCTGTTGCGCAAGTGCCGGATCACGGCTCAGGGAGGGAATAGCGGCAAGCGCGTTGAGAACTGTCACGTGGTCGGGGTTCATGCCAAACCCCTTCCTGAGCCAGTCAATTCCCTTTTCGACATCGCTGATCTTGAACCAGTATAATGACTCCATGTAGCAGGCCAGACTACGGCGCGGGAGACGAGCGGCCCAGAGGTCGAGGGCGCGGCGGGCCTCGGCAGGCCGATTCAGAATGACTGCCAGTTGCACATAAAGCGGCCAAGCATCGCGATCGAGGAACGGCAGGCTGTTGCCCGCATCATTCATGATCGTCCTTGCCTCGTCGGGGCGGGCATTTGCCGCAGCCAGCAAACCGGCTTTGAGATTCACCGACGGCAGGTTATACCCGCGCCGGAACGCCCGCTTCAGGATGTCGCCGCCTTTTTCCGGTTCGCCGGTCATAAGGGCCAGGTCAAGACGCAGCAGATCGAGCATCGGATGATCTGGATCACGTTCGGAGGCCTTATCGAGAAACACCTGAGCATTTCGCGGTTGCATCCGGTCAAGGGCGATGCGGGAACGCACGAGCAGACCTTCGGCGGACTTTGAAAAGATCTGCGTCAACTGGTCGGCCGTTTTTTCGGCTTCGACCCACCGGTCGAGGTCATACAACGCTCTGGCACGTGACGAGGCAGATGTTTCGGGGTTCAAATCGCTCGTCATCGCCTTCACGAAGAGAAGAAGAGGGTGGTATGGCGCCTTCGCGAGTCCCTGGCCGCACAGAAGCATCGCGTCTCTTATTCTCCCGAGGTGCAGGGCGCAAAGAGATGTCAGCGCTGCACCGTCAACACCCGGATAGCGTTTCTCATACTCTTCGGCAAGGGCAAGTGCCTTGTAAAACTGACCGCGCGCGATTTCATCGAGAACGCTTTCATAGTGAATCTTCGAGGTCTTCAGCCGGGACAACAGCTGGGGTAATCTGGATGTGATCTGGCTGAAATGTTCCTGTAGCGCCGACGGATCGACCGGAATCGGCCGAGGGGGCGGCGGAAGTCGCGCAAGTAGTTTGCGAGCCGTCGGATCTTCCTGGTTCAGGCAAAGCGACTTCCGGAGCCATTCACCGGCAAGCAGCGGCTGGCCGGCTTTGATCTCAATTCCGCCAAGAAGATCGAGCAGGTTGTTGCTGCGAAAGCCATCGAAAAAGATGCGCAGAGCATACAGTCTGGCTTCATCGATCCGACCGGCGGTGAACGCCTCATGCGCAAGTTTGTACAGATCGCGCGGAATCACCGTCTGTTGTTTCGAAAACGCTGCTTCGGCGGCGGCTATTCCCGTGAGTTCCACGTCAGCGGCGAACACAGACGAAAAAGTGGTACAGACTATCGAAATCAGGAACAAGACAGGGATAAATCCCGTTCTGAATCGCGTTTCGTTCATATCGATCTTCCTCGCATCGGCGACAGGATTTTTTCATTATAGACCGCCGCGAAGGCGGCGGCAACGGATCCCGAAGACGCAGGCAGGAGCAAGAGTTCATTCCTCCAACATTGCGGCCAAGCCAAAAAAGTGAATCCCGGAGGGCACAAAGAACACGGTGGCACCTCTAAAATCAGGAGTAAAATGAAACGTTTCGCATTTGTCTCAAGATATTTATATCTTTCACTATTTAACCCGTCTGAGGAGCATCGAGACAATCTGGCGCCATCATTCTGAGGAATGAGATGGAATCTGCCAGTATTCATCCGGGAAAGGGATGCATATCTGCGACTGATGCTATTGACACTCGTGTTTTATTGGGGCAGAATACCCCGTGGTTCACCCACAGGATGCCTCTTCGGCCCCAGCGGTATTTTAAAACCCGACCAACAGGACGTTGGAAGTGGACTGTCAGAGGCGTCAGGATGGCGCATTCCCGGCAGGCCAACTGGAGATCTGCGCCATGAACACCCCCCCCCCGTTCGATCCTTCAAACATTCGCGGCCTTTCATCCGAAGAGGTTCTTCAGTCACTTGAAAAATGGGGACCGAACGAGCTTCCCCTTTCAAAGAAGCGCGGAATTATCGATATCGCAGCGGAAGTCGTTCGCGAACCAATGTTTCTTCTGCTGCTGTTCTGCGGAACGCTGTATCTGCTTCTCGGACAGAAAGATGAAGCGCTGATGCTGCTCGGCTTCGTTTTCGTCATCATGGGCATCACCTTCTATCAGGAACAGCGCACGGAAAACGCTCTCGAAGCTCTTCGCAATCTTTCGAGTCCGCGCGCGCTCGTGATTCGCGATGGTATTCAGCAGCGCATCGCCGGCCGCGATGTCGTTCCCGGCGACATCGTGCTTCTCGTTGAAGGCGATCGCGTTCCGGCAGACGGTGTTGTTCTGCATTCCGTGAGTCTTTCCACGGACGAGTCCCTGCTGACCGGCGAGTCGGTCCCCGTTCGCAAGCGCGCTGATGCCGCGGCCACCGAACTTGGCCAGCCGGGCGGCGATGACATGCCGTTCGTCTTTTCCGGCTCGATGGTCGTCAAGGGCCAGGGCATCATCCGCATGATCCACACGGGTATTCACACATCGATGGGCAAAATCGGCAAGGCCCTACAGTCGCTGAAACCGGAACAGACGAGGCTTCAGCGGGAAACCGGCCGCATCGTGCGAAATTTCGGCCTTGCCGGGGCTTTTGCCTGTGTTGTCGTTGTCGTCGTTTACGGCCTGACCCATGGCAACTGGATCGAGGGTTTTCTCGCCGGCCTGACTCTGGCAATGGCCATGCTTCCGGAAGAGTTTCCCGTCGTCCTGACTATTTTTCTCGCCCTCGGCGCCTGGCGCATGTCTCACAGAAACGTTCTTACGAGGCGGGTTCCGGCCGTAGAAACGCTTGGCTCCGCAACCGTTCTCTGCACCGACAAAACCGGCACACTGACCCAGAACCGTATGACGGTGACGCATCTTTCGACGGACAACACCGTTCATGTCGTCGAGCAGGGCGTGAAATCGCTCCCCGAAGAGTTTCATGAACTCGTCGAGTTCAGCATTCTGGCCAGCCCCGTCGATCCGTTCGATCCGATGGAGAAGGCCATGTGCGAGCTTGGAAAGAGCACTCTTGCCAAGACGGAACACCTGCACCGAGACTGGGCCCTCGTTCGGGAATACCCTCTCTCAGAACAGCTTCTCGCCATGTCACGCGTCTGGCGTTCACCTGCGGGTGACGCGCTGACGCTTGCAGCCAAAGGGGCCCCTGAAGCCATTGCCGATCTCTGCCATCTTCCAGAAAAGGATCTGGACAAGCTTCGGACCCAGATCAACAATCTTGCCGATCAGGGATTACGCGTTATCGGCGTGGCCAGAGGCACATTTTCCGCGGAAGAACTTCCGGATGGTCAGCATGATCTGACCTTCGAGTTCCTTGGTCTGCTTGGGCTTGCCGATCCTGTGCGGCCGGAAGTGCCGGCCGCGGTTGCGGAATGCCTCACGGCAGGAGTCCGCGTCATCATGATCACCGGCGACTACCCGGGCACCGCGCGAAGCATCGCCCGTCAGATCGGCCTGCCGAATCCGGAGGAAGTGATTTCAGGTTCTGAACTCGACGGAATGGACGATGAGATCCTGCGCAAGCGCATTCGAACCGTCTCCATCTTCGCGCGCGCTGTTCCCGAACAGAAGCTGAGGCTCGTGCAGGCTCTCAAGGCAAATGGGGAAGTGGTCGCGATGACGGGAGACGGCGTGAACGATGCACCGGCCCTGAAAGCCGCCCATATCGGCGTGGCCATGGGAGGCCGCGGCACGGATGTCGCCCGCGAAGCCTCGTCGCTGGTGCTTCTCGACGACAATTTCACCTCGATTGTCCAGGCCGTGAGACTCGGCCGACGCATCTTCGACAATCTCCGCAAGGCGATGTCCTTCATCGTCGCCGTTCACATTCCGATCGCAGGTCTGTCACTGCTCCCCGTATTGCTGCGCTGGCCGCTGCTGCTGCTGCCCGTGCATGTTGTATTTCTTGAACTATTCATTGATCCTGCCTGTTCCGTCGTTTTCGAAGCCGAAGCGGAAGAACCGGATATCATGAGACGCCCGCCCCGAACCGAGAACGAGCCTCTTTTTGATCGAAACACCGTCGTCCACAGCATCCTGCAGGGAACGTGCATCCTTGTGATGTCCCTGTTTGCCTATGTCGCTGTAACCCGCGTCAGCAGTGTTGCGGATGAAGCACGCGCCGCATGTTTCATCGCTCTCGTTATGGGAAACTTCGGGCTCATTCTGAGCAACCGATGCCTTCAGAAGAATTTCATCGCCGCTCTGCGTCGGCCGAATGCGGCACTGTGGTGGATTCTGGGCGGAACCGGTCTTGCGTTAGTGCTCTGTTTAACCGTGCCGTTCCTGAAAAATATGTTCAAGTTCGGCTCCCTGCACACCCAGGACCTGGTTGTCGCATTCGGCTCCGGCTGCCTGGCTATCATCATCAGCGAGCTGATCAAACTCTTCATCCACAGGAACTCCGTCGAAACAACTGCATGATCGTCTTTTCCCGGCGATTTCTTCTCTCATGGGCTGTCCTGGTCACATGGGCTTTTTTCATGCTGACCACGGGCAGCGTACATCTGCTGATGGCCCACTGGCCGGTCTCACTGACCATGATGATAGGTTCCTTCGTCTCGGGCGCCACGGCGGAAGGGGGCGGCGCCGTCGCGTTTCCCGTTTTCACGAAACTGCTGCATATCCCGCCGGACACGGCACGGGACTTCGCTCTCGCCATTCAGTCCGTCGGAATGACCTGCGGCGCGGTGCTCATCATGCGCAGCGGCTACACATGGCTGCCGGACGTCTATGGATGGACCTTTGCCGGGGCGGCAGCCACCCTTCTGCCCGGCCTTGTATGGCTGGCGCCCCTTGTGCCGGCGCCTTACCCCAAGATCATTTTTACGCTTTTCACGGTGTGTTTCGGAATCTTTCTGTGGAGCATCAACCGCGAATCACGACGGATAGCGGATTTTCTTGATATCACCCCCGTCAGGCGGCGTCTCGGGTTCATTCTTACCGGAGGACTGGGGGGGCTGATTTCATCGATTGTCGGAAGCGGCGCGGACGTGATTCTTTTCGTGGTGCTGTGTCTTCGCTACGGCATCGACGAGAAGATCGGAACGCGCACGACGATCGTGCTGATGGGGAGCATTTCAATGCTTGGGTTCATCTTCAAGCTGCTTTCGGGAACTCTTTCCCCGGCTGTTCTGCCGATGTGGCTGTGCGCGGTTCCGATTGTGGCGTTTGGAGCTCCGCTCGGCGCGGCATTCTGCTCGTGGCAACGTCGCGAGCATGTCGTCGGGTTCTTGCTCGGCCTGATCACGCTCGAATTTCTCACAACGCTTCTGCTGGTGCCATTCGACATGCATGCCGTCGTTTTCAGCATTCTCTTCACCGCATTGGCACTGGCAAGTCTGAAAGCTCTTCGCCCTCAAATGGACTGATTTCACTCATGTCCTGTTGGATGTCCGAGACTGCGGCCCAGAAGAAGCAGAGGCGAGGTGCCGATCAGCAATGCGGCCCATTCCGTCAGCGACAGGGGAATCGTCCGGAACAGGGTCCCTCCCCACTGGACTATTGCGATCTGGGCGGTGAGACTCACCAGAATCATTGCCGCGAACCATGGATTTTCGCCAATACCCAGCCATGGCGGGCGGCGGGCGGCAAAGCCGCGAGCATTCACGAGATTCCACAGCTGAACCAGGACGAACAGGCAGAAGAACCACGTCAGATGGCGGGCATCGATCTCCCCGCCAGGAAGCTGCCAGAAACGCAGAGTTCCGATGAAGACCGTCATGGACACCGCCGATGTCGTCAGAATGGCACGAATCATCGGCTTCGTCACGATAAAAGCCCGGCTCTGACGTGGCGGACCATCCATGATGCCCGGATGCGGTGGTTCCGTCGCCAGCGCCAGCGCAGCAAATATATCCATAATGATATTAACCCAGAGCATCTGGAGAATTGTCAGCGGCAAGCGAACGCCAATGAGCGGCCCCAGGAGATTGATTCCAAGCGCCATCACATTGACGGAGAGCTGAAAAACAAGAAATCGCTGGATGTTGAGAAACAGAGACCGGCCCCATCTGACCGCGGACAGCAGAGCCGGGAGCCCTTCATCCAGCAGAACCAGATCGCCGGCCGCTCTCATCCGGTCGGAAGCGCCCTGTCCCATCACCAGGCCTATATCCGCACGGCGGAGGGCGTTCTCATCCGACCCGTTTTCCCCAACCATGGCCACAATCTTGCCATGGCTGCGCAGAAGATCGATTAGCCTCGAGCTGTCC
>Ga0079303_10000293_pt1 | contig 11640 bp, 3 predicted proteins | sample Methanogen_OWC_FD_77073 | JGI IMG/M metagenome (GOLD analysis project Ga0079303, IMG submission 77073) | Enriched soil microbial communities from Old Woman Creek wetland in Ohio, USA - Methanogen_OWC | ecosystem: Environmental > Terrestrial > Soil > Wetlands | place: USA: Ohio | collected...
CGGCACCGCTGTGAAACCGCGGCTTGCAAGCTGTTCCGTGAGTTCAACCGTCTCGATCTTGGTGCGCACGAAGATCAGCATGGCATCGAACGGTTCCATTTCGATGATGCGGGAAAGGGCATCGAGCTTGTGGTATCGGTTGACGAGCCAGTAACGCTGCCGGGTCGCCTCGACCGTCGTCGTTTTGCCCTTGATGATGACTTCTTCGGGCTCGTTCATGTAGGTCTTTGCGATCGCCCTGATCGCCGTGGGGAGGGTGGCCGAGAACAGCGCAATCTGCCGTTGCTCCGGGGCTTCCTGCAGAACGCGCTCCACGTCTTCCTTGAACCCCATTTTCAGCATCTCATCGGCTTCATCCAGCACAAGGCAGCGGAGCGATTTGAGAATCAGGCTTCCGCGCTCGATATGATCGATAACCCGGCCGGGCGTGCCTACGACGACATGGACGCCTCTTGCGAGTCGCCGAAGCTGGGGGCCGTATTCCTGGCCGCCATAGATCGGCAGAATCTGCAGGCCATCGAGGTGGGCGCCATACTTTTTGAATGCTTCCGCGACCTGCATGGCGAGTTCCCGGGTCGGCGCCAGCACGAGAACCTGCGGGTCAATCTTCGTGAGATCTATTTTTGAGAGGATCGGAAGCGCGAAAGCGGCTGTTTTCCCGGTTCCGGTCTGGGCCTGGCCAAGCACGTCCCTGCCGGAGAAAATGGCGGGAATCATGCGCGCCTGAATTGGCGTGGGGGTCTCGTAGCCGACATCCTCGAGGGAGCGGAGAACCGGCTCGCTGAGGCCCAGTTCACTGAATTTAACGATCGTTTCGTTTTCTGTGGTCATCTGAGAAACCTTCCTTCTTCCTGAAAAAGCCGAATAATCAGAGTCATCATCAGCCGGGAAGGCATCTCATGAGGCATATCACAAGAATTCCAGACACTGAATGCAGTGAATTCAGATTGATTACGGCAAGCAACAAACACTGGTTCGATGCTGCACGATATTCCGTTCAAACCCAGGTCGTCGGAGCTGCTGATAGTGAAAAACATTGAATGACGCGAACCATACGGCATCGTCGACGGGTTCGTCTGTACAGTATAACACGGATCGCTCTCGATTTCGAGTCGTGAAATCGCCCGGGATTATTCCCGTTCGGCGAGTTCCGCCCAGCGATTCATGTCTGAATCGAGGGATTCCGTGAGTGCCTGAAGTTCATCGGAAAGAGCCTTCATTGCTTCAAATCCGCCGGCCGGCTCGGCAAGTTGTGCCTCAACTTCGGCTTTTCGCGTCTCGGAGGTGAGTATGCGGGCTTGTAGGTCTTCCAGTTCCCGTCGTTCTTTGAACGAAAGTTTCCCCATCTTAGCGGTTGCCGCTTCACGCGCCGCCGGCGCGGCGGATGACTGCCTGGGAACGTGCTGCAGTGGGCGCGGGGGCGTCTGCTCCTGCTCTCGGATAGATTCCAGGTAGAAGGAGAAGTTGCCGGGATACCCGGTGAGCTTGCCGCCCGGCTCGATCTTGAAGATCTGGTCGATCGTACGGTCGAGAAAGGCGCGATCATGTGAGGCGACGATGAGACAGCCCCGGAACGACTCGAGATACGATTCGAGAGCGACCAGGGTTGCAATGTCGAAATCATTGGTCGGTTCATCGAGAAGCAGCACGTTTGGAGCGCCCATCAGAAGCTTCAGCAGGGCCAGCCTGCGACGCTCGCCGCCCGAAAGCCGGTTCACCGGGCTATACTGCATCTGCTGGGTGAACAGAAAACGTTCGAGCATCTGACCTGCCGTGATCATACTGCCATCGCTGGTCGGGACCTGTTCGGCTATTGATTTCACGAAGTCGATGACCCGCAATTCTTCGGTCGGAGCCTTTCCGGTGCCGGCGAACAGATCGGGTTCCTGCTCGAAACAGGCGATAACCGCCGTTTCGCCGATTTCCATGCGCCCCGAATCTGGATATATAATGTTAGATATTATATGCAGTAACGTTGTTTTGCCCGAGCCGTTTGGGCCGATGATCCCGATCCGGTCGCCGGCTTTGAGTTTGTAGGAAAAATGATCCAGAACCTTGTTTTGACCGTAGGATTTTGAAATGTTCTCGAGTTCGAGGATTTTGTTGCCGAGTCGAGAGGAGATCGATGAGAGCTCGATCTGGCGTTCCGGGCGGTTTTTGGGGCCGGCGATCAGCGCCTTTGCGCGGTCGACATGGGCTTTCTGTTTCGTCGAGCGGGCTTTCGCACCCTGCCGGAGCCAGGCAAGCTCACGGCGAATCATGTTGTCCCGCTTGCGCAGTTCCGAGTCTCGCTGGATTTCCTGCTCGGCCTTCTTTTCGAGGTAATACGAGTAGTTTCCCTCGAAGCGCTGAACGCGGCCGCCCTCGATTTCGAGCATGCGGTTCGTCACCCGGTCGAGAAAGTAGCGGTCATGCGTGACCAGCAGCAGGGCGCCCTTGTAGCCGGCAAGATACTCTTCCAGCCATTCGATCGTGTCCGCATCGAGATGGTTGGTGGGCTCGTCGAGGATCAGCAGGTCGGGCCGCAGAATCAGACCGCGAGCGAGTGCGACGCGCCTTCTGAGACCTCCGGAGAGGCTTGCGGTATCGACCGAGGTGTCCGTGATGCCGAGCCGGCTGAGCACAGCTTTTGCATTCGCTTCAAGCGCCCAGCCGCCGGTTGCATCGAGCCGCTGCGAAAGCTCCGAGATCCGTTCCAGCAGCTTTCCGTGGGTTCCTCCGGCCGTCTCCAGGTCATTACAGGCGGCCTCGTAATCGCGCAGCAGGCGCATTTGGGGGTTGCACTGGTCGAAAAGGGCTTCAAGAATGTTCTGGCCGGGCCTGAACTCGGGATTCTGCGAGACGTAGGCGAGCGTGATATTGTTTGCTAGGGTCACACGGCCGGTATCGGCGGTCTCGGCTCCCGCGATGATGCGCAAAAGCGTGGTCTTGCCGCAACCATTGCAGCCGATGACTCCCATCTTCTCGTCATTGGCGAGGCCAAAGCTGATCGCATCGAGAAGCGTGCCTGAGCCGTATCGTTTGCTGACTGATTCGATTGAAAGAATATTCATCGCTGACCTGTTTTCATGGGAGCATGAGTATAACAGGCCCGCGCATTCCGGAACAGCCGCATGAAAACATGAAAGAATTTTCGGGGAAATAAAAATCACAAGGGGGCTTTCGCTCCCCCTGTGATGATGATGCTGTCAGCGCGTTACGGGATGACGAATGACCGGATCTCGGAGTAGGAATTCACATCACTGCCCGTAAATGCTTTGATCTGGAAGGAATACGTGGTTCCCGCCACGACAGGAGCACCGGACAGATAGATCGTCACAGAGTGGCTCGTGCCCCAGGGAGCCGAGTCTTCGGTCGTCAGGAAGTCGACCGGCAGGACGGTTCCGTGGCGCAGATAGCAGGCCGCGCCCGTATTGGTCGTCCAGGTGATGATGGCCGTGTTCTGATCGTATGAGGCGAGTCTCACATTCTGAATCAGGAGTGTCTCACGTGTCGTGAAACTGTAGTCCGAGGAGATGCTCTCGTTCCCGGCTGCATCCGTGGATCTGACGCGGAAATGATAGGTCGTAAACGGCGTGAGGCCGTTGATCGTTACGCTATGGCTTGCCGCAAGAGCCTCTGTAACGGTTGTGGTCGTTCCATAAGCGGTAGTGAGTCCATACTCGACGAGAGAGGTCGCCCCTTCGCCGGTATTCCAGGTGATGGTGGCACCGTTTTCCAGGACTGTCGATGTGGCGATGCCGCTGATGACCGGTGGAGTCAGATCTGCCGTGGTGAATGTGAAATCTTCCGAATCGGTCTGGTTGCCGTATGCATCCTTGGTGCGGACCAGGAAATGATACGTGGTTTTCTCCGTCAGGTTGTTGAGCGTTATGGAGTGATCCTTTACCAGAGCTGAAGCTGATTTCGGGGAACCTGCTTCCGCATAGGCGGTCGTGATGCCGAAATAAACCATCGAGTCGGCGGCTTCGTCGGTTGTCCAGGCAATGGTTGCGGAGGTGTTCGTGATAGTTGCCACGGTAATTTCGCTGATGACCGGCTTCGTCTGATCAGAGGTCGAGAACAGGAAGTCCCTGGAAATATTCAGGTTGCCTGCCGCATCGGCCGAGCGGACCCTGAAGTGATACGAAGCTGGGTTTGTCAGGCCCGTCAGGGCCACGGAATGGGTCGTCGTGGCTGTTGACGGGAACGGGAACTGGGGCATCTGGGAGCCGTATGCCGTCGTCAGACCGTATTCGACCTGGGATGTGGCAGCCTCGTTCGTATCCCAGGTGATGACGGCTTCGGCAGGGTTCGCCGTCGGGGTGACATTGACGTTGCTGATGACCGGGCCTGTCCTGTCGAGAGTACTGAACGTGGCCGTGAGCGAGGCTGTATTATTGAACTGATCCGTGGACACGGCATTGATGGTGTATGTGGTGCTCGAGAGCAGCCCGGCCACTACCACTGTGTGGTTTTTGCTTATCAGCGAGTTTATGCCCGCGATACCTGTCAAAGGCAAAGAAACACCGTATTCGAGTCTGGTGTCACTGTTTTCGTCGGTTTTCCAGATGATCGTTGCCGATGTTCCGGTGATGTTCTGAACGAACAGGTCGTAGATGATCGGAGCGCTCTGATCGGGTGTGAGGAACGTGCCGTCGACGGAAACTGCCTCGAGGCCCGCGGTATTTCGTGAACGGACCCTGAAGTGATACAGCCTGTATGTGCTCAGCTGACTGATTGCGACGGAGTGCGTCGTGGTTGCCGTCGAGTCGAACGGACTCGCAGCTGTATAGCCGGTGGTAAAGCCATACTCGACCTGGCTCGAGGTGGGCTGATCCGTTATCCAGGCAATTGTTGCGGATGAACTGGAGAGTCCGGTCACCTCAATCGCGCTTATCAACGGTGTCGTGATGCCGGGTGTCGAGAATGATTTTTCACCCGAAACGGATGCGAGATTTTCAGCATCGGTGGAGGTGACGCGATAATAGTAGGTCCGTCCGGGAAGAAGCCCCTGGAGTGCAACCGAATGAGAGGTTGACCACGGAGCGGTCGATGCGGCCTGCAACGTGTAGAGCCCTGGGCTGGTGCCGTAGGTCACGACTGCCGACGTGGTCTTGTCGGTCAGCCAGGTAATCTGGACACTGATGGGTGTGACATTCAGAGCTGCCAGGTTCGATATGACAGGTGGGGCGGCAGACACGGGCGTGGAGAAGGTCCGGTCATTCGAAAGCATTTCCCTGCCCATCTGATCAGTGGACCGGATTCTGAAATGATAGGTCGAAAGCGGCACAAGTCCACCCAACACCACGCTATGAGCTGTTCCGTAGGGTGACGGGACCGGAGTCATCGCGGTCTGGTTCCCATAGGTGGTCGTGAGGCCGTATTCAACGATCGAACCTGCCGGCAGATTCGTCGCGCAGGTGATCGTCGAGGATGTCGCCACAATGCCGGAGACAGCGACACTGTTGATCGCGAGAGGAAGATAAAAGACCTGATCGCCGGATGTTGCCGAGTTTCCGATGCTGTCGGTCGTGATGAACGAGAAATGCTTTACGGATGCTGTCGGGTCGATCAGCCATGAGATTTTGGCCGAATGGGAAAGGCGCAGAACCGGGTCGGTGATTTCCCCGTCTGCGTTGGATCCGGCCGTGGGGCCCCATCCGAGGACGGTGCTCGTCGACTTATCTGTGTTCCAGGAGATGACCGCGGTTGAGCTTGTTATTCCCGTAACGGTGATGCCTGATATGACAGGAGATATAGTATCCAGCGTTGTAAAGGAAAAGATCGAAGAGACAGTCGTGTTCCCGGAAATATCATATATCCGGATGCGGTATTTGTAGTTTTGTCGGAGTGACAAGCCGCTCAGCGGGATCGAGAATGTCGTGGATGCCGTGTCGGATGAGTAGGCGACCAGAGTGTAATCGAGCATGCCATACTCAACCTGGGCTGTGCAGGGCTCATTCGTGAGGAAACTGATGATCGAAGAGGTTCCGGTGATTGAGCTGGCAAATATATTGGATAGAATAGGAATCGTCTTGTCGAGTGTCGAGAAGGAACCGCTTGCAACGGCTTCGTTGTTGTCGATATCTTTCGATCGCACCCGGAAATAATAGGTCTGCGAGGCGGACAATCCCGGCAGGACCATTTTGTGACTCGGCACGAGCGTTGTGTTGATCGGCATGATCCAGCCATACGCATCGGTCGGGCCGTATTCGACCTGGGTCGTGGAGGGTTCATTCGTCAGCCAGACGATGGTTGCTGTCGTTCCGGTGACAAGTGTGGCCGAGACGGATGAAATGACCGGTGAGGTTGGATCGACGGGGGGTGTCGATGTGGGTTGTGTAGTGAAAGAGGGAACGGATGCAGTTGCTGATGCTTCATTATTCTTCGCATCTCTCGAACGGACCCTGTAATAATACGTCTGCGAGGGTGCAAGACCCGTCAGTGTGACCAGGTGCCCGTAGGAAAGCGTTGTGTTCATCGTTGTGATCAGTCCGTAGGCTGGTGTTGTTCCATACTCGACCTGCGCCGTCGAAGGGGTGTCGGTAAGCCAGACAATATCAGCCGACGACCTGGTGATCGCGGTCGCGGAGGCATCGGTGATCTGGGGAACCGTTATCACCAAAGTCGGGACGGTTGTTTGAAGGGTGTCGAACGGCTCGGCGGTAAAGGACGCCTCGGCATTTTTCACATCCTTGGAGCGTACCCGGAAGTAGTATGTCTGAGATGCGCTTAATCCGGAAAGATTGATCAAATGCCCATATGACAGGGTCGGGATAAGCGGTGTCGTCATGCCGAATGCCGGTGTCGTGCCGTATTCGACCTGACCGGTGGTGAGTTTGTCCGTCAGCCAGACGACCTGTGCAGATGATTTCGTGATGGCTGTCGCTGAAGCTTCGGTAATCTGCGGCAGAGTCGTATCAATGGGCGGAACCGTGTTCTGAAGAGTGGTGAACGGGTCAGCGGTCGCGGATGCCTCGTTGTTTTTCGCGTCTTTCGAACGAACCCGGAAATAATACGTCTGGGAAGCTGAAAGACCCGCCAGATTCACCAGATGGCCGTAGGAAAGAGTTGAGCTCACGGGGGTTATGAGACCGAAGGCGGGTGTCGTTCCGTATTCCACCTGTGCCGTCGTGAGCTTGTCTGTCAGCCAGACGACCTGAGCCGATGAATTGGTTATTGCCGTTGCGGAGGCATCGGAAATGACCGGCGCGGCGGCATCGAGAGTCGGGAGGGTTCCCGAAAGGGTCATGAACGGGTCGGCAGTAGAGGAAGCTTCGATATTTTTCGCATCTTTCGAACGAACCCGGTAATAATACGTCTGCGAGGGGGTGAGCCCGGACAACGTCACAAGATGACCATAGGCGAGCGTCGAGGTTACAGGCGTAACCATTCCGAAGGCGGGCGTAATGCCGTATTCCACCTGCGCTGTCGAGAGCCTGTCCGTCAGCCAGACAATGTTTGCTGCTGATTTCGTTATGGCGGTTGCGGACGCCTCGGAAATGGTCAGCGGGGCGGTATCAACGATGACCGTGGCGTCTGAAAGCGTTTTGAATGGCAGGGGCGCGGCGGCTGAGGCCTCGTTTTTGTTCGCATCGTTCGAACGGACGCGGTAGTAATAATCGGTTAAGGGGGCCAACCCGGTCAGGACGACTTGGTGACCATACGCGGGCGTGGTATGTATCGTTGAAACCAGGCCGTAGGCCGATGTTTTCCCGTATTCCACCTGCGATGTCGAAAGTTCATCGGTCTTCCAGACGATCGTTGCCGAGTTTTTCGTGATGGTATGGGCTGAGATGTCTGTAATGACGGGAGGGTGGCTTTCCACCGTTGTAAAGATATCGGGCTCGGATGTCGCGACCTGGCTGTCGATCGCCGATGTCACATAAAAGTCGTAACGGGTTCCGCCGGAGAGATTCTTGAGCGTGACCGAATGGGCGGTCAGGAGCCTCAGATCCGTCGAATTTGAGGCATAGGAGGTATTCGAATAGTAAACTTTGCTGCTCGCCGCCCTGTCCGTTTTCCAGGTGATGAGAGCGGTGTCTTTCGTTATTCCGCTTGCGGCGACATCATAGATGATGGGAGTCGGGGATGCCGTGGTCGTGGTGGACAGCGTTGAAAACATCTGCGTTGTCGACAGCAGAACCGGCCCGACGTCCGTTTGCGCGGAGATGCGGAACCGATAGGAAGTTGCTTCTGACAGTTCTGAAAGCCTCACGGAATGCCTGTTTGATGGAGTTGTTTCCGCGGCCGTTTTTGAAAGTGAGGCCCCTGCTCCATACTCGACCTGCGAGAGCGTATCCTCATTCGTCGTCCAGCAGACGACTGCCGATGTGGCTGTGATTTCGCGCACATACGGCCCGATGTTCAGGACAGATGAGGCTGAGCCGATGTATTCAGGGATTTCCGTTTGAGCTTCGGTCTCTGAGGTTGCCGATGTATCGACGATTTTCATATTGCCGTTCGCTGTTACAGAAAGCTGGATGCCGATATCGTTGATCTGGCCGAAGCGGATCCGGAAAAATCCGTTTTCACCCCAGAATGTCGACCAGGAGTTCTGGCCGATCCAGCACTGCTGGTCATCGTCATACCCGATCAGTAGAATCGCATGGTCACCGATCTCGGGACCGACCTGGGGTGAGTAAACACCGCTTTTGTAAAAGAAGAAATCGGCCCGCACGCGCATCGAGGAAACGACCGGCCCATTCAGGAGCGCCTGTTTGATGACTTCTCGGCCACTGACCATCGACCAGTCTGCTATTTTATATCTATGGGTATTCTCTGGTATGGCGGGGGTGTTCGGAATGGCTGAATACGGGCATGCCTCTTCGTCCGGAACGCCGGTCTCGACAAGATACTCAGCCGCTGCCGAAGGATACCATCCGCCGGGAACGGGGAGTTTGCCTTTCGTTCCGTTCACCCACAAATCCCACTCTGAGAAATCATAGGACGTGGTTGCCTGGTTCCGGGAGATTCTGTAGCTCGCTTCCATTGCCGCGAGCGTTGCGAATGCGACACAGGTGCCGTATTTCCCCTGCGTTTTTACCGGGGACGTCCAGTTGCGGCCGTCTTTATCAAGCCAGGAAAAGCGCCGGGGCAGCACCGACATGCGTGAGCCATATTCCTCGGACGGGGTCGGGAAACCGATTTCTCCGCGCAGACTCGTGGAAAAGGTCGACAGCAGGGGGTCGGGGATTAATCCGCAAAGTGCGGTGGCTTCTTCCTGAGTGAAATTCAGCGTGATGCCGGTTTCGTCGGCAGTCCAGGCTGTGCCGGGGGCTGTCTGCAGCGCCTGCCGGACTTGCGTGAGGGGGGTTGTCCAGGCCGGTTGCTGGTTCAGGTTCGGGCCGACCGGAGACGAACCGCCTCCGCCGCCGCAGCCCATCATGATCAGGGCGAACGCCAGCAACCCGCAAAACACAGACCTGGTGATGAATGTCCGAAACTCACGGCTCACAATCCGTAAACCCCCAAAGAGAAAATCCCCGGCCGAAAAATATCCAGTCAATCAGATATCGGCAGATTTCTCCCGGGAGTTGCTACTTGTTTTTGGGGGTGACGACACGAGTCTGGCCAGAGTCTTGGCGAGTGGCGGAGAATTCAGGGGCTTTCTTTCGACTCAGACATGGTGCGCGTCAAAATGCAGCCTGTGACAGCGGATTTCTCTCTCGTATTGCCATTTTTCCCCATTCGTGCGACACTCTGTCGCCTTGAATACGTTGAACTTCAACGAACGGCCAAGAGGCGACGAAACACGGAGACGCGGAGACCCGGACCGGAAATCAGGAAAATCCGTCGGACCGGTAGAAATATGACGACAACCCTTGCCACGACAACGTCTGAGGGAGTGGAGCCCGAGGATGGATTGTCGATATTATATTTAGACGAATGGTATGTGGTGATCCACAAGCCGGCCGGGCTGCTGGTGCATCCGACCAGGATCGCTGACGCGACAGCAAAGTCGCTTCTGCCGATCATCTGTCGACAGCTCGGGCGGCGAGTGTATCCGGTGCATCGCCTTGACCGGGCAACTTCGGGCGCACTTGTGATGGCGCTCAGTTCGGAAGCCGCCGGGAAGCTGTCTGTCCAGTTCGAGGCAAGAACCGTCGAAAAAACGTATCTGGCCGCCGTCAGAGGCTGGTTCCGGCCGCCCGAGGGGATTATCGACCGACAGATGCGGCAATGGCCTGATGAGCCCCTTCAGGATGCCGTGACCCGGTATCGGACCGTGTCGACCGTCGAGCTGCCAATCCCGGTCCCGCCCCACCCTGCCAGTCGCTATTCGCTCGTCGAAGTGTATCCCGAAACCGGGCGCCGACAGCAGATCAGAAGACATTTTTCCGGCGTTGCGCACCCGATCATCGGAGATACGTCCCAGGGCGACAGGCATCACAACCAGGTTTTCAGAGAACGGTTTCAGTGCGAACGGATGCTGCTGATGGCTGTCGGCATCAGATTCGACCATCCGTGGCTTCATCGCCGGCTGCGCGTTGTCTGTCCACCCGATGATAAAGTAATGAATATACTATCAAATATATTTCATGACATGCCCATTTTCCCTGGCCGACCCACAGCGGAGTTCATTGGCTGACCTTCAGGATTCGAGTGCCTCGCGAACCTTTGCGCAGAGCTGGTCCGGGGTGAAGGGTTTCTGCAGAAAGTGCAGGTTCTCGTCGAGAACCCCATGTTTGGCGATGACATTCGGGTCATACCCTGAAATGAACATGACCCTGAGCGGGGAGATGCGCTCGCTCAGCTTTTCGTAAAGCTCTCTTCCGTTCATTCCGGGCATGATGACGTCGGTCAGAAGCAGGTCGATTCCGCCTGTGACGTTGTCTAGCATCTCGAGACATTCGGGGCCACTTCCTGCAATGAATACCTTGTAGCCCTGTCGTTCGAGAATAAGCTGAGTCATGCTTCGCACCATCTCATCATCTTCGACGACGAGGATCGTCTCGGTGCCGCCGGCAACAGGTTCAATGTTGCTGGTCGGCTCGTTCCCATGCTCCATGATGTCGGTAATGACAGGCAGGTAGATGATAAAGGTCGTTCCCGTGCCAGGAGTTGAATCGGCCTGGATGTAACCTCCGTGCTGTCTGACGATTCCATACACCATCGAAAGCCCGAGGCCTGTCCCTTTGCCCTTTTCCTTTGTCGTGAAAAAAGGCTCGAACAGGTGCTGCAGGACTTTTTTTTCCATGCCGCACCCGGTATCATTGACTGAAAGCATGACGTGAGGCGTTGCAACGGCATCGACCGGAGCTTCGGCGCCGATTGGCCGGAACATGGTTTCGGAAAGGCTCAGGCGCAATGTGCCGCCTTTGGGCATTGCATCCTGGGCATTGAGGGCAAGATTCATCAATATCTGTTCGATCTGACCGACATCCGCCCGGACAATGCCGATGCGCTGCTGAATCGAAATTTCGATATGGATATCTTCGCGTATCGTTCGCCGGAGTATCTGTTCGATACCTCTCATGACTGTTTCAAGGGCTATGGGTTTGAGCACCAATACTTGTTTCCGGCTGAAGGCGAGGAGTTGGCGTGTCAGGTCCCTGGCGCGTTCAGCCGCTTTCAGAATCGATTTCAGCCACTCCCGATGAGGGGAATCGGGTGAGCCGGTTTTGAGCATCAGCACGGAAAAGCCCATGATTGGTG
>Ga0079303_10000294_pt1 | contig 11634 bp, 12 predicted proteins | sample Methanogen_OWC_FD_77073 | JGI IMG/M metagenome (GOLD analysis project Ga0079303, IMG submission 77073) | Enriched soil microbial communities from Old Woman Creek wetland in Ohio, USA - Methanogen_OWC | ecosystem: Environmental > Terrestrial > Soil > Wetlands | place: USA: Ohio | collected...
CTAAAGTGCCTAAAGTGCCTGGAGTGCCTGGAGTGCCTAAAGTGCCTAAGGTGAGCTAAAGTGACTAAAGTGAGTTAAAGTATGAAACGGATATTGAAATATTTTATTGGAATGATCTTACTTGCAGCGGTGATGCTGGCATCGTGCGGAAGGGGATCATCAGGGAAAGGCAGTAACACGCCGTCAGACACGACAGGCACGGCAATCATCACCTTCCCTTCACTTGAACATAGCTTCGGCGTCGTAAAAGAAGGAGAGAAAGTGGGTCATATATTTCAGTTTACCAATACCGGAGACGCCGATCTTGTTCTGACATCCGCCACTGCCAGCTGCGGCTGCACTGTTCCGAAGTACAATAAGAAACCGGTCGCTCCCGGAGAGTCAGGCACCGTTGAAGTGATCTTTGACACCTCGGGTAGAGATGGTGTACAGACAAAAACTGTTGTAGTTCAGTCGAATGCAGAGAATAATTTAGTTATATTGCGCATTATTGCTGAAGTTAAAAAAGATAAAACAACCAAATAACTATTATCAATTATGAACACATTAGCATTTATTATTTTACAGGCGCAGCCTGCAACACAGGGGAAACCGAATATGCTTACAAGCCTGCTGCCGCTTCTGCTTGTCTTTGTGGTATTTTATTTTTTCATGATAAGACCGCAGATGAAAAAACAAAAAGAGCTGACCAGCTTCCGCAGTGCCATTTCCAAAGGAGACAAGGTTGTGACTACTGGAGGCATATACGGCAAGGTCGTTGAAGTTTCAGATACTTTTGTTACAATGGAGATTGCCAATGATGTCAAAATCAAAGTTGACAAGAGTGCTGTTTTGAGAGACCCTTCTGATGCTCCGGCTAAATAGTTAAAAGTATTTTACAAGGCAACGATGACAAGGGATGAGAAAAAGCAAAACCGGAAATTCCTCAACAGGGAGTTGCCTGTGTTTGCCTTTTTCCTCCTTCTGTCATTTATTTTCTGGTACCTCAATGAGCTGAGCAAAGAGCTTGAGGGGACTATCAATTACCCTGTCAGATATATTAATCCACCGAGAGAACGGATTGTAACAGGTGATCTCCCCGGCAAGCTTGAGATGGATCTGCGCGGGCCGGGTTACTCTATCCTCAAGATGAAGCTGTCTAGCAGCAGGGCTCCGGTGGTCATCGACTTTTCAAAGATGACACCCAAGCGTCTGCCCGGGATTATACCCAACTATTATCTTGTGACGTCAGGAATGATACAGAGCATCTCGAAACAGCTTCATTCCGATTTTGAGATAATAGCTCTTCATCCTGATACTCTCTTCTTCGGCTATGACAAGCTTGTCACAAGGCGGATGGCTGTCATACCGGATCTCAGCCTTGAATTGTCAGCAGGAAAAAAAGTTATCATCGTCGCTGAACCGGACAGTGTAACCGTTCGTGGTCCTGAACATATGCTTGACACCCTGAAAGGGATCCCGACCCGGCATCGCTCTTTAAAAAGGATAGAGGAGAATTTCAAAGTGAGAGTGCCCCTTGCAACTCCTGAATACCTGGAGATAACACAGAAAAGGGTACTTCTGGAGGTCACCATAACCGGCAGACCATCCTCAATCTTCGGTCTGAAACATCAGCGGGATAAATAACCATATATCAATATGGCACGACGACTTGGAGTCACCGGCGGCATAGGCAGCGGCAAGACAACCGTCTGCAGGATCTTCAGGGTCCTCGGCGTTCCTGTGTTTGTTGCTGATGACGCAGCCAAACAGCTTATGAACAGCGACCCCGATATCCGGAAGAAGATCAACGAGATCGCCGGTAAGGACCTCTACTCAGGAGGAACCCTTGACCGCATGGAGCTGGCGCGCCTCATCTTTAACAAACCGGAAATGCTGAAAAGCGTCAACAAAGTTGTCCATCCTGTTGTTCTTCGGACTTTTGATGAGTGGGCTGACAAGGCGGAAGACCCTTATGTTATCATGGAGGCTGCGGTTCTGTTTGAATCAAAGGGTGAGTCGCACGTTGACCGGGTGGTGTCCATCTCGGCACCGGTTGAAGAGCGGATCGAGCGCGTGATGGGCCGCAGCGAGCTCAGCCGCGAACAGGTACTTGAGAGAATTAATAATCAGCTTGAGGATGACGAAAGGGAAGAACAGTCATATTATGTCATCAATAACGCTGACAATGAAATGATTATACCGGAGGTACTGAAGATACATTCTGACATGCTCCGGTTTGCAGGAAAGGAAAAGTGATGGGGAAATTTGCCAAATGGATTGGGGGAGGACTTGGTTTCGCGGTGGGTGGGCCAATCGGAGGACTGCTTGGATTCTTTATCGGATCAGTATTTGACAGCTCCACAACAATAACATGGGACCAAACCGGACAACAGTCAAGGAGTATAAGGACAACGCCCGGCGACTTCGGGATGAGCCTCATTGTACTCATTGCCGCAGTAATGAAGGCCGACGGCAAGGTTCTGAGGTCCGAACTGGATTTTGTAAAACGGTTCTTCGTTTCGCAGTTCGGACCTGACACTGCCCGGGAAGCTCTGACGATGCTCAGGGACCTTCTCAAAAAGGATATACCGTTGCGCGACGTGTGTTCGCAGATAAGGAGCTCAATGGACTATTCCTCACGGCTGCAGCTGATACATATACTCTATAATATTTCTGCTGCTGACATCAGGTTTGAACCGGCGGAAGTAAAAGTAATACAGTCAATCTCCGATATGCTGGGCATTACAGCAACCGACTATGAATCAATACGTAACATGTTCATACCGGCTACTGACGCTGCCTACCGGATACTCGAGGTCGATCGTTCAGTGTCTGATGAAGAGCTCAAAAAAGCTTACAGGAAAATGGCATTGAAATACCACCCTGACAAAGTCAGCCACCTGGGAGAAGATTTCCGGAAGACGGCCGAGGAGAAATTCAAGTCTGTCAACGAGGCATGGGAGAAGATAAAGAAAGAGCGCAACTTAGTTTAACAAATGTCTGATATATAATTATTAACCATTAATTATTACAAGATGAATCTGAAAGATATTCTGGCAATTTCCGGTGAAGGCACACTGTTCAAGTTCATTGCTCAGGGCAAAAATGCAGTTATCGTTGAGAACCTCGAGACTGGCAGGCGTTTAAGCGCCGGAGCGACTGCCAAGGTAAGCGCTCTTGAGGAGATAGCTATTTTCACCACGGGTGAGGATATGCCTTTAGGAAAGGTGATGGACAAGATATGGGAGAAGGAGAATGGCGGAGAGGCGCTGTCACACAAGCTTCCGGATAACGATCTGAAAAAGTATTTTGCAGAGGTCTTCCCTGAGTATGACCGCGACAGGGTCTACACCTCAGACATAAAGAAGGTGCTTCATTGGTACAATTTGCTGCACAAGCTGAATCTGCTGGTGAAGGAAGAAGAGGTGAAGGAGGGAGAAGAGGATAAAGAGGGAAAGGGAGAAGAGGAGGCCCCTTCGCATGAACCACGGAAGCCGAAGGAAGAGGTGAAGGCGAAGGCAAAGGTAAAGCCTGAGGCGAAGGAGAAGAAAGCTGCGGCAGTAAGGAAAGACACAGCCGCTCCCGGAAAAACCACCGTGAAGAAGAAAGCTTCGAAGGTCTGATAGCATGGCCATCACAAATTTTGGCGGGGAGGAGGTGGTCTATGGTTATGATGAGTCCCGGATCATCATCGTACCCGTGCCGTATGATGCAACAAGCACGTACCTGAAAGGGGCACAGAGAGGTCCTGCTGCCATCCTCGAAGCCTCGCCGGCACTTGAATTTTATGATACGGAGACCGGCTCAGAAGCTCATAAAAATGGGATATTCACCCTGCCTCCCCTGGTCGCCGGCCCTGACCCTGCCGAACTAACTGAAGCGGTTTACAAAACAGTCTCGGATATTTTTGCCGGAGAGCGTTTTCCGGTAGTCATAGGAGGCAACCATACAGTGAGTATAGGGGCATTCATGGCTGCAGCGGAGGCCTTTTCCGGGCTGACAATACTTCAGCTGGATGCCCATTCTGACCTCCGTCCCTTTTATGAGGGTTCGCCGCTGAATCATGCATGCGTGGCAGCAAGGGCTAAGGAGTACGCTCCCCTGGTGCAGGTCGGGATACGCAGTATGGCTGCCGAAGAGCTCCCTTTCGTCGATTCGGAAAGAATATTTTATGCGCACGAGCTCTGGTCGGACAAATCACTTTATAGGAAAGCTCTCGGTCTCCTGACGGATAATGTTTATATCACTGTTGATCTCGATGTATTTGACCCTTCGATCATGCCGTCCACCGGCACGCCTGAACCCGGAGGACCAGATTACCGCGAACTGATGTCCTTCCTTCGCGAAGTATTCAGCAAACGCAATGTGGTCGGGTTCGATGTTGTCGAGCTGTGTCCTTCAGCTGTAAATAAGACACCCGATTTTGTCGCCGCGAAAATCATTTACCAGCTGCTAAGCTACAGGTTTTCCGGCTGAAGGAGTTATCTTGCCTTATCGTACTGTTTGGCTTCCTCCCAGATGACATTCATTTCGTCGAGGCTCATGTCGTGGAGCGAGCGACCCTGTGCCAGTGTTTTGGTCTCGAGGTAGTTGAATCTGCTGATGAATTTCCTGTTTGTCTTCTCAAGGGCCGACTCGGGATCTATCTCGTAAAGTCTTGCAGCATTTATCAGAGAGAAGAAGAGGTCTCCGAGTTCAGCCTCGATATCGACCTTTCTGCCTTCCATCACCTCCGTCTTCAATTCGTTAAGCTCCTCAGTCACCTTATCCCAGATCTGTTCGCGGCTGTCCCAGTCGAAACCTACACCCCTGACTTTCTCCTGTATCCTGTTCGCTTTCACCGTGGCCGGCAGGGAGGAGGGGACACCTGACAGGACAGGCTTGTATTCCGTGTGTTCATTCATCTTCAGTTTTTCCCAGTTTTCCTCAACCTCGCGTGCGCCCCTTGTGACACTCACATCACCAAAAACATGAGGATGCCTGTACACAAGTTTCGTGTTTATGCTCTCCAGGACGTCGCCCATGTCGAAGAGACCCTTTTCTGACCCTATCTTTGCATAGAAGACGATATGCAGCATGAGGTCGCCGAGTTCTTTGCGAATGTCATCATTGTCATCCTGTATGATAGCATCTGCAAGTTCGTATGTCTCCTCTATCGTAAGTTTTCTCAGGGTCTCGTTCGTCTGCTTCTGATCCCACGGGCATTTAGCCCTCAGCTCATCCATTATGTCAAGCAGCTTTATGAACTCCTGAACCGTTTTTTCTCTCATTTCCTGTTTAGTTTTTAAAAAGGCCGTTTCCCGTCTGCCGGGTATCTCTCACTTCCACCCTGACAGCATCGCCTGTATCGACGCCGAAGAGCTGGCACAGGTCGGCCCCGTTTATCGATACCTCCAGGAGGTCGAGGATGTTAAAACGCGTTACCAGCTCCCCGACAGGTTCATCACTGTATAGCCTGCTGATCTTTTCAGTATAGTATTTGTTGCTTTTTATCAGGATCCTGAAATCCCTGCCGTCAAAGACCCTGGAGAATATCTCGCGTGTGATGTTGGTGATGGCATTGCCGTATGAATCAATGAAGATGACACTTCCTATTATCACATCCCTGTCTATGGTGGCGCGCAGCGGCACTTTCTCAGCGAGGCTCTTCACTTTCGTTCCCAGCTTCTCGGGAGGCTGCCCTGCCGTTAATGCTGCAGCGGCTCTCACAAAGAGTGTTATCTCGTCGGCATCATCGTCATTACTGAGGCTGATGATGAGGTCGGGCTCAGCATTGAGTATAAGATTGAACATGCCGTTGTCTGTCCCGATAAAATAATGCCCGAATGCCTTGACAAGCAGGTGAGGCTTTTGTCCCGACCCTTCCGTGCTGACAAAGACAAGGTGAACAGTACCTTCAGGATAGTGGTTGAACGTATTCCTGATCACAAAGGCTCCATGGCTGATATTCAGAGGCGGTATCCCGCTGGCGTTGGTCACCACGACGGCACCGGGACAGCTTGTACTCAGCTTCCCCCTGAGTATCCCGTGAAAGATATCATTCTCCCGCCACTCTGTCGTCAGTGTGATAATTGCCATCCTCAAAATAGTTACAGCAAAGATAATCTTCTGAAAAAAATAAACTTACTTTGTGAATGAAGGGATTTAAAAATTTAGCCTGATCGTAAGGTGTTGATTAACAGCTGATAGAACGAAAGAGAGAGAAAAGGTTGATGACTGAAAGAGTGATTTTGCTTGATGGGATAGACCCCGTGGTCATGTTTGGGCCTAACAACAGGCTTCTTGATCAGATACAGGGCTATTTTCCAAAAATAAAACTTGTTGCCAGGGGGAATGAGATCAAATGCATGGGTGAGGCTGAAGAGATTACCCTGTTTGCTGAAAAGATGTCGGAGCTGCTCGAATACTACCAGCATTATAACAGGCTTGATGAACATGACCTTGAGCGGCTTCTTCTCGATGACGAGCACATGCGCACGGCCTCCAGCGGTGATTTTGAGGAAGCATTGGTATTCGGTACGAACGGCAGGCCTGTCAGGGCCCGGACGGTCAATCAATTGCTGCTTGTAAAAGAGTATTACACCAATGATCTTATAATTGCAGAGGGGCCGGCAGGCACGGGAAAGACATATACGGCCATCGCACTGGCTGTCAGGGCGCTGAAGAACCACGAAGTGAAGAAGATCGTTCTCACGCGTCCCGCGGTGGAGGCGGGCGAGCGGCTCGGGTTCCTTCCCGGAGACATGAAGGAAAAGCTCGACCCTTACCTGCAACCGCTTTACGACGCGCTGCATGACATGATCCCCTCGAGGAAACTCGAGCAATGGATAGAAGACGGGACAGTGCAGATAGCGCCGCTGGCCTTCATGCGCGGCCGGACACTCGAGAGCTGCTTCGTCATACTTGACGAAGCACAGAATGCCACGGTGAACCAACTGAAAATGTTCCTCACCCGCATGGGAGTAACTTCAAAATTCATCCTGACTGGCGATACAACCCAGATAGACCTTCCGCGGAGAAGCGATTCGGGCCTCCTGCAGGCTATAAGACTGCTCACAGGCATTGACGGCATTTCAGTAATACGCTTCGATGAAAGAGACATCGTCAGACACAGGCTGGTAAAACATATCGTCAGAGCTTATGACACTGAAGAGAAAAGCCAGAACGAAGAAAAAAAAGAAACAAAACAGAGCAACAATGACAAAGGCAATAACGAGGACAGACTTCAGGTTTCCTGACCAGAAAGGTATTTACCGTGGCAAGGTAAGGGATGTGTATAATATTGGCGACAAGTACCTGCTGATGGTAGCGTCGGATCGCATTTCAGCATTTGATGTTGTCCTTCCTGAAGGGATTCCCTATAAGGGCCAGGTCCTGAATCAGATAGCTGCAATGTTCCTCGACAAGGTCAGGGATATCGTGCCCACATGGAACATTGCCTCTCCGGATCCGAATGTGACTGTGGGTTACCGGTGCGAACCCTACCCGGTGGAGATGATCGTCAGGGGATACCTGACGGGAAGCTCATGGCGTACGTATAAGTCAGGCGCACGAAAGATCTGCGGTATAGCGCTGCCCGAAGGAATGAAAGAGCACCAGCGTTTTGACAAGCCTCTGATCACGCCTACCACGAAGGCTGAGCATGGGAGCCATGACGAGGATATATCAGGCGATGAGATAATAAGCTCAGGACTGGTACCGGAGAAAGAGTACCGCAAACTCGAAGAATATGCCATGAAGCTTTTTCTCAGGGGCTCGGAGATAGCAGCTGACCACGGCCTCATACTTGTCGATACCAAGTACGAGTTCGGTAAACGTAACGGGGAGATCTTCCTCATAGACGAGATTCACACACCTGACAGTTCAAGATATTTTTATGCAGAGGGGTATGAAGATCGTTTTGCCAGGGGAGAGCAACAGAAGCAGCTCTCGAAGGAGTTTGTGCGCGAATGGCTCATGGCAAACGGCTTCCAGGGCAGGGAAGGAGAAAAGGTGCCCGTGATGACCCCGGCCTTTGTCACCGAGATATCGGACCGCTATATAGAACTCTATGAAAAGATCACCGGCACGAAGTTTGTCAGAGCTGAAGCTGAGGATCCGGTAAGTCGCATAGAGAAGAATGTCATGCGGTTCCTTCCCGAACTCAAATAAATTGTGTTAGAAACTGTTATATAGCTATGATTGTTAATTTTGCGCTGAACAAATATCTGTACATGTTTTCCAAACTAGTTCTGCCGGCCATGATGCTTCTTGCAGCCATGTTATTATTCCCGGCTGTGCTGTCTGCACAGGTGCCGGTCGAATTGTCAAACCAGAAGATAGTTGTCGAGGGCAGAGTGTATTACATGCACCAGGTGAAGAAGGGTCAGACACTGTATTCCATATCAAAAGCTTATAATGTCACAGTTGACCAGCTCAAGGAAGAGAACGTGATTCCGCCCAACGGCGTACAGGAAGGACAGGTGCTTAAGGTACCGGCCGTTTCGGGAGCTCAGCCGGCTAAGACCGGTTCAGTCGCTCCTGTAAGGCAGGATGAAAGGTATATTTACCACAGGGTGGTCAGGGGTGAGACCCTCGCATCTGTTGCAGGTGAATACGGAATATCGGTAAGGGACCTGAAGAAGGCAAACAGGGGTCTTCTGTTCCCTCACGAGGGAGACTATCTGATGATACCGCGCAAAAAAATTTCTGTCCCTGTGCCGGTTAAGGGTCAGCAGCCTGTCGCTGACACCCTAAAGGTGCCTGCAGAAGGTCCTGATACTGTTGCTGTCGCCACGGGCACTGAGATATTCACCGTATCTGCGGAAAGAACAGTACTGGGAGAACTGAGAGGCTCCGTCAAAGTTGCAGTGATGCTCCCGTTCTTCATTAAAGAGAACAACTCCAGGTCATATATTGATTCAACGGGCAGGGATCCGCAGGGTAAAAAGATCTATAAGGAAGTATCAATGCCCGCTAATTGGATCTATGAGGGAAGTCTTCCTTTCCTTGAGGCTTACGAAGGCGTCCTGATCGCGGCAGACAGCCTGCGTTCACTCGGACTGAAGGTTGAGCTTGATGTTTACGACATCGGCTCAGACACCACGAAGCTTGACAAGCTTATCTGGTCAGGCATGCTGAATGATGTGGATCTGATCATCGGACCTGTATTTTCCTCGAACCTGAACCGCATGGCAGCATATGCAGCTGAGCGTAATATACCTATCGTGTCTCCCGTGTCACTCCGTGACCAGAATATTCTCGATAACAGACCCACGCTCTACAGGGTATTCCCGTCAGGAAAGGTAGCGCAGGATGTTATTGTCAAAGAGCTGGAATCTCACCAGGGAAGCAATGTCATTTTCCTCTATTCTGACACACTGATGTATGACCCGCAGACCCTGCTCTTCTGGAACAAGGTCAGAACAACCATGCTTCCTGACAGCCTGAGTGATACCACTCTGGTCACGGCGCAGTATTTCACGGGGATGATCAAGAAGCGTGACACGTACAGCGGAGTGGAAGCATTTGAGGGACTGCTTAAACCTGACCGTGAGAATATTGTTGTCCTGGCTTTCACCCAGACACCTGCTGTCAGTTCGGCATTCTCCACACTTAATACATTGTCGCGCAAGTACAATATCAAGGTTATGGGATTTCCTGAGATTGGCGGCCAGGAAACGATTGATCTCAAATACTATTATGATCTTGAACTCTTTATACCAACAGAGACCTATATCGATTTCAACGCGCCAAAATCTGTATCATTCACTGCTGAATTCAGGAAGAAATTCAAGACAGAGCCAATGGCCGGGAGCTTTGCATGGAGAGGCTTCGACATAGCTTATTATTTTATCGGCGGTATTGCCAGCCGTGGCGAGGAGTTCCTGAGAGATCCGGGAATCTTCAGTCCTGACCTGCTGTGCCTCGAGCCGATCTTCATGCGCGATCGTCCGGGTGACGGTTATGAGAACAGGGGGCTCTTCATCCTACACTACAAGAAAGACATGACCATTGAGGTCAAGAGTCCCTGGCAGGGATATGGCGCGGTGATAAACAGCGAGGTTCAGCGCGAAGACTGATTCTTCAGGCTCATCAGAACAAAATCGAGAACAATCGGCAGGTCCTCCGGATTTACTCCGTTGGCTGTCAGTACCGGTGTGTCATCATTGAAAATATTCATGAAAGACTCGACGGTCATTTCCGGGTTCTCCAGTGCACTTATGTAGTATTCTGAAGCTTTGTGGGGCTTACCCTGGCATAACGCCAGATGACCCATGTTGATTTTGTCATGCGGGGTAAGTCCTGCCACTGCAACGCGCTCGAAATAACGCTCCGCCTCTTTGAATTTACCGGTCATAAAGTAACACCAGGCTATAGGCCTCAGGACCTTTACATTTCCGGGGTTTTCATATTCAATGCGGAAATAGAGTTTAAGTGCCTCGTCATATTTACCCGTGTCAAGATAGCAGTGGGCAGTCATCAGTATTGTATTAAGATCATCAGGCTCACTCTTCAGAGCCCTGAGGTAGATGTTAAGAGCCTCGTGATTCCTGTTCAGTCTCCTCAGACATAAACCCATCTTGCGCAGGGTCCATTGTTTCGGGTCAATAATTGACGCCATCGTATACTTCTCCAGGGCTTTCTCATATTCGCCGGTCTTCTGGTAGCAATACCCGGCCTTTTCATGGAGTTCAGCGTCATCGCTGACCGACTTTATCACATCCAGGTATAACGCGAGGGCGTCATCATAGTACTCTTTGCTGAAGAAGTAGTCAGCCAGGGACCTGTCATCTGCGGTAGTGCCGCATATTTCCCTGTAGAATAATGAGTTGTATATATCAAGGCGGCTCATGAAAAGGTCATCGAACTCGTTCTTGAAGTCTGAAAGCTTGTAGAACCGGTAGAGGTCATGGATGTACTGCGTCACGTTGGTCCTGAAGACAGCAGAAGGATCAGTAAGCTCACTGTCGTACTTCATCTGTTCAAGTCCCTCAAGCTCCATCCTGAATACCTTAAGCATCATGCTTTTCTGGTCGGACGGAAGGTTTTTCATATTGAGGATAAGCGAAAACTTGTCTGAGTTACAGATGAACGGGGTCTTGTACAATGCTTCTGCCAGCTCATTGATGCCGGGACCGAGGATCTCATCCCTGAATATAGCATCGACAGCCTCATGGTCAGGATAAAACGGAATGAACCAGTTGCGCAGCTCCCTGAAGAAATCAAATTTCTTTAATCCCGAGAAGGCTGACATGTAAATATCTGATCCCTCCATCTGAAGGTTGGTAAGTTCCTCCATTGTTTTGAACATCTCCTCAGAATCCTTGAACATGTCTGACCAGTCAGGATTCTGGCCTTCTTCGGTATTCTCTCCGAGGATGGCGTCAAGGTCCAGCTTCTCCTCTATGCGTGGCCTGAGCTTCACAACCTTGGGGAGTATCTCCTCGTTCATGCGTCTGCTAAGCTTCTCAGTATCACGTGATCTTATTGCCTGAAGTACCACCATGCGGCAGTTCTCGATGAACCTGCTCTTTGCAGCCAGTTCCCTGACCATCTGCATAACCTCTGGATAGAGGCTGAGGCGGTCGTCATAATAATACAGGCTCAGAACAAGTCCTGTCAGGGCCCTCTCCGGAACGTTAGGTGTCACATCAGAATAAAGTCTTGCCA
>Ga0079303_10000296_pt1 | contig 11594 bp, 5 predicted proteins | sample Methanogen_OWC_FD_77073 | JGI IMG/M metagenome (GOLD analysis project Ga0079303, IMG submission 77073) | Enriched soil microbial communities from Old Woman Creek wetland in Ohio, USA - Methanogen_OWC | ecosystem: Environmental > Terrestrial > Soil > Wetlands | place: USA: Ohio | collected...
ATACGGCCTCTTTCGATGCTTCTGATAATCGTTTTCATGTATTATTTCGCCACCGGCGGCCAGCAGGCGGCCACCCAGCCGTCCGCGATGGCCTCGGCAACGGCGGCAGGCGGCGACCTGTTCGCATTTTTCTTCGTCGGCAATATACTTTATCTTTATGTCTATAATATTCTCTTCGGCGTCAGCCAGGTCATATTCGAAGACCGCGAACACTACGAGGTTATCAAGTACATCTATATTTCTCCGGTCAACTGGTACATCTATTTCGTCGGCCGCGGCCTCGCGCGTTTCATAATCGCCTCGATCTCCGTCGTCGTATCGTTTCTTTTCGGATATTTTGTATTCGCCATGAAAATTTCCGTCCCGGCGGCCTCGATACCGACGCTCGTCGCTTCGACCCTGATGGGGATCCTTTCGATATTTTTCCTTGGCATAATAGTGAGCGCCTTCACCTTCGTCATGGCGCGCCACGGAAACACGATATCCGAAAGCATTTCCGGAATATTCTATATATTGTGCGGAACGGTCTTTCCCATCCAGACCCTTCCCGCCTGGCTTCGCGGCCTCGGCGTCAATATACCGGTTTCTTACTGGTTCGAAATCACAAGGCGCCTTCTCTTCAACGTCGATCATACCGTCGATTCCGTCTGGCACGGCCAGGCTACCGCCGATCTTCTTTACAGGCAGTGTGTCGCGACCGTCGTTCTCTGCATCGCTTCGATCGCCATCTTCAATTTCATGAGCGCTCTGGCGCGCGCCAAAGGCATCGTCGACAGAACGACCAGCTATTAAATTTTCGAATTTTTCCGGCCCGCCCGCCCGCCCCGTATTTCAATTGCCGCGTGTGGCGGGCCAGCCTTGCTTTTTTTGCGTCGCCTGCCGTTAATTTTTTTTGCGGCCGCTAACAAAACATCTGAAAAAAATATATAAGTAAGTTGACGCGGCGAAAAAAGAAGTTTAGTATATCAAAAGGTTCCGCTGAAAAAATGATAAACTTTATGAAAATGCCGGGCCGTGTGGTGAAACATTCAGCTTCGGCAGTGCCGGGAGGTGACCTGTATGAGTGAGAACCGGAAAAAAGGGCCCCATGATGACCCTGAAAATCCCGGGCTTGTTTTTCCTTACGATAAAGAAAACCGGCCTGAAGTTTCCGACGTTAAAGAAAATGACCGTATTCCTTCGCCTCGCGCGAACTCGGCTTTCGTTTCACGAAGCCCGAATGAAGAAGGCGGCGCGCCGGATAACCAGTCGGAAAAAAGTTTTTCTGATTACATCGAATACTTCAAATCATGGTTTTTCAGGAATAATCCATTTTACCTCATCAGCGTATTTCTTATGTTCAGTGGATTGCGCCTGATAAGCGGCGATAACTCGGCCGGCTCCGGTTCCGGTTCGCTGTTGTCCCTGATTTCATTCTATCTGGTACAGAATATTTACGAATTTCTGATTCTCGGCATAGCGCTTTATCTGATACTCAAAAAAATCAACGGGTCGAGCGGAAAACTCCTTTTGTTTTTTATATTTGTTTTTCTCGCCGATGCGACCATGTATCAGGCGGCTATCGTCGGAACCTGTGGTCATTCCAGCGGCACGGCATGGGTCGGTCTGATTATTTCGTCATTATATCTCGTTTTTGCCATTATCAAGATCGGCCTCGCCATTTATCTTCTGAAGATCGCGCCCAGGGCGGCGATGATATTTTACGCGTTAGCCGCTTATGCGATCATTTATTTTTCCAGGCATTACTCCGGCTATCTCATCACTGGAAAAATTTCCGATGTAAGCCTTTTCGGATGGTGGGAATTATACGCAGTCTGGCTCGTCGCCGCTTTGATTCAGCTTCCGGTGATTTTTAATACATGGTGGAAATCGTCATTCATAGCCGAAGTGAAAAACGATTACATTGGCGATGAAAACAATTTTTACGCGATGCTTCTTGTAATCCCGTTCATCGCCCTTCCGCTGCAGATCGTGCTGAACGTGCATCCCGATCTGGCTACCAGGAGCGGCGTTCTTGCGGAAACCGTTTCAAACGCGACGTATTTTCTGGTGCCGTATTTTCTTTTCGGCGCGTTTTTTATGGAGGGCATACTTTATGAAACAATGAAGCGATTAGGTTTCGAACTGGATGTTTTTGACGCGGTGATATGCGCTTTAATCTACCTTTTTGCCGAAATTACTCAGCCTCTTCAGATACAGATGTTCGGCGACCATCTGTTGAATCCGCACCAGTTGAATATTATTATGATTGTCGCCTTCACGCTTTTCGTGGCGGTATCCCGAAAGAACAGGATGTGCCTGGCGATTTTTGCGTTCGAAATTCTTTATTATTCGAAAACGTTTTTGGCCGCGCAGTACGATTATATTATCTGGTTTTTTGAAAAATTCAAAAAACTTTCAACGATGAGCAGGGCATACATCCTGGTCGCTTTGTCCTTCATATTCCTGGCGCTGGGATTCCTGCTGAGTCTTGTCGCAAAACCCGGAAAAATAAGAAAAATTCGTAAAAATCCCGACAAAGATTCAGGCAGTGGTCAACACGGCACGGCCGCCGATGGCGTTACCATGCGGGAAAAGCCGATTTCCGCTACGGCTCTCGCTTCAACCGATCGAAAACCGCGCGTTAACTTGCCGGAAAATAAGGATGAGGCTGAAAAATCGTCGGATGGATTGTTTGCAAGCGCGTTTAGAATCATTTTAACGGTTTTTGTAATAGCTTGCATTTTGAACGCAATAGCCACTCCCGGCTATCGCGGCCCCCGTCCGCAGACAAAGAAAAAATACTGCGTTTCCAATATGAAGATGATCGAAGGTTCCGTCGAGCTTTACCAGATGGAAAACAGCGTTCCGGCAGGAACCGTTTATTCTACTGTCATTCTTAAGAACAAAGGTTATCTGAAAACCGAACCGAGATGCGCCGGCAACGGAACCTACACAATCGAAACCGAGGGTACGGATTCCGTAGATGTAATCTGTAACATTCATGGCAGGCTCAAGGCGCAGGAAGGGGCGGATAAGGACAGAGGTTTATAGACCGTTATTCAGTTTTTACGGTCCGGCGATTTTAATTAAATAAAGGCTACCGGTTTTAATCTGATAAATTCAAAAACGAAAGCTGTTTTGAATTTATTTTTGTTTTAAACAATAGTTTTAAATATCATATTTATTTGACTTTCATATGATTATTTCTTATACTTTATATAGAAGGGATCAAAAGCAATTGTTCGCTATTTGTAAAAAAAGAAGAACCATAAATTGGAGGATTGCGCCTTGAAGTTTAAACCGTTTATTGTCATTCCGGCTATTATTTCATGCTTTTTATTATTAATTCCGCTTGATGTTCGCGTCCTTGCCGCCGAAGAACAGAAAACTCCCGCCGTGGAAGAAAAGGTTGAACCGCTCATCGGTACGGTCGATCTGGCGGTCGTTTACTCGTTTCACCCTCTCATGCAATATTACAACCACGACCTGGGGCTTTTCCTCAAACCTTTTAAAGGGGAAAACCAGAGCTATGAAAAACTGCTTTCGCTTATAGAAGCCAGAAATAAAGAATATAAAGCGGCAAAAGACGCTGTGGCTCCCGAAATTAAACGGCTTAAGACCGAATACGATGAAATCAACCGCCAGATATCCAAAGTTGAATCTATTTGCGTATTCGAGGCGTCCTCCGCAAACGATAAAATGCTGCAGGAAGCCGCCGCGGCTAAAAGCGATTCCGAAAAGGATGAAATTTCCAGAAAGTATCGTAAAAAAACTTTTGATATCCAGAAAAAATTAGAAGCCGAAACCGCGGCTTTAAAATCCAAACTCTCGGAAATAACCGTTTCGAACGACCGCATTTTCAACTCTCTTCTGGAATTGCATTACCTGAATCGTGAAAATAGCGATAAACTGCTTTCGGACATCAATTCCGAAATCAGGGAAGCGCTGAGTTATGCCGCAAAAAAAACGAATGTCAGGGCGATAATGAATGTGGGAGCCATGGAAATCCGCAAACCTGATTACATGGAAATGAGTCCCGCGCTGCCGGCGGCGGCAGTGCCCGCGAAACCTCGCGATGCCGAAGGCATCGTCCCCGATTATAATCCGATCCTCAGCATGTTGAGAAATTTCGAATACAAACCCGACAGCGTACATAACCCGAAAAATATCCGTAATATTTTCATGAACTCTACATTCATACCTCTTCTCGAAAACAACCGAAAAATGACAAAAATCAAAGGCGTTATCAATGATCCCATCCTTTTTGGAAATACCGATCTAACCCCGATGGTCGTTATATACCTCATGGCTAAAAATGGCATTTCGAGAGAAAAGGCCGAACTTTTACTGGATTTTTTCAATTCTGCCGACAGAAAGCCGCAGAAATAAGGTATGAAGGTTTAAGAAGTAAAAAAAATATAAAGGGGGAAATCATATGACGGGCAGGCAAAAATATTATTTTTTGTTTTTATTATTGATTTTTTCCGTTCTCGGCCCATTTTCGGCGTATGCAATCGAAGACGCGATCTACGATCGTAACGGTGAAGTCTATGTAATGATCGGCCGTTATGGCGACAATCAGAGAAATCCGTTCATGGGCGTGTGGTCCAGCTCGAAGGTCAACGACGACGGGACTCTCGACTCGACCGACGTTCCCGGCGGCGTGAAGCTTTTTCCGAAGGCCACCGGCAACGCCTCCGAAGACGAAAAGAACCTCAACGCGATGGACGATTATTATGCAATCGCGGCGGACCAGTTCAGAAACATATATGTTCTTTCGGCCAAGATCGACCCGACATTCGAAAAACCGAAAGCTGGCGATTATTCCGAAATCGATCCGCCGCTGAATGAAGGTATCGTCGGCATAGGCGCCGACGGTGCGGGCAATGCCTATTACGATGTCATCAATTACGCGCCTGGAAAACTCACCACGTGGCACGGCAATTTCGGATGGCCGCGGTTCAAGGGCATTGGCGTTTTTTATGACGAGGCCAATATCGGCACCGCTACGGGTGCGATAGCGAGCGCCGGCACTCCCGATGCTCCTCCGCCCAATGTTCTGGCAGACTACAAAAAAAAGTACGACAACGCCGCTATCGCGACAATGGCCGGCTCCGCGCCAGTTCCTTATAATAATTTTGGCGCGAGCAAGCCGTTCCTGTTCGACATCACATTTCTTGACGGCTCGAAGGTGACCGACGTTATTCCCGGCGTTCCGGCTTCTCCGTGGGTATGCTGCGGATATTTCAACGGCTGGGGCGTCGCCACTCACAACACCACTCCGCTTAAAATATTCAATGCGTTCGATCCCGATCAGGTAAAGCGCATCGGAAAGAATTCGAAGGGCCAGGGCGACGTCGAATGCTGGTATCCCGGTTACTATCCGCGCTGGTATATGCACGCCGACGGCGGACGCTATAATCCCGGGTGCTCCGCCAGGCAGGCGCAGGGCCTGGCGAACTGGCAGAGAAGAAGCAGCATAACCATGCAGAAGATCAATCTGTGGATAACCAATTACATTCATGCGATACCGAAAACCGTTCCCCAAAACGGCACTCCGCTTCCACAGACTAAAAAAGAATATCCGTTCGAACAGGTATTCAAGACCACGAACCTGAAATATTTGCTCGACCGTGAAAGTATTTGCGGCGAATCGCACCCCGACGCATGCTCCAATGTTCCGGTGGAATATTCCAAGAACCAGTTTCAGAGCCTGTCGGTTACAGGCGCAGGAAGGCGTTACTCATATTCGTCGCTTCCGAAACCGACCATAAAAAAAGGTTCGGTAGATTTCGGGTTCAGCGCGGGTTCAATCAATTACGGCGTTCCGCTTCCGAATTCTTCGTCGATTTTTCAATCCAACGGGCAGGGTAACGACAATCCTCCGGGAATCGGAACCATCATCAACAAAAACCTTACATTCAACACCGTTGGCGTCGGGGCCGCTACCCGTACCGATAAAACCGACTGGGTTTACGCCGCCCCCGAAAGCGATCCCGACGGCAAGATCGTCGATTTTTCCGTGGCTGATCAGTGGGACGGAAACGGCGGTATTCTTTACCGTCTCATCGAGCCGCCGGCCAAAAACAAAAAAATCCTCAAGTGGGACAAATACAAGGAATATGCGGTCGATACTTCCGCGGATGAAAAAAAGCTAAAGCACGGCGTTCTTGACCTTAAGTCCGACGTGAAATGCATAGCGGCCGACGGCCGCGGGACTCTTTACTGGCTGACGGACGCGCGCGAACAGCCCGACATGCCGAGGCTCAATGCCAAATATTTCGACTGCACCGTAACCCCGGAGGCTCCTATTGTGATGTTTCCTCCGAAACCCGTAGCTTATACGGACAATTCAAACAAAGTCAGATACAAATGGAAAGTCAAGTGCAACGTGCCGGCAGCCTGTGAACTCTGGTGCTACGACTATTATTCCGGAAAAGTCGGCGACAAGCCCAAAAACTCTTTCGTAGTGGGGTTCGAGGATGTCGAGATCACCGAAGTGTTTTCCGATGCCGCCGGCAAAGACCGTATTTCGGTTCAGACCCAGGTCATGGGCACTCCGATCAAGGATGTCAGGCTCGACCTGGCCACCATTAACCTTGCCGGCCCTCCGAAGGGCAGCAAGGAAAATAATTGCGTCGATATCGTCAGCAAGGAACCTGCCATCACCGGAATAGCGGGGATCAAGATAACGGATGGAAACGGTAAGGCTACGCTCCTTGAAGCTTCGTCGGTAGACGAGATAACCGAGGACAGCGAATATTCAGCCAAAATGGAGAACGCCCCGACCAAGAAATCGTTTTCCGAAGATTACGTTTGCGTAAACACTCTTTCAGGTGACATCAATCTGAAGGATGAAAACGGGAACGGCATCAAGGGCGGCTTCAGGTATTCGCTTCGTCCCGGCACCACGGCGTATTACTGGAAGCTCGAGATGGTCGAACCGGTCAAAAAAGTCATGACGAATCTGGTCACGTTCCCGACGAAAAAGGTTTCGGGTTTTCCCGATTGGCCGCCCAAAGACTACACCGGCAAGGCGATGCCGAACGTTCCGGCTTTGAATGCCGGTGAATGGGTCGTTTCCGAAGCGTCGGGAGAGCCGGCCAACCCGATGGCGAACTGGACGGAAGCCGATCCGAATTTTTCATTCAAGCCTTCAGAGCCCGGCATATATAAGATCAGCCTGATGTCGACGGCGAAGTTCTATCGCTATGAAAATATGCCCTATCCATCATACATAACCCAGAGAGACCTCAAGGAATTCAAGCCATCCGAAGTCTCCTACCTTTTCTTCGACAACGGCGCGGGCGGGGGCGGCATAAACGACGCCAAGATGGCCGGAGACGAAACAGTCGTTTCTTACAGATACCTCGCCGTGACCGCCAAACCTTCGGTCGCGGACGACTACGTGACGAAAATCAGCGTTACCGGCCCTGCCGGCGAGATCGAAGAAAACAAGGTCTATACGTTCGAAGCGAATGCTACGTTGAAATACGTGAAATCTTTCAGACACGATGAAGTAAGTGAAAAGATGGAAACTTTCAACGGAATCGGCTGCTTCGATTATCCGACTGGCGTATCCAACCTGTGGGGTCTCATGCCTTACGATAAGGGTGAAAGATACGATCTCGCGGCTGCGCTTTCGCCGACGAATATCCAGCTCGACGCCAAGGGTAATCCATCGGTCAACGAGAATTTGAGAAATTACGGCGAGGCTCCGAAGGGGGTTGCCGGCGTCGGATCGCCCCTCGTCTATAAGACAGGTGATTCGAAATTGTGGATCGAAGGCGTCGGCACCCAGACCGATCCCGAAAAACCCTTAAACAGAGCCGACAGGGGCGCGATAACTTACGAGTGGTATCTGGCCGCCGAAAACACGAATACGACGCCTTCCACTTTTATCGGCTGGGACCAGAAGAGCCGCGAGCCTGATATACTCATAGCCAAGGGACGCCTTTCCGACGAGAAGACTTTCGACGGAACGAACATTCCGGCAGTCGAATGGAATACGCACACATCCAATACTCCAGGCAGCGCGCGTCTCTTCAACGTTAAGGTCAGGCTCAGATATGCCTTCGAAATGCCGCTTAAACCTGGAAGATATTTCCTTTATATCAAGTTCAATTATCCGAAAGTCAAGTGGGCCGGTCGTTCTGAAAAGGACAAAGGCGGCAAGACGGGGTTGTTCGCGCATTACGATCTGGTTGATGACGGCTCCTCTTCGACAAGCTATAACACGGTCAACTGGACGTCTTTGAACGCTTCAACTTCCGAGCCCGCCGGACTGCCGATCGTGGTCAGGGATGGACAATCGCCGCAGGGCTTTTTCGACGCCGGCGCATTCGCGTCTGCCGGAAACCCGGCTCCGGGGTTCGGATTCAAGGGCGGAACCACCGCCGATCCTTTCCCTACCGAGATTTCTTACGTTGTGTGCGATAATAACCCCAATGACAAGAAAGTAGAAGCCACTCTCAGGGCGATGGTCGGTACGACCGCGAAATCTCTTGCCTGGAAATCGGTATCGGGATCGAAAATATCCGACGAGGCCGTCGACTTTGGAAAACCGAAGGTCGAAACCATTCTGAAACAGACCATTACTCCGTTCAAGGCATGGGGCACCCTTCAGCAGCCCGCTAAAATAAATGCTATTTCGAATTATCCGGGATACGGAGCCGACGCCCCTTTCAGGAAACTGGTCTTCAAGCATGCGGCCTATACGACGATCAGCGGATCAGAGGTGCCTTACGATATGGTCGGAAGCCTGCCGCTTAACATCGAGGGCAAGGACGGCGAAAACAACAAGATAGGAGATTTCAACTGCGACGGTACGGTCGGCAATAACGAAGTCGTTCTGACTCCGGTCGACGATTCCCCGAATAAAAAGGATTATACGGCGTCGCCGGGATATTATGAGATCATAGATAACGATCCGCCCAGCGTGACGTTCAGAATTATGGATCCGAGACAGGGGAATATCCGGGAATACGCGATAACTAATGATGTTCCGAAATCATACACAGACAAGCTTTCGTGGATGAACGCCACCCAGAAACTTATTTATGACGATTACGGAAAACAGTATATGAAAGCCAGCCAGCTGGATTTGAACAACCAGTTCAAGGAAGCTATAATGGCTTCGAGGCTTTCGACCGAAAACGGGAACGAGTTCAAGATTTACAAATATAACCTTCTCGGTCCGGTCCTGATAGGTGAAGATAAAATCATTACGAAACCCGCATCCGGCCTCGCGTACACTATCAACTACGGAGGTAAAAAGGTCCAGTTCGCGAATGCTTATCAGGATTACAGCCCTTCGAAGATGTTCTTATACGATTTCAACGCGGCAATGGACTCGAAGAATATCATCGAAATAGCCGAAGACGTAAGAACAAAATTTGAAGTTCTCATGTCCGACAACGTCGAAGGCGTCATTGCGCCGGGCTCTGGCAACTGCTTCATTCAGGCTGAAAATATGGGGAAACAGGAAGAAGTCGACAAAATCTTCGAGGGCCTGAAAAGCGTCAGTACGCCCGAGAAGAAATATTTCACGTATTTCATAATACGCGAACCTTCTTCGACGGGAATTTCGTTCGTCCTCACCGCCTGCAAGGATACGGCTGGAAACACCACGGCGATTAAGATTCCGATCAATGTTCTCAATACGCACATGATCAGGACCACGATAAACGTAGAAAGCAAAAGGTCTGAATAATCCGGAAAATTACACATCAGGGAGCCGGCTTTCCGAATGTTTTTAATTAATAAAGATATTCGAGGAGCCCTCCGACTGATTTCACGACGAGGTCGGGTTCGACCTCGTCGTATTTATCAGGCGCGGGAAGATCGCAAGGATTTATCCAGGCCGTTTTCATACCGATCTGCGACGGGCCGAAAATGTCGTTTCTGAATGAGTCGCCGACATAAATCGATCTTTCCGCCCTGACGCCTAAAAGCGACAGCATTCTGTCGAATACCGAGCGGTGAGGCTTACGCAGGCCGAGGTCGGCCGTGAAGAGCATATGTTTGAAGTGTTTTGAAAATCCGAGTTCGTCGAGATCTTCGGCGAAGAAGACGCCGGGTATCGTCGTATTTGAAATCAGGCCGAGCGCGTATTTTTCAGAAAGCTTCGAAAGCGTTTCCGCCGTGTCTTCGTAAACGATGAGGTTCTTTTTGAGCGAAAGATGCAGCATTCTGATTATCCAAAGCGAATAATCCTCGATGACGCCGAGTTTTTTCAACCCGCGTTTCACGCTTTTTCCGAGATTGACCTCTTTGAGGGTGCGATCGGCCCTGACGCAATCGACTTCGTAATAAGGCGCCATAAGGCATTCGTCAATTCTTTTAGCGTCGATTTTATATCCTTTTTTATTCATAAAATCACCGATGAGTTCGAGCCTTATTTTTCTCATTCTGTCCGCCGGAACGGGGTCGTAATCCATCAACGTTCCGCCCATGTCAAATATCACGGCGTCGATATTCTTCTTTTTTTTCATTTTAATCTCCAAAAGGTTCAATTATTATTATTTTATTAAAGTCTTTTTATGTTCGCGATCGGTAAGGATGACTTCGCCTGAATTGACATCCAGTGACTGATCTTTATCCAGATAAAGCGCCGGCCGATCTTTTGCGTAAGAAACCGTCACTAGGCCTTCGAATACCGTTACCGACGATCTTTTGTCCTTCACTTCCACCGAAAGCCGGGTGCCGGTTATTCCGATGGTGACGTGAGGCGTATTTATTGAAAAATAAGGTTTGCCGGCCGGGCCTGATTTGCCGAAACTGAAATCGGCTTTTCCGGCCTCGATGAATAAATCGTCAGGGTTCAAGCATATTGAAGTGTTTTCGCCGATAGTATAAGTTCCGGCTTTGGAGCTGATCGTGCAGGAACTTTTTTCGCGGGTCGATAATTGGCAATTATCCAATAATTTTACCGGCTGAAACGCGATCGACGATGAAGTCAGCAGTTTGGTTATTCCATTCTGGCGGATTTCGATGTTTCCGGAAATTTGCTCAATGCCGGCTATTTCCTGACCTCTCTTGAATACGATGCCGTTGATGTAACTTTCCAGAATTGAAAGTCGCCCGGTCGCGTGCATAAATATAAGTAAAAAAACGGCCAGAGAAGAGCATAATGCAAATTTTAGGTTTCCGTCGCCGAATATTCTTTCGAAGAAGGAAGAACTCCGATTTTTTGTTCCGGTTTTTTCATTTTTATTGGCGAAATAATCGCAAGTTATCATGCCTACTCTGGCTTTGACGTCGATATCGACGTTTTCACCGGCCCGGCTCAACTTATTGAAAGCGGCGTCGACGCTCTTTCTGTTTTTCATAAAAAGGGCGCAATGCTTGCATGTTTTCAGGTGAGCGTCGAATTCCCGAAGTTCTCCGCTAATTATTTTGTCGAACTTTTCGGGAAAGCTTTCGGCTATTTCCTCTAAAATATTGCATTTCTGATTCATAATAAAGCTCTCAATCTGACGCTTGTAACTTGCCCGGGAATAAAAGACTATTCTTGTTCTTCAAAGCCCGTAATTATTTTTGCCAGGTAGTTTTTGGCCTTATTTAATCTGAATTTTATGGTTCCGATCTGAACGTCCAGAACGCCGGCGATT
>Ga0079303_10000297_pt1 | contig 11583 bp, 9 predicted proteins | sample Methanogen_OWC_FD_77073 | JGI IMG/M metagenome (GOLD analysis project Ga0079303, IMG submission 77073) | Enriched soil microbial communities from Old Woman Creek wetland in Ohio, USA - Methanogen_OWC | ecosystem: Environmental > Terrestrial > Soil > Wetlands | place: USA: Ohio | collected...
ATACGCTGCGGGCCGACTGCGATGGTTGCCGCGCGGCCGGGGCCGCCGGCCGTGCGGCTTCGCTTGCGGTCGGACGCAACGCGGGTTGCGCTTTTTCAGCGGGCGGGCGCACACCGATCGTGATCTTGAGATCATTGCCGCATTCGTTGACGATGTCCGCGTCGATTTGATGCACTCCCCGCACGTAGCCGGTCATCAGCGCATGGTCGCAAACGATGTTGGTCAGCCGCGGCAGGCCGCTGGCATACCGATAGACCGCTTTGAGCGCATCGGGGGTGAAGATCTCGCGCGAGGTGCCGGCCACTTTCAGGCGGTGCCTGATGTAGTGTCCCGTCTCTTCTTCCGTGAGCGGCGGGAGGTGATAGCTGACCGTGATGCGCTGACGGACGGCCCGGTTTTCCTCCCGGGCCAGAATCTGCCGAAATTCGCTCTGGCCGACGAAGAAGATGTTGATCAGGACCTTGCCGGCCAAATCGATGTTGGACAGGAGCCGGATCTCCTCGAGCAGCTCGTGGTTCAACCGTTGCGATTCGTCTATGATCAGCAGCACCCGGCGATAGGATGAAAACGCATCCAGCATCAGCTGCTTGAACTGGATCAGAAAATCCCCCTTGTTCTTGAAGTTGCGATCCATTTTGAGCTCGGAGGCCATGAAATTGAAGAAATCCATCAACGTCATGCCGGGGTCGGGGATGGTGACGATGACGGCGCGAGCCTGGACCTCCTTTTCGATGGCCCGAATGAGCGCGGTCTTGCCCGTGCCGACTTCACCCGTGATGAGCAGAAACCCCTTGTTTTCGAGAATGCCGTACTTCAAAATGGCGAGACCCTCCCGGTGTTTTTCTCCAAACCAGAGAAAATCAGGGTCCGGGCTGATTTCAAACGGTTTTCTGCTCAATCCGTAGTGCGCTTCGTACATCGGCTTTTCCTTTCAGATTATGTGCTGCGGTGGTGCTGCACGCGGAACCGCATCAATAATACTACCCCAATCCTTCGTCAAAATTCAATAACTACCACGGGCGCGGCCCTAAATCCACGCAAAAGGCCCCTGTTGACCGCCTGCGGCTGAAAGGGTGACCACGATAGAATCAGCATTCTCTCGAAGGTTGTCGATGTTCGAGCCGCAAACAGCCCATAGGTTTGCCGGCGTATCTGTTTTGTTTCGCCGTTCGATCGATATGCCGGCACACGTGATTCGGGTTTGGCCGCAATTATTCCAAAAAAAAGATAAAATAGTGAATTTTAATCTTGACATGATATTATTTATAAAATATTTGTCTGTAAAAATTTAAAAGATCCCAACAAAATTGCCGTCATGGACGATATCAGCCTCAAAATTCTCAAAATCCTCCAGCAAAAGGCCAGGGTCCCGAACATCGAAGTGGCCCGGCAGGTGGGCATGGCGCCTTCGGGCGTGCTGGAGCGGGTCCGCAAGCTGGAGCAGCAGGGGATCATCGACGGTTACGAGGTCCGCCTCAACCCCGCGCGCTTCGACCGCAGCCTGGTGGCATTCGTGTTTGTGGCCCCGCAGCCGGACAGCGACGAATCCAAGCTGGGCGGGGCGCTGGCGGCCGTCCCGGACGTCCAGGAGGTCCACTACGTTGCCGGCGAAGACGGGTTCATGATAAAAATCCGGGCCGCCGACACCCTCCGCCTGGAGCGCATACGGCGCGAGAAAATAGCGGCCCTGCCCCAGGTGCGATCCACCCGCACCCTGATCGTTTTGCAGACGTACAAGGAAACTGCGCGCATTCCGCTGGACGATTCCAGCATCCAGAAAATCAGGAAAAGGAGAACTTGAAGCATGCCGATGTCACCGGATTTCGAAAAGCGCCTCTACCCCGTCATCGACAAGGTGGCCGCCCATTTCGGGACCCCTTTTCACATCTACGACGAGGCCGGGATTCGCCGGACGGGCGAGTCCCTGAAGAAGGCCTTTTCCGGCGTGGACCTCTTCCGAGAATACTTCGCCGTCAAGGCGCTTCCCAACCCGCGCATCCTCGAGATCATGCGGGACATGGGCTTCGGGTTCGACTGCAGCTCGGCGCCCGAATTGATGCTGTGCCGCCGCATCGGGGCGCGGGGCGAAGACCTCATGTTCACCTCGAACAACACCTCCCGCGGCGAGTTCGAAGCCGCGGCGGCCGACGGCGGCTGCATCCTCAACCTGGACGACATCCGCCTGGTGCCGAAGGTCCCGACATTCCCCGAGCGGATCTGTTTCCGCTACAACCCGGGGCCGCGGCGCACCGGCAACGCCATCATCGGCAACCCGGTGGAGGCCAAATACGGGCTCGCCCATGACCAGGTGGTCGACGCCTATCGCGACGCCATCGGCCGCGGCGCCCGACGTTTCGGCCTGCACACCATGGTGGTGTCCAACGAGCGCAACTACGGTTTCATGGTGCAGACCGTGGCCATGCTTTTCGAGTTGATCGAGTGGGTGTCCCGGGAGCTCGGCATCCGCTTCGAGTTCATGAACATGGGCGGCGGCCTGGGGATCCCCTACCGGCCGGAGGAGCCGGCGCTCGATCTGGCCGCACTGGGGGCCGAGGCGGCGGAGCTGTTCCAGGGCTTCAAAGCCAGACACGGCTGGGTCCCCCGGCTCTACATGGAAAGCGGCCGCTACATGACCGGCCCCCACGGCGCCCTCGTGGTCAGGGCCATCAACCGCAAGGAGATCTACCGCACCTACATCGGGGTCGATGCCTGCATGTCGGCCCTCATGCGGCCGGGGATGTACGGCGCCTACCACCACATCACGGTCCCGGGAAAGCTCGACCGCCGACCCGTCGGACCGGTGGACGTGGTCGGATCGCTGTGCGAGAACAACGACAAGTTTGCCGTCCAGCGCGAGCTGCCGCCGATCGCCGACGGCGACATCCTGGTCATTCACGACACCGGCGCCCACGGCCACGCCATGGGTTTCAACTACAACGGCAAGCTGCGCCCCAAGGAGCTGCTGCTGCGGCGCGACGGCGCCGTCGAGCTGATCCGCAGGGAGGAAACCGTCGAAGACCACTTCGCAACGCTCGCGTTCAAACCGGATCTTTTGAAGCTGTGACGATTTCCCGTCGACAGCGGCATCCGGCGAACGCGGTGGACGCCACCGGCGCCCCCCACGCATCCCCGCTACGCTCATGCGCGTCCTCATCCCCTTCGCGTTGGCGTATTTCCTGTCCTACCTGTTCCGGGTGGTCAACGCGGTCATCGCGCCCAACCTGGCCGCGGACCTTCGGATCGGCCCGGCGGACCTGGGCCTTTTGACGTCGGCCTATTTTGTCTCGTTCGCCGCGTTTCAGCTGCCGTTGGGCATGCTGCTGGACCGTTTCGGGCCGCGGCGGGTCGCGGGGGCGCTTCTGATTTTCGCGGCCGGGGGGTCTTTGGTCTTCGGGATGGCGACAAGCCTGTTCGGCCTGTCGGCTGGGAGGGCGCTGATCGGCCTGGGCGTCTCCGCCGGGTACATGGCCGCCATCAAGGCCTACACCCTCTGGTTTCCGGCCCACCGGTGGCCAAGAATCAACGGCCTGCACCTGGCGGCCGGGGGGCTGGGCGCGCTTTCGGCCACCGTGCCGGTGGAGCTCGCCCTGAGGGTCGCGGATTGGCGCGGCGTTTTCATCCTGCTCGCGGGGCTGAGCGCCCTGGCGGCGGCAGCGATTTTCTGGGGGGTGCCCGAGAAGCGCCAGGAGGTCAGCGCCGTTCGATTGAGCGATTCGCTCAACGGGATCGGGCAGGTGTTCACCAGCGCGCTGTTCTGGCGCGTGACCCCGCTCACGGTCGTCTCCCAGGTGGCCTTCATGTCCATTCACGGCCTGTGGTCCGGCCCCTGGCTGCGGGATGTGGCCGGCATGGACCGCGCCGGCATCGCGGGCGTCCTTTTCTGGACGGCGGCGGCCATGACGGCGGGCTACGTCGTCGTCGGTTTTGTCACCGAAAGGCTCAGCCGATCGGGCATCAAGCCGATGACGACCGCCGTGTGGGGGATGTTTCTTTTCATGGCGGTCCAGGCGCTGCTGATGGCGGCACCGGTCAGCTGGGCCACGGCGCTGTGGATGCTTTTCGGTTTTGTCGGCACGACGGGCGTCATCCCCTACCCGGCGCTCGCCATGAGCTTTCCGCCCCAGCTGGCCGGCCGGGTGAGCACCGGCCTGAACGTCCTCGTCTTCGTCGCCGCCTTCGCCGCCCAATGGGGTATCGGCGGGGTGATCGCCCTTTTTCCCGTGACGGCCTCCGGCCGCTACTCCCCGCAGGGCTACCACGCCAGCTTCGCCATCCTTCTCGGCCTCCAGGCCGTATGCCTCGCCTGGTATCTGCTTCCTGCCATTTTTCGCAAAGAAAAGTGAAAAAGGCCACCGGCCATTTTTTTCGACGACCACCGCGGCCGCCCGGCGGCGATCACCGGTAGGCGTGCGCCTGGGTTTCATAGAAGTGGGCGTAGGCGCCGCCCCCGTCCATCAGTTCGTCGTGGGTGCCGGCTTCGGTGACCTTTCCATCTTGCAGCACAAAGATGCGGTCGGCCCTCCGGATGGTTGAAAAGCGATGGCTGATCAGGATGGCCGTGCGGCCGGCGGCCAGCTCGCGGAAGTTCTGGAACACGGCGGCCTCCGTTTTGGCGTCCAGGGCGCTGGTCGGTTCGTCGAGGACGAGAATCTGGGCGCCGCGCAGGAAAGCCCGGGCGAGAGCCACCTGCTGCCATTGGCCGATGCTGAGCTCCGTGCCGCTGCCGAACTGCGTGCCCAGCATGGTTTCGTAGCCCTGGGGAAGCGCGGACAGGGTGTCGTGCGCGCCCGCGCGGAGGGCCGCCGCTGCGATTCGCGGGTCGTCGGGCGGCAGGCGCGTGTTGCCCATCCGGATGTTCTCCCGGGCCGTCATGTGGTAGCGGGCGTAGTCCTGAAAAATGATGCCGATTTCCCCGCGCAGCGCCGTGCAGTCGAAGCGGCGCAGATCGACGCCGTCGAGCGTGATGGCGCCGGCCGTCGGGTCGTAGAGGCGGCACAGCAGTTTCACCAGGGTGGTCTTCCCCGACCCGTTCTCCCCGACCAGCGCAATGACCTGCCCGGGCCGAATGGCCAGGCTGACGTCATGGAGCACCATTTCCGCGCCCGCCGGGTAGCGGAACCCCACCCGGTCGAACACGATCCCCTCTTTCATGGGCCGGGGAACGGGAGCCGGGGGGTGCCAAACGGCGAGCGTGGGCTTCAAGTCGAGGAAGTGGTAGAAGTTGGAAAGAAAAAGATTGTCCTCGAAAAGGCCGGCCAGCCCGCTCAGCATCTCTTTCAGGTATCCCTGGCCCCGCTGAAACGCCTGGTAGTACATCACCAGGTCGCCCACGGTCATGGCCCCCTGCAGGGTGCGGTCGGCGATGAAGGCGAATGCGCCGTAGACGGCGAGGGTGGCGCCCGACTGGGCCGCCAGCTCGCCCAGGGTGCGTTTGAACGCGATGCCGATTTTCTCCTGCCGGAGCTGCCGGCGCAGCTCGCGGGAGCGCTGCATCAGCAGGGGGCCCAGATCGAACAGGCGCACTTCCTTGGCGTGGCTTTCACCGGTGAGCAGCCCGTTCAGATAAACCGCCGTCCTTTCCGTTTCCGACCTTCCCAGCTGCCAGCGGTAGAGCCGGTTTGCGAATTTCAGGCGCACCAGGGCCCCGGGGACCGCGGCCGCAAACAGGATCACGGCAACCCCCCAGTGGCGGGCAACCACCAGCGCCGCGATCCCGGCCAATATCACGAAGTTTTGCGCGACCTGGACGAGGCCCGTCACCATGCGCAGCGGCCGGTAGGGGGCTTCCTGCTGGGCGCGGTGAAGGGTGTCGCGAAAACCGGAATTCTCGTAGTACTCCAGGTCCAGCGCCACGGATTTGGCATGGAGCAGATTTTGAACGTGATCGCTCACGGCCTCGGCCTGCGCCTGGCTTACCAGCCGGGCGATCGAGGAGAGAAAATCAGCGGCGAGCACGGCCGCCCCCATGAGACAGACCCACATCAGCACCCGGTGGATGGCGGAGGGCTTGTCCGGGGCCAGAAGGCCGGCGGCCACCGCATCCAGCGTGAGTTTCATGAGATAGAGCTGCAGCAGCGGCAGGCCGGCCTGCAGGCCGAGCAGCGCTCCGTTGGCAAGGGTCCAGCCGGGGGCGGCTTTCCACACCAGGGTGAGCACCCGTTTGAGCTGCAGGTCGCGCAGGGATAGGGGGATCCGCGGCATGCGATCATTCACCGTCATGAACGCCGGCGCCTCGGAGGCCGCCCATGGGAGGCGCATCGCCGCGCAGCGCGAGCGCCCGGGCGTGCGCCACGGCGCAGAAGTAGGGCGTAAACCCGTCCAGCTCGCCGGTCTCCAGGTGGGCGTGGGCCGGACACCACAGGCAGAGATTGAGCAGCCGGCAGCGCCGGCAGGTCGTGAGCAGCTGCGGCCGGCGGGAGCGCATCTCGCGCACGCGGGGCACGAAATCGCGCCAGGCGGCGGTCAACGTGCCCTGCCGCAGGTCGTAAACCGTGCCGGGCGCCCACAAGGACGAGCACAGCCGGAACCGGCCGTCGCAACCGATCGTGAAGCCGCTGCGGCCGGCGCCGCAGTGGAAGAGGTGGTCGCAGCCGGGATGGCAGGCCTCCGGTCGGACCAGGTGGTCGCAATCGCGTCGCAGCGCCCCCGTCCGCTGGTCATCCGCCTGTTCCAGGGCGAGGATCTGCTCCGGCGTCAGGCGCTCCGCGCGGATCTCCTGGTTGCGAAGCGCATCGCCGTCGAAGCGCAGGTGCAGCTGCGGGTCGAAGCGAAAGTAATCCTTGGTGTGCGCGCGGCAAAAATCGGCAATCGCGGCGTGTTCGGCAAAATTGGATTGAATCGCCATCGCCTTGAGGCGGACCCGCACGCCGCTCTGAGTCAAGAGCCCCCACCCGCGCTTGAATCGGTCGAACGAGCCGGGCGTGCGCGTCACGCGCTCATACGTGCCGCGGGTGACGCCGTACACCGTGACTTCGATGTCGCGCGGGGGAAATTCCTTGAAGAGCGCGGCATGCGCTTCGGTCACGAGGGTGGCGTTGGTGAAGACCGAGACCAGCAGCCCCGCCCGCTTGAGGGCGAGATACAGGTCGGCGAAATCAGGGCGCAGCAGGGGTTCGCCGCCGCTGATCAGGCACCACAGGGCGCCGAGCCGGGCCGCCTGCGCCGCCAGGTCGGCAGTCTCCGCGACGGACAGCTCGCGCCGGCGCGCGGCGCGGTCGTCCGGCGGCAGGTTGATGTAGCAGTGGCGGCAGTTGAGGTTGCACCGCGCGGTGATCTCGATCTCAAACGACAGCGGAAGGCGCTTCGCCTGGAGCCTGCCCCACAAGGGCAGGTGCTTGATCTCCATCCGGGTGGGTGCCGCCATGGACCGCCCTCGGCGCCGGTTGAATTCAGGAAGCGCGGGCCTCTGTGCCTTCCTCCGCTGGTTCCGGGGGGGCTGTCCCCGCATCCAGAACGGCATCGGCGCGGCGCAGCAGTTCCTCGTCCAGCCCCCAGCCGCGGTAGCGCGCGCCCACGAACGACTCGACCACGCGCCAGTCGGCCGCCCCGTCCCGTGCGAAGGTCGCCCAGGCGGCGGGCCGGCGGTTTTCGTTCAGGTGCAGGGTCAGCGTGAAGCGCACCACCGGGCGCCCGCGCCAATCCATCCGCACATTGAATGTTTCAGGCATCAGCTCGCGGTAGACGGCATCGCCCAGCGCCGGCGTCGGCAGGCGCACCGCATAGGAGATGCGCGGACGCGATAGCGCCCGCCACCTGCTTGCGAGGCCGCGATAGAACGCGCCGGCCTGGACGGTCTCCAGCGTTCGACCCAACCCCGCCAGGAGTCGCTGCACCGCCTCGATCAGCTCCCGGCGCACGGCATAGCAGGCGCGCAGCGGCCATCGGTGCGCTGCGGGGAGGAGCGGGACCGGTCGGCCGTTGCGTTCGATGGCGACCACTCGCCCCAGCAGGCTTTCGTCAAACGTGGGGCCGTCGCCGCCGGCCCGGGCGGTGTCGGGACGCGTGATGATGCAGGCGCGCCCGATTTCCATGCCTTTGTCGATGACGCGGTGGGCGAACAGGTACCCCGGCTTCCGGCCGACCGCGATGTCGCCCACCGCGATATCGGCCGCCGTGCAGGGCTTGATCCGCAGAACGTCGCCCGCGCGAATGGTCGGGTACATGCACGTCCCCTTGGCGCGAAAGGTGAGGCCGTTGCGGTCGGCCAGCACGCGGCCCAACTCCAGGGATGCCCGGACGAGGCTCTTGGACCTGATCCTGTGGGGTGAGGCGGATTGGGTCATTTCATTCCAGAAAACGAGTCGGTTTCATGGATGGCCGGTCGGATAGCCTTCGCGCCTCCGGCGGATCAGGCCTTGGCAACGAGAATGCCGCGCCGCGTCAGCTCGCCGGCAAACCCCAGAACGTCGGCTTCGAGCTCGCCCAGGGGCGAGGTGAACTCGTTCGCCAGGCTCGCCGCCACCTCCTTCAGCGCCCGCCGGCCATCCAGTTTTTGCCAGATGGCCTGGCCGGTTTCGTTCAGCGTGTAAAGCTCGTCTTCGGCATCGCCGATGCCGGCAGAAACGGGGACGATGACGATTTCGCCTTCGATCTCCCGCGCGACGACGCCTTGCGACGGCACACAGATTGAATTCAGGTCGAGTCGGGATGCCACAGGTGCTCCTTTCCGGTAGCGCTCCGTTGCGGTCGAACGCCTCCGCGCGCAGCGGGCGTTTCGGTCGGCTGCGGCGCAGGAGGGGGCGACGGCCCCTCCTGCGCCGGTATGGGCTTTCAACCCCTACGCATCACGAACACGCCCCAACCCTGCGGGGGCAGCCGCTAGGACGAGCTGATGGATGAACACACGCTGGTGCAGGCGTGCTCCCAGAGGCAGCTGTTGTTCGTGTTGTGATACCCCAGACTGCCGATCACCTTGCACGCAGTCAATACCGACTCCTCCGGATTGCCGCGCACCAGTACGACCAGCTCCGGTTTCTTCCAAGGCTTCTTGACGCTGTTTTCCATTTTCAGGCCCTCCTTTCCGTTTCCAACGGGTTGCGCTCCGAACGGGCGAGGGGAGGCTTTGCCTTTTGTTCCGGGCACGGCCGCTCCGCGCCGGACACCCCCTTGCCGGTGAGCGGCCGCCGCTCACCCCGGATTCGTTCCTGCCAATCCATCACCTCCCATCCCATTTCATTTTCGCCCAGCCACCCGAGGCAGCGCGCCTGTGCGTGCGCCGCATCGCACAGGTAAGCGACCGGGGCGTCCAGGGAGCCGTGCTCCGCCCAGGACTTGGCAGGGCACTGCTCGCAAAGCCCCCTGAGAAAGCAGCGCGCGCAGCGGCTGAGATAGTCGGGATTCGTCGCGCGCATAGCGCCGAGCCGGCGGAATCGCTCCAGGGCGTCGACCAGCCCCGCGCGGCCGTCCAGAGCCACGGTAAGCTCCGGCGTGCGCACCCCCATGCAGGGCTGGGCCCGGCCGTAGGCGTCGACGCACATGCCGTGGCTCGCGCCGCAGGCAAAGAGCCGGTCGCCGGCCGGCCCCATGAATCGCGCCGCAAACTGCGCCATGTTGCGGCGGTACGTCTCCGGGCTGCGCGCCAGCACGGCCAGCACCTCCTGCGGCGAGGGGCGCAGCGATTCGATCAGCGCATCCTTCCGGGGGTCGTCGCGACGGCTGCGCCGGTCCAGAAAGAGGGTGTAGTTCGGCGGTCGCGCCATCTCCGGGAGGGTTGAGGCCCAAGCCTCGAATTCGTCTCTCTCGGGGTTGAGCGGCGGCAGCAGCACCGATTTGACGACCAACGGGACGCGGCGTTCCAGCAGCAGGTTCACGCCGCGCCGGGACTGGGCGAACGCGAAGGGGATGCGCGTCACCGCTGCGCAGGATTCCGGGTGCATGCCGTACACCGAGATCTCGATCGGCTCCAGCGGCGGGACCCGTGCGAAGAGGTCGGCCAGCTCCGGCGTGATGAGGCGTGCATTGGTGAACAGCAGCACTTTCAGGCCCAGTTGCCGGGCAAACAGGTAGAGCTCCCGGGCATCGAGGCGCAGCAGCGGCTCCCCGCCGGTGAAGCGTACGGTCAGGCACCCCAATTCGGCGGCCTGGCGCAAAATGTCCTTGATCAGACCGGTCGGCATTTCGCGCGACCGCGCCGCGGCATCATCGGCCGGGCGGTTGATGCAGCAATGAATGCAATCGTTGTTGCAGCGCTCGGTCAACTCGATGTCGAGCCGGCCCAGACGCGGCCGGCGGCCGCTCCTCAGGAGCGGGTGGCTTGCGGTTTTCCGGACGACATGGTCGCAGCCGGTCATGGTGCCTGGAACTCCCCTTCGGTCGGGCCGCGCGCGGCCAGCTCGAACAGCGCGGGCACGATCTCCCCGCTGGGATCGAAGCGCATCGTGTAGCACGGCACCTCCCTCACGAGGCGCTCGATCACATCCAATTCCTTCTGCCACCACTCGGCCGTCACCATGGGTTTGACGAGGGTGGCCAGCAGCCGGTGCCAGACGGCTTTGCGGTCCGTCAGCGGCTCGATCCGGTTGCAGGCCGCCTGCTGCAGGAAAAACACCGCGGCGAGCGGCGCCGAGACGGGCGAGACGTCGGAGATGTCGCCATGGCTCCACGTGCCGTGCACGCGCCAGCCGGAATCCCAGCGGCGCAGGATGTTGCGGTCGTCGCACAAAACCTCCACCGAGGCCCCTGACGGTCCCTGGAGGGCCGCCGCCTGCCGGAGAAGGCGCAGCGTCGTGGACTTGCCGGCGTCCGAGCGGCCGACAAAGATCAACCCCCGGCCGTTCAGGGCCGCTGCGGCCGAATGCAGCAAAACGGCATGGCGATCGGCCAGCAGGGGCGCCAGCCAGATCTGGTCCGTGGGGAAGAGCGAGAGGCTTTGGAACCCTTTTTTCCGCACGTGCGTCTCGTCGTCCGGGGGGTGGTACATCGTCGCGTGGGCGTGGTCCGCGTCGAAGACCGCGAGCCGCAGGAGCCGGGGGTCGCCCGGATCCGCCGGGATGCCGAGATAGTACCAGCGGCCGTCCTTGCGGGAGATCGCCCACGGGGGTTTCCGATAAAGTTCATCGCCCAGATCCACCCCGCGCAGGTCCGGCACTTCGAAAAAATGGCGGAGGGTCACATTGTCCTCGCCCGGCCCTGCGGCGGCAAACCGCACCAGTTCCTGCGAGAACCCCACCGTGCTGAAATCCAGATCGCTTTCGACCCGCACCGTGATGCCGGCGATTTGGAAATAGCGGCGGTGCCTGGCCGGCCATTGCGCCTTGAATTCGCGCTCTTTCGCGGCGATTCGGCACAGGTAGGGGACGGGCGCGGAATAGCGTCCGGTTTCCAGGTATGCGTACACGGCACACCAGCGGCAGTCCGAGCGGAGTTCGCAGGCCCCGCAGTTGGACGCGTATTCGGCGCCGCCGCGCACCCGGTCCCTCAACGAGGGGATGAACTCGTTCCATGCGTCGCGGAAGGTGCCGTGCCGGAGGTCGCAGCGCAGCGCCGGGTCCTTGACGAAGCCGCAGAACGACATCCGGCCGTAGGGGTCTATGTGAAAATCGCGCCGGTGGTCGATGCAGCGGGCGAACAAGCGGTCGTCGGGCG
>Ga0079303_10000299_pt1 | contig 11575 bp, 10 predicted proteins | sample Methanogen_OWC_FD_77073 | JGI IMG/M metagenome (GOLD analysis project Ga0079303, IMG submission 77073) | Enriched soil microbial communities from Old Woman Creek wetland in Ohio, USA - Methanogen_OWC | ecosystem: Environmental > Terrestrial > Soil > Wetlands | place: USA: Ohio | collected...
TTGCCCAGGAACGGATAGATCTGCGTCGTGTTGCGGAAGAGGTTCGGCTGCCACTGGTTCGCGTCGCCCCCGACGAAACCGTAGAAATACTCGAAGCCCATGCCGGTCGGCCATTGGTCGAACGGCCCGGCCTGGCTGGCCGCGAAGGCCGGCGTGTTGTGGTCCTTGCCGAACCACGACGTCGAATAGCCGTTGTCGAGCAGGATCCGGCCGACTGTCACCTTGTCCTTGGCGATGATGCTGTTGTAGCCGGGGAAGCCGGTCGACTGCTCGGAGACCACGCCGAAGCCGGCCGAGTGGTGGTTGCGCCCGGTGATCAGCGCGGCGCGCGTGGGCGAGCACAGTGCGGTCGAGAACATGCGGTTGTAGCGCAGGCCCTCCTTCGCGATGCGGTCCATGGTCGGCGTCGGGATCACGCCGCCGAAGGTGCTGGGCACGCCGAAGCCGGCGTCGTCGGTGATGATCAGCAGCACGTTGGGCGCGCCTTTGGGCGGTACGATGCGCGGCGCCCACCACGGCTTCGACTGTAGGGCGTCGTTCTTGATGATGCCGCCGAACTTGGGATCGGGCGCCGGAAGTTGCTTGTTGCTGATGGTCGTCGTGGCGCTGGGCGAGCCGGGCACGCCGGTGATCTGCTGAGCCATAACCGGCAATACCGCAACCATTAGGGTGATAAGGAAAACAGCACTCTTCAACACGAACGGCGGCGTCTTTTGTCTCAGTGTTCTTTGACTCATCTTATCCTCCTTAATCGTTAAATTAGTGAATCCACAAAAGGCACGCTTAGAATTTGATCTGGTCGATCCGCGTGGGCTTCTCGAGCCACCGCTCGCCTATGTCTTTCATGAAGCCGTCCTTTTCGAGGCCGTTCACGAAATTCTTTAGCCAGTTGACCAACTGGGGACCCCTTGGATACGGCGATCTCGCCAAGCGCTTGCCGTCCGACCCGACGGTGGCGCTCGCACATTGCCACTTTCGATATGGCGTAAAGCTGCTGGCCTTTTGGGTACCCTTGAAATCAACCAGACAACAGCCAATGTCCAGTGGCGAATGGTTGGACGGAAAATCTTGTCTATTTCTGTATCCAGCCCTGCTGCTCAAAGCGGATCTTGAGTTGGTCGGCAATTTCCTTGGCGGTCTGCTTGGCCCGACCCTGAATCTTGGCGCTCCCGGAAAGCTCCCCGTAGCCCTGAACACCAGCTTGAACAGCGAGCCCGACAGGGTTGTGCGTGACTAAAAGGGCTGCAACGCCAAGGGCACCGCCTGGGGCCTTCCCTCCCCCGGCGTCAATCGAGCCTTGGCCAAGCTTGCGCGGGCCGTTTGCTGTCATCTGGTAGCCCTCTACGAGCGTTTTTAGATCGGAGGCACCGGAGCCGAACCCGAGAGCGACCCGCTTGACTTCGCTCCCCTGATCAACGGTAAGCAGGTAGCCACGAATGAGCAGGTCGTTTACCTGCGCGGGGCGGGCCTGTGCCTGGCTGACACCGGGAAGGCCCATCTCCCGGATCTGCTGTGCAAGCTCTTCGGCGATCTGCATGCCAAGCTGCCGGTCCAAGGCAATCTGCTCGGGAGTTTGCGGATTTGCGGGAGGGAGCTTTTGGGTGCCTAAGGCAGAATCGGGCGAAACCCCTTCGGGGCTTGTCACGAAGTCATAGACAATGATCTGTCCCGGCCTGGGAAGCTGGCCGGTGAAATCGGATTGCCGATCGGAAACCTTGGTTGACGCACACCCGGCAAAAAGCAGGCCGGAAAGCAGGATGACTATGACAGTTTTTCGATGTTTCATGATCCCTCCAGGGTTGTGAGTGTTTTGAACCACGAGGCGGCAAGAAGAACGGTCAATGCGGCGTGGATTGCCGCCGCGATCCACAATAGACTCCCGACCCACTCGCCGTCGAGCCCAAGGTAAACAAGATACAACGTGACAAGCAGGCTGTAAGCCAGCATGCCGGAAAGCCCCCTGCTTGCCGCTTCGCCGGGGTAACATGCCACCCCAAGCCCGACCAAGGCCATGCCCGCCACGCGAGCTACCGGAACTGTGACACCGGAAAGGTCCGCTCCTAACAACAGCCGGCCCACGATTGAAGGAACTGCCATCAACGCTACGCCAGTTAAGGCTTCTGCGACGGCTGCGAATGATAGCAGTCGGTTCATCTCAGTCATCCTTGCTGTGAGCGGAAATTCCTGACACACCCGCCAAGCGAAAAAGCAGAAGTTTAGTCCTTCGCAAGGGCAACCCGTTTGACAACGGCCGGAAGTTGCTCGCGATCGGTTTCCGTGTACTGTGCCGGGCCGAGGTCGAACGTCAGCTTGTTGATCTTGCCCGTGAACTTGAACGGGCAGTCGTAACGATATTCTATGAACGCCAACGGTGTGCGGGTGTCCGTTCCAACGTCGAAAGTTTCGTCTTCGGGGAACATGATGGGAGTGGTGTGCTCCATCGAGTTCCTGGCTACTTCCCGTCCATCCACGTACAGGACACCCGTGCCGCCCTTGCCGAGGCCGCCGCCGTCAAACTTGAAGTCGAACTGTATGGTGTGCTTGCCGGGGCTCAACTCCGGGCCTGACCATACGGTCCGCTTGAGGTCAAGCAGGTTGTAAAGAAACACCGGCTTGCCCCGGCCGATTCCCATGTCGCCCTTGCTCAGGAATAGCCCGTAGCCGCCGAAGCGCCCGCCCTGGGTGACGATCATGCCTTCCGCGCCGCCCTCGGGAATCTCGACCTCGGCCGTGATCGTGTAGGACTTCTGCAAGATGTTTGGGGCGGTGCTGGCTGGAACGTCGCTCAACTCGCCGGAATAGGTGAATTTCGTTCGCCCGGCCGTCGCGCTCGGACGTGGGGTGAGAAAACGCGCCAACGTGGAGTTGTCGAGCGGCAACACGTCATACTTCTTTGCCTCGGCATAAAAGAGATCCTGCATCTCCTTGAGCTTGTCCGGCATCTTGGCGGCCAGATCGTTGAACTCGGTGGGGTCTTCCTTGATGTTGTATAGCTCCCACTTGTAGCCTGTGATTACGTCCGGCGGCGGGGCGGTGTTCAGTTCCCAGGGAATAGTCACCGGAGTCGTCGCTGCAATCCAACCGTCGTGATAAATGGCGCGGTTGCCGAGCATCTCGAAATACTGGGTGGTGTGCCGGGTGGGCGCATTGGCGTTGGCTTTGTCCCACGTGTAAACCATGCTGACGCCTTCTACCGGGCGCTGGTGGATGCCGTTGATCGTGTCGGGTGCCGGGATGCCGGTCGCTTCGAGAATCGTCGGGACGATATCGATGACGTGGTGGAACTGCTTGCGGATACCGCCCACGTCCGTGATGTGACCAGGCCACGACATCGCAACGCCCTGAGAAGTTCCGCCGAAATGCGACGCCACCTGTTTGGTCCACTTGAACGGGGTATCGAGCGCCCACGCCCAGCCTGCTGCAAAATGCGGGAACGTGTGCTCCGAACCCCAGAACTCGTACCAGAGGAACTGGTCCTTGACCGGCACGGGGATGCCATTGAAGGTCGTGAACTCGTTTGGGGTCCCATTGAGCATGCCCTCGGCGCTCGCGCCGTTGTCGCCGCCGATGTAGATGATCAACGTGTTGTTCAGCTCGCCCAGGTCTTCGACGCCTTTGATGACGCGGCCAACCTCATGGTCAGTGTACGCAAGGTAGGCCCCGTAAACATCGGCTTGCTTGATGAAGAGCTTTTTCTCCTCCCAGCTAAGGGAATCCCACTGCGGCAGATCCTTCGGCCATGGCGTCAGCTTGGCATCAGCAGGCATGATGCCGAGTCGTTTCTGGTTGGCGAAGATGGTCTCGCGCAGTTTGTTCCAGCCCTCGTCGAACAGATGCATGTCACTGATCTTCTTAATCCACTCCGGTGTGGGATGATGCGGCGAATGCGTGCCGCCTGGCACGTAATAGACAAGGAACGGTTTGTCGGGAGCGATCTCCTTGAGTTGTTTCATGTACTGGATCGCTTCATCGGCCATGGCCGTGGTCAGGTTCCAGCCGGGATTGCCCTGGTAGGGGTAGATGGGCGTCGTGTTGCGGTACAGGTTCGGCTGCCACTGACTGGTGTCGCCGCCCATGAATCCGTAAAAATATTCGAAGCCCATTCCGTTGGGCCATTGGTCAAACGGCCCGGCCTGGCTCGCCAGGTAAAACGGCGTGTTGTGGTTCTTGCCGAACCACGAGGTCGCGTACCCGTTCTCCTTCAAAATAGTGCCGATGGTGCCGCTATCCTTCTTGATAATCGAATCGTAACCCGGGAACCCCGTCGCCGCTTCGCCCACGACGCCATAGCCAGCCGCGTGATGGTTGCGTCCCGTGATCAGCGCCGCGCGCGTCGGCGAGCACAGCGACGTGGAGTGAAAGTTCGTGTAGCGAACCCCGTTCTTTGCGATGCGATCCAGGGCCGGGGTCGGAACGACGCCGCCGAAGGTGCTATGCGCGCCGAAACCGGCATCGTCCAACATGATGAGCAGCACGTTGGGTGCGCCTTTCGGTGGCACGACACGCGGCGGCCAATACGCCTTCGACTCGGAGGCCTTTTCCTTGATCACTCCGCCGAATTTAGGGTCGGGCGGGGGAATCTGTTTTCCGCTGATGGTAGTGGTGGCGCTGGGCGATCCGGGCACACCGGTAATTTCCTGCGCCGTTGAAAGAGATGTGAACGCCAAGACAAGGACAATTGCCGCTGTATTTATTGCAAGTGCCTTCCGCATACCCCTTCCTCTTGCGATTGAGAAAACGAGCGCGCAAGCAACAGGTAACTCAACTCTGAACTTGAGCTGTCGCGCCTGACAGATTGCGATAATCGCCGTTAAGCACCGTTATGGAGTCGGAACGACTTTGTAGTACACCCCATTGGCTCCGTATTGCGGTTTGAACCAGGTGTTGCCGCAAAGGTAATAGGTTTTGCCCTGGACATTGGGCGTTATGCACCCGGCAGGCAGTGTCGCGTAAATCCCACCCGTCGCAAAATTGCCCCCGGCAGGTGGCGGCGAAACTGCGGGAGCGGCCGACGATGGGGCGGTGCTGCCTGCGGCGACCCCCGCGTTGTAAGCTGGGGACGTATTGGCGCTGCCCGCCGCAACCCCTGCATTATAGGCGTTTGTTGAAGCTGCCGTGTTTGAGCTTCCCGCAACATAGCCCGAACTGTACGCATTGGAGCTTGCAGCGGCGCTACCGGCCGAGGCGATAGCAGCCCCGGTTATCATGCCGACTGCTGCCCCGGCTGCAGCCGCCCCGGCTGTGGACCAGCCCCCGCAGTTGCTGCAGCTCGAACCGTAATAGTTTACGGTCGTTGGCGGGTGGTAAGCCGGATAGGGATAAGCCGGATGGTAATAAGGCGAATGGTAGGCGGTCGTGCCATACGAATTGGTGTAGGTCGTGTTCCCCGATCCATAGGAGTGCGTCGCGGTGCCGCCATACTGACTGGTAGCGGTCGTTCCCTGGCCGTAGGTGTGGGTGGCGCTGCCGCCGTACGCGCTGGTAAATGACGTCTGTCCGGAACCTTCTGTGTGCGAAGCGCTGCCGCCGTAGCGGTTGGTGGCGGTCGTGCCCTGCCCATATGTGTGGGTTTCACTTCCGCCCCACGCGCTGGTTCGGGTGGTGGACCCCGACCCCTCTTCGTGCGACGTGCTGCCGCCCCAGCGGTTGCCATGCGACCAGGCGGCAGCCTGCCCAGGTAAGAGTGCTGCGGTCAGCAGAAATGCTAAACCGATGGTCATATTCTTCATGTGACACCTCTCACTTCAATTTCGGCGGTTTTACCTTGGCTGGCGGCGCAGCAGCCGGAGGGGGTCCTGTTACCGGCCTGGAAAATTCGATCGGCATGGCACCGCTTGCGTTTACCGGCGCGAAAGCTTCCCCAAACACATCGAGGTCAAGTTTCCAGTTCGAGATTTCCAGTTGGTTGCGTAATCTCGCCCGGTCAGCGCGGTAAACCGCACGGACCATCCGGGGCAGCTTGTCTTCGGTGCCGACCCATACCTGAACGAACACGTCGTTGTCCGCGTAGGCGACCATATCGGTCGTCGTTCCCCCGACCACCTTGGACTGCCCGATGTAGAACGCCATGATCATCCCATCGGACACGGCCTTATACGGGTCCGCCACGATCAGGTCGGTGAACGGGTAATAAATGTCCGCTGTCTTGAAAGCGGCTTCCAGCGCGCCATCGATTGTTGGCGGCGCATCGGCAACAGCGAGCAGGTTCTCGGCCGGAGCGAACGCCATCATCGCCTTGCCATCGTAATAGAATTCCGTTGCAGGGCCATCTGCGGGGGTAATTACCCGCAGTTTGTCCGGCCGTTGCAATGTCACTTCAGACTTTGTCGTGTACGCCAAGGGAGTTCCCAGCCGACTGGGATTCTCGTAGGTGACCACCGCCGTGAAGCTCATCGAGCGGGCGACGGCCAGGCGATCGCAGGCCGCCTTGAGTATTTCGATCGCCTTCGGTTCGATGGTCATCTGCACGGGCGGCGGGGCCGGTGCTTCCTTTTTTGCCACCTGGGGGCGTTTGGGGGCTTTCGGCTGTTGCGTCGATTGCTGGGCATACGCATCCTGGCCGATAAAAGCAGCCAGAGCGAGGGCGAGGGCGAGCGCCCGCCCCATGCGACTTCCTATCGACGCGAACCTTAGTAGTCGCACTCTTTCGTACATCATCACGGCACCAATCCGCATTCGAACATCTTGTTGGCAACCGTTGCGGCTACTTTGTCAATGAAGACCTGCCGCATCTGCGGGTTCTCTTTGAGCATCTGGATAAGGTTCTTCTCCATTTCCCCCTTCGGTTTCTCTTTGTCCTGCCATACCTGCTCGCAGGTCGCACTCCGGTATTTCTCGATGACCCGATCGGCGACCATGTTCAGAATGGGGTAGTCCTGGGCGCAGGCAAAACCCGCGAAGAGTACCAGCGCCGCAATCAGTGTCATTGAACGAGCGATCATTTTCTTTTTTCCCCTTGTGTTGTTTTTAAGTTTCATGGTTCTCTCCTGTTCGCATGGTTTTCTCAACTATCTTCAAACAAGCTCACACCAGCCCCTTCTAAGTATCACCTGAATCCGCCGAAGCGGCCTCCCGGCAGACCTCGCGGATGGCCGAAATCAAATCAACCACCGCCCGCCGCTTCAGCACAAACGCTTCGGCACCGGCCGCAGCAACTTCGTCGACCGCCGCGGGGTCTTCGTGGACGCTCAGGATAATGACTTTGATATCGGGGTGCCGCTGCTTGAGCAGGCGCGCGACGTTCGTCCCCCCGGACACCGGAAACGAAAGATCGGCAATTACCAAGTCGGGGAGCGCTGTTTCGACGGCCTGCATCAATGAAGCCTCATCGGCCACCATCAGGACCGCTTCCGCCTCAGTTTCGAGCATGCGGCGTATCCCTTCGAGCATGACCGGATGCTGATCCGCCAAGACGACGCGTTTGCAGCGCATGCAATGCCCTTTCGGCCGGTGAACAGGAGGAAGACCCTTTTTGTTCCTTAGCGGATCTGGAAGGGGAAAAAAACTGGGAAAACTACTAGGTTGTGGATGAAAAATTTCTAGGTGGGGAACTTATGTGGACACTATGCCGTGCTTGACGGCGAATTGCACCAGTTCGGCACTGGTTTTGATCTGGAGCTGTTCCATCATGCGATATTTGTGGAATTCGGCGGTGCGGGTCGAAATATTCAGTATCGCTCCGATTTCCTTTATGGATTTCCCCTCGGATAGAAGCTGCAAGACCTCCCGCTGACGCGGGCTCAACGCGGAGGACGCCCCCCCGAAGCGAGGTTTGCCCTCTTTATAGGAGCTGATCAGCTCGCCGGCGATCATGGGCGTGACATAGGTACGCCCCTGCATGGCCTCCCCAATCGCCGTGATCAACTCCTGGGCTGCGGAGTGTTTCAGCACGAACCCGGACGCACCGGCATCGAAAGCGCCTGAGGCATAGCTTACGTCCGCATGCATGGTCAGAAAAACAATTTTAATCTGCGGGCTCATCTTCTTGATCTGCCGAGCGGCTTCCATCCCGTTGAGCCCCGGCATCGAGATGTCCGCCACCACCACGTCGGGCCTTAGCCGATCGGCCTCGGCCACCAGAGCGCGGCCGTCGGCCACCGCCCCCACGATGTCAAACTCGGGTTCGAGGATGCCGCGCAAACCCTCGAGGACGATTCGGTGGTCGTCGGCCAGCAGCAACCGTGGTTTTTTCACGCGAGCCCTTCCGCTAAATCGCCGGATGGCTTTTCCGGGAATCCGGGTTCAGGGGCACCGTGACTTCGATGGTGGTGCCTTTTGAGGGTTCGGAGGCGATGCGGTGCCTGCCCCCGACCAGCCTCGCGCGTTCACGGATGCTCGACAACCCAAGCCCCGGTTTCTTTCGGCCTTCAGCGACGTCGAACCCAAGGCCGTCATCCTGGATGGACAATTGCAGGCCGGCTTCGCCGGCGCTCAGGCAAACGGTGGCTCGGCGGGCGCAAGCATGCTTGGTAATGTTGGTGAGGCCCTCTTGGACGATGCGGTAGATGGACAAGGCGACATCCTTCGGCAGATCCGCGGGGATGTTATCGGCATTAAATATCACCTCGATGCCCTCCTGGGTCGAGACACGGATGCATTCCGATTGGACGGCTTTCGTCAGGCCCAGGTCTTCCAGTATCGACGGGTGCAGCCGGCGGGAGAGGCTATGGACGTCGCCCGCGATCCGAATAGTTTGATCTCTCAGGCCGCGCAGGTGCTGGAGGGTGGTTTCTTTCCTGTCGTCTAAACAGGTTTCCATCTTCCCCACCTCGATCGCCAGGGCGGCCAGCCGCTGCGACAAATCGTCATGAAGGTCGCGCGCCAATCGGCGGCGCTCCGTTTCCTGGCCCAGAATCAGCCGTCCCGTCAGGCTTTGGAGCTCCCGCTCACGCTCTCGTATGGCGGTTTCGGCCTCGATGCGTTCGGTGACATCGCGCGCCGCGGCATAGACCAAGTCGCCGGCCGCCGCCGCGCTCCACATCATCTGACGGTAAGTCCCGTCCTTCCTGCGGTAGCGGTTGGTAAAATCGAGAACCTGGCCTCCGTCGGTCAAGGTGCGGATCGCCTTTCGGGTGTCGGCGACGTCCTCGGGATGGATTAATTCTAAAAAGGGGGTGGACATGAGCTCTGCCAGACTGAAACCCAGGATTTTTTCCCAGGCAGGGTTCAGGCGCACGAAATAGCCTTCGGTGGTGGCGATGCACAACATGTCCAACGTCATGCTGAAAAACTTGTCGAGTTCTTCCTTTTTTTGTCGCAGCGATTCCTCGGCGCTGCGCCTGCGGCGTTTTTGGGCTAATAGCCCGAGGATCAGAAATGATTGGCCGATGATAAAGACAAGAGCTCCGATGATGTAATACTTGAAGTTCCAAAACGTTGGCTCCCGGTTGATGACGATGCTCCCCTCCGGCAAAGCATCCTCGCTCAGGTCCCAGTGTCTGAGCTGCTTCCAGTCGAACATAGGTGAATAAGGAACATTCAAGACTGCCGGGATATTCTCAAAGTATGGGGCTCCCCTCAGGATGTCCAGCCCCAGTTCAGCCGCCCTGGTCCCAATGGACTCGAAGTTGATCAGAGAGCCTCCCACGATGCCGTGACCGAGCATGGTATCCAAGAGGCCGAAGACCGGTGCACTGGAAGCCTGGCTGAGTTTTTCGCTCACCTTTACAGTTGTGAAAATTTCTCCAGCCACATCTTTCTGGAATGCAGTAACGAGGACGATGCTGCGTGGAGGCGCTTCGGATAGCGTCGCCAGGATCTCATCCAGAGGCATATCGCTCAAATAACGGAAATCGAGGGAGGTTTCCAAGCCCTTGAAATCCTCTCGTGCCTTGCTCTCCAACCATCTATCCAAGGAATGGACTCCGCTCACGACATAGACGAGCTTGGCCTTGGGAACCAGTTTCAGAGTGAGCTCAAGCGTTCCGCTGATGTCCGGTACGGCGAACTGCCGGATGACCGGGCAGCTCACATGCGGCAACTCGAAGCCTAAAGGCAAGTATAAGGCCACGATCGGGGCTCCCGGGAAGATCGTGCAGCCTTCGTTCACCGCAAAGAGCAGTGCCTCCGGGTACAGCGTGATGACGAGGTCGATCTTGCGCTGCCCGTAGCGCTGGCGCATAAACTCCGCCATAAGGATTCGGTGTTCAGGTTCGGGATTGCGCACAAGATCAAGGTATTCGAAGAACTGGTTTCGGGCCCCCACCCCCCCGGAGTCCAGGACTGTCTTGATTCCACGGTCGGTCGATTCAAAGATGGGCACGTTGGATTCCAAGCCGTGCAGGACTAGAACATTTTTCTGGGACAGGTCGACTGCGGAATTAGAATGCTCCTCTGGCTTAGCTTGGGATTTAGGCGTTGCGCCGGGTGCGACCTGCGCTGGAGCTATGCCGGCAAACCCCATTCCTGTAATCAAAACGAGTATGAAAAAGGATTGTAGTGCCCTTAATCGCATACGCGGCCTTTCCAGAAAACTACATGATATCAACAGTAGATGACGGTTCTTGAATTCCTATATTTAGTCGATTTGTCTGAATAATGGCAAGCCAAATCACGCTTGCCCAACACACAATAACGCATTGAGGGTCATGGAGGTAAACCGAAAAAGTCGAAAGGTTTTGACCGCGGCGATGAACCTAAACTAATCCGGATCTGAAATTTTTCACCTTTCCTTACCAAAACCACCAAAAGAAGGTAAGCTGGGGCAGGGCATGAGTTCTCTGCCCCAGTTTTTTTCAACCATACAGGTTTTCAATCCAGCGCATCGCCTCCACATCGGTGACCTTCCCGAGATACCGTTGAGTGGTCGAAAGATGCGCATGCCGCATGATCACCTTGCTGACGATTTCAATGGGGGTGCCGGATCTGGAGGCAAAAGTAGCCGCGTGCCGTCGCAGGTCATGGGGACGCAAATGGATGCCGACCAAACGTCCTGCTTTCCGCACCATAATCCGAGCCGCGTTGTAGCTGATCGGGAAAAGCCGTTCTTCCGGCCCTGTACCAGACTCTTTCACGTATTCCTTGAGCCGGTCAGCCACCTTTTGGGGTATGAAAACCACCTCGGACTCTTTGCCGCTCTTGGGACCGGCCAAGGTGAGTTTCCTGTCCTGGATATCCATTGGCCTGATTTTCAGAACCTCTCCGACTCTCATCCCACCCCGGGCCATAAGCTCCAGCATGATGCGATTCCTGGGCTTCATGGTTCGAAAAATGATTTCATCCACCAGATCCTTTTCGACAATTTTCCATTGCTGGGGCGACCGCTCTCGGAACATTTTCCTCAGCATCGGCGTATCACAAGGATTTGGAATGTTTGGATCTACTGAATTCTTGAGGAAGTTAAAAAAGGCCTTGAGACAGGAATACCTGTGGCGCTTGGTGGCTGGTTTTTGGCAGTGGAAAGCCCGGTCAGGAAGGATAGGACATCATCGGTGGTTACGGATTCGATCAGCCGCTCGCCCTGGATGAGTGGTGCGCGCTGGCCCGTTCGCTGAATCACCGCGCTCTGAACAAGTTTGCCACGATGCTGGAGCGTCACCGCTACGGCATCTTAAACCACTGTGACTACCCCATCCAC
>Ga0079303_10000300_pt1 | contig 11566 bp, 7 predicted proteins | sample Methanogen_OWC_FD_77073 | JGI IMG/M metagenome (GOLD analysis project Ga0079303, IMG submission 77073) | Enriched soil microbial communities from Old Woman Creek wetland in Ohio, USA - Methanogen_OWC | ecosystem: Environmental > Terrestrial > Soil > Wetlands | place: USA: Ohio | collected...
CTGCCCGAAATCCATCCCGTCCGGCACCAGGATGGCATTCCAGTCGTGCAGCAGGGCGAATTCCACCGGGTTCCACTGGACGTATTCGCCGGGGGCATCGCCGTCGCGGCAGACCCGGTCGGCGTCGATCGACGCCTGGTTCCAGTCCACGTGCAGGATCGCATTTTTCAGGCAGGCCGTGCCGGCCGCGGCCATCGCTTCGCCGACCCGCCCGGGGGTCATTCCGCCCTCCCCTTCCACGATGTGCACGCGCGGCGCGCCGGCGCCGTAAAAGTCCATGGCGCCGAAGGCGAGACCCAGCGAGGCCGCGACCCCGACCCCCGACGCGCCGGTGGACAGCCGCAGGAACGGAGTGGCCGGGGTCGGGTGGCCGTCGAGCGGCTTCGCCTTGAATTTCAGAAAGAGCGGCGTCCGGGTGAGCGGGTTGCGCCTGAAGCCGAGCAGGTCCTCCAAGCGCAGCTGGTGCTTTTCGTCCTTGGGGAGAAGCTCCGGGCAGCCGATGCGCGTCACCTCGTTGCGCAGGGCCCACAGGGCGTAGAGGCCGAGGGTCTTGTGACCCGCCGCATAGGAGACGATGTCGGCGTCCTCGCGGTCGGGGTCGGCGACGTCGTAGTCCAGGCTGTCGAAAAGAACCCCGGCCACAAAGCGGCCGGAGGAGATCGACCCGCCGGGATGACCGGACATGGGCACGTAGTTGTACAGCATGGCGCACAGCGACCGGTACATCAGGTCGAGCTGTTCGAAATGCTTCAGCTCTTCCGCGGCAAGCGGTCTCTCTTGCTTCTCGCTTGAGATGTCGATGAAAACGCCTCTGCGGGGCCCGAGCTCGAATCCCATGGCAGCCTCCTTTTCCGGGTCAGTTCTCTCAGCGGGTTTCTTGTCTCATAACAAAATGATCGAGGTGCGAACCTCGACCCGAACGAGCGTCGTTTTTTATATTTCTACCCGGATAGCGGTCATTTCTCAAGGTACTTCGATATGATTTCTATTTTTCCAGCCGGGCATGCTGGGCATAGTAAGCCGCCCCCCAGCCTTGGTCCGTGGCCACGTCGGCGATGATCTGGTTGATCCCTCCCCCCAACTTAAGCCGGCGGCGCAGCTCTTCCAAGCCGATCCCCGCGGCGGGCGGCAGGCTGGCGGCCATCAGTTCCTCCAACGGCGGGATACGGATCGGCGGGTTCAGCCGCCTTCCCACTTCAGTGAGAATCCAGTGGTCGCTGCGGGCCCCGGCCGGCGGCGTGAAGGCCGGGCGGGCGTAATTGATGAAGTCGTGGAAATAGGAGGGGTTGAGGTTTTCCTGCTCCAGATGCCGGGTGAACGGGGCGATGTAGTACGACCCGCCGCCGGGGAGGCCGATCTGCCCGGAAAGCAAGGCCAGGGCGTTGATGAAACGCACATTCTCCGCGCCGAAGATGTGGCACTGCAGAACCCATCCGATGAGGGTCGCACCCGGCTCCCCGCAGCGGTAAATGTCCGCCAAACGTCGAACCTCGTCCGGGCCGACGCCGCACGCCGAGGCCAGTTCCGCAACCGTGCGGGTCATGACGATCTCCCGGAAAGCCGGCCAGTTGGAAGTCACGGCGTCCAGGCTCGCAATGACGCGCCGGCTTTCGATGAGCGCCCGGCCCACCGCCATGTTGGCCCCGGCGCAGAGGCTGCCAACGGCCCGGCTGGTCCCCAGAAGGGCGGTTACAATCGGCATGGGCACCTCGACGCTGAAAAGATTTGTGAAAACGTAGCAAAAAGAGATCCAAAAGACCATAGTCCGCACGTGTTTCAGATCACGAGCCGCGGGATCGATGGCTTTAGCCTGCTTCGAGGCTGCTCGGGTCCACCCGCTCAAAGCCGAAGGCCCGCCGGCATAAGCCGTTGACTCCTGCCGCCGCGCGGGTGTACAAATGGTTTAAAGACTGTTGGTTCATTTTGGTTCGGCTGGGCTGAAGCGGCATTCCGTTCCGACCGGCGCGCCGGAACCCCCTCCGCCAATGTGTATCCCTTTCAGCCCGGCTTCGGCTACCCCTGACTCAGGCACGAATGGCCATGCATCCCTTGATCGTCGGCATCGACGTCGGATCGGTGGCGGTGTCCCTGGTGGTGATCGGCCGGGACCGGCAGGTGGTCGACCACGCCTATGCCTTCCACCACGGGGATGCTGCCGCAACGCTGAAGGCCCTGCTGGCGCCGCTGGATCTGCGCGGCGGGGTGCGGGTGGCCGTTACGGGGGCCGCCCCCGGCGCCATCCGCGCGCACGGCCGCTACGACAGCCTGGTCTCCTTGATCACGGGCTGCCGCGCCTATCAGCCCGACGTGGGCTCGATCCTGCACGTCGGCGGCGAGCGCTTCGGCCTGGTGCAGTTCGACGCCGCCGGGCGCTACACCCGCTACCAAACCAACACCACCTGCGCCGCCGGCACCGGCGGCTTCCTCGACCAGCAGGCCCGGCGCCTGAGTCTCTCCGGCCCCGGGGAGCTCGCCGCGGTGGCCCTGCGGAGCACCGGGGAGCCCCCGAAAATCGCCACCCGCTGCGCCGTCTTCGCCAAAACCGACCTGGCCCACGCCCAGCAGGAGGGCTTTTCGCTGCCTCAGATCTGCGACGGTTTATGCCGGGGCGTGGCCCGGCACATCGTCGATGCCCTCGTGCGCGGGGAGCCCGCCCGCACCCCCGTTGTTTTCAGCGGCGGGGTCTCCCGCAACCGGGCGGTCGTCGAACACCTCAACCGCTTGCTGGACACGGAGCTGATCTGCGAAAAAAGCCCCTCCGCCGCCGCCGGCGCCGCCCTGTGCCTATCGGATGACGCCGAGGCCGACACGGCCACACCGTTCGGATCCCTGGACGAAATCGTCCGACCCGAGCCGCAAAGGAAAGTCTACGCCTTTGCCCCCCTCGAATTGAAACGCTCGAGTTATCCGGATTTCAGCGGCGGCGAGCCCTACCTGTTCACGCGCGCTGAAGCCGACCGGAGAAACCCGGTGGAGGTCGAGGTCTTCGCAGGCTGGGGGGACCCGGCCGCCGGGGATTGCCTGCTCGGCGTCGACGTGGGCTCCACCAGCACCAAGGCGGCCCTGGTGGCGGCAAACGGCGCCGTGGCGGCCGGGTTTTACACCCGCACCGCCGGCAACCCCATCGGTGCCGTCCAGAACCTGCTGGCGGCCGTCGAAGACGCCGCCGGCCGCCGGAGAGCCCCCTTGAAGATTTCCGGCGCGGCCGTCACCGGGGCCGGCCGCAAACTGGCCGCCCGGGTCCTTGGGGCGGATCTGGTGCTGGACGAAATCACGGCCCATGCCCGGGCGGCCTGTGAACTCAAGCCCGATGTGGACACCATCATCGAAATCGGCGGCCAGGACTCGAAGTTCACCACCTTGAAGGACGGCCGGGTGAATTTCTGCGTCATGAACACGGTCTGCGCGGCCGGCACGGGCAGCTTCATCGAGGAGCAGGCACAGAAACTGGACTGCCCGCTGGGGGACTACGCCTCCCGCGCCCTGAACTCCCCCGCCCCCATGGCGAGCGACCGCTGCACCGTTTTCATGGAAAGGGACATCAACCACCTCCTTTCCGAGGGCTATGCCGTCAGGGAGATTCTGGCCACCGTGCTGCACAGCATCGCGGAGAACTACCTCAGCAAAGTGGCCGCCGAAAAGCACATCGGCGACGTCGTCTGTTTCCAGGGGGCCACCGCCAAGAACCAGGCACTGGTGGCCGCTTTCGAGCAGCGCCTGGGCCAACCGATCCACGTCTCCCGTTTCTGCCACCTGACAGGCGCCCTCGGGGCGGCGCTGGTGCTGGCCGACGCCGGGTGCCGCGCCACGCGTTTCAGGGGTCTCGATCTCTGCCGCAGGGCCATTCCCACGCAGGTGGAGATATGCTCCCTGTGCGCCAACCACTGCAAGATCACGGTGGCCGACATCGGCGGCGAGCGGGTGGCCAGCGGGTTTCTGTGCGGCCGGGACTACGACGCCGCATCGCGGGTGGACCGCAACCGTTCCGGTTTCAGCCTGCTCAAGGAGCGCCGGCGGGCGTTTGCGGTGCCGGCGCCCCGCCCGGAAGGGGCAGGCCCCACGCTGGGCCTGCCGGCGGCGCTGCACCTGGCCGACGACCTGGAGTTCTGGCAGGTTTTCTTTGACGCCCTGTCGGTCCGCACCATCACCAGCGAACGCCTGAGCCCTCTCATGGCGTCCGGGAAGGCCGGCGCCGAGTTCTGCGCGCCGATGGCCGCCCTGAGGGCCGCGGTTGATTTTCTCCTGCCTCGGGCCGACCACGTTTTCCTGCCGTTTTACCTGGAACGAAGGACAGGCGATACGGCCATCCGGCGGCAGTATTGCTACTACACGCAGTATGCCCCGGCCCTGGCCGCGGACGGCGGCGCGGCGGCGCCCGCGGATGCCCGCCGGGTGCTCACGCCGCTGGTCCACTACCTCTACGGCTCGCTGCACTCGCAGCTGCAGCTCTACCGGATGCTTCGTTCGATCGGGCTTACCTGTATCGGTTTCAGCGACGTGTACCGGGCCTATGACCGCGCCTGCCGCTTCAAGAAAACGGCCGTGAAGCGCCTCCGGCGGCGCTACCGGCAGGAGACCGCCGGCGCCCGGGACATCCACGCGGTCTTGCTGGGGCGGCCCTACACGGTGCTCTCCCGGCGGATGAACAAGGGCATACCGGACATTTTCGGAGCCCTGGGGGTCAAGGCGTTTTTCCAGGACATGCTGCCGGACGACCGCCCGGCGCCCGAGGCCCTCGCGCCGATGTTCAGGGAAATCCACTGGCACCACGCCGCGGCGATTCTGCGCGCTGCCGAAACCGCGGCTGTAACCGAAGGGGCCTATCCGGTCCTGGTCACGGCGTTCCGGTGCACCCCGGACGCCTTCGTGATCGAGTTCTTCAAGTCCATCATGAACGCCCACCGCAAACCGTACCTGATCCTGCAACTGGACGAACACGCCTCGAACGTCGGCTACGAAACGCGCATCGAAGCGGCGGTGAGGTCGTTTCAGAACCACCACGCCTCTCGTCTGCGGCCGCAGCCGGTGTATTCCGGGAACCTGTTTCCCCGATCCTCATCGGCCATTGACGGCAAGACGCTTCTGCTGCCCGACTGGGACCACCTGTCGTTTCGACTGGTGGCGGCCAACCTGCAACGGGAAGGGATCGACGCCCGCCTGCTGCAAGACACCCCGCAGGCCATCCGCCGCAGCCTGAGGCGCAACAGCGGCCAGTGCATCCCGGTGAACATCGTGGTCCAGAACTTCATCGAGTACGTCTCGGCGCACGGCCTCGACCCGTCGCGCTGCCTGCTCTGGATGGTGCCCGGCTCGATAGCCTGCAACCTGCGGCTGTATCCCCATTTCGCCCAGAACCTGCTGGCCGAGCACGGCGACGGCTTTGAGAAAGCGCGCATCTACCTCGGGTCGCTCTCCTTTGCCGAGATATCCATGCGGCTGCCGGTCAACACCTACCTGGCCTACCTGCTGGGAGGACTGATCCGGAAGATCGGCTGCAAGCTCAGGCCTTACGAAACCACCCGGGGCGCCACGGACGCCGCGATCGAGGCGGGGATAGCACTCCTGGAGCCCGCTTTCCGGGGGGACGCCCCCAAGGAGGCGGCCGTCCGCAAGGTGGCCGGCCTGCTCGCTGCGGTGCCGGTCGAAGGCAGCGGCGCCGCAGGGCCCGGCCGCGGTTCACGGCCGAAGGTCGCCGTTTTCGGGGACCTCTACTCGCGCGACAACGACATCCTCAACCAAGGCTTGATTCACTTCATCGAGCGCCACGGCGGGGAAGTGGTGACCCTCCCCTACAGCTCCTACGTCAAGATGATCGCCTGGCCGTACATGCGGAAGTGGTTCATCGAAGGCGATTACATGGAGGCCCTGACCGGCGGCGCCCTGCTGGCGGCCGTCAGCCGGCTGGAGAAGAAGTACCGCCGGCCCCTGGACCCCCTCCTGAGTGAACCCGAACCGGTCTACGACGACTCCCCGGAGCGCATCCTGGGGGCCTTCGGCCTGCGGCTGGAACACACCGGCGAGTCGATGGACAACCTGCTGAAGATCCACTACGCCTTGAAGTACCACCCGGACCTCGCCCTGCTCGTGCAGGCCAGCCCCGCCTTCTGCTGCCCGGCGCTGGTCACCGAGGCCATGGCGCAGCGCATCGAGCGGGTCACGGGAGTCCCGTTGGTCTCGATCACCTACGACGGCATCGGCGGAGGCAAGAACGATGTGATCGTCCCCTACCTCAAGTACCCGCGGCCGCAGCCCGCGGTTGAAAACGCGAGAAAAACCTACTGATGCGACGGGAGGTGCAGCGGGCACGGGAATTCGAATGTGCGCGCGGATCTTGGCCGGAATCAAAGAGCGCATCGTCAATAAAAAAACCACCCTTTGTTTAGGAGGTCGCCATGGCAGTCAAAATTTTGATCAAACGGAGCTTGCCCTTGGATAAAGCCAAAGCCCAGTATATCGTTTCGATTTTCCGCCAGCTGCGCATGCTGGCGTTGGAGCAAGAAGGCTACATTTCCAGCGAGACGCTGCGGAGCATGGAACATCCGCAGGAGTTTCTGGTGATCAGCACATGGCGGTCTTTGGAGGATTGGCAGAGGTGGTTCGACAGCCGCCAAAGAAAGGAGCTTCACTCCAAGGTCGACAACCTGTTGGAGTCGGGGACCACCTATGAACGCTACCAATACGGCTTTATGTCTTAGGCACCGCCGCAGCGCTCCGGCGTATTCCCGTAAAGCAAAAGCGCGACACGAAAGAGCTACAGATATCGACCGGCCGAAGAGCCTATTCACAGATGGTAGGCCTGTGGGGCTTTCATCCGACCAATCACCAAAGTGCCAAATCTGTGATATCATGTTTATCATGCACTAAAATTTATTTGATTTTTCCGAACCGGCTAAAATATAATCCAGCTCAATTTCAGTTTGTTCGCGTTTCCACCCGACCGAAAATTCAATTTCATCTTGTATAGCGGTCCGGTCCTCTCTTCGCCTGTCAGTCCTTCATCTCGACATCACCATCGGATTTTTTGGTCAGATAAACCTGACAAAAGAGTAGCTGTGGGAATCGAAACAAGCAGGCGCTCTAAACCAACACCTTTCTGGTCTTGATTTGTCTGGAACATTACGCACACAAATGGGTCAGCCATAAAAATTTGGAGGCCTAACATGACAGGTAAACACAAAATTCTGATAATTGACGACAGCAAGGAAACCGTTTCCGGCCTGAAGAGCTTTTTCAATGATAAGTATGAGACTGCAACTGCAGGTAATGGCTTAGATGGCCTCAAGGCTTTTGAAAACGATAAAGAGGGATTTGACCTTATTGTCACGGACTTGATAATGCCGGAAATAAGCGGAGTAGCCCTAATTGAAATTATAAAGAAAAAATCCCCTGCAACACCTATCATAGCGATAACAGGTTGGGGCCATCATCCAAAGGCGCTTGCAACTGAAGCGAAAGCTGATTTAGTATTGGAGAAGCCTTTTGAAATGGACGTTCTTGACCAGTCAATAACAAAACTAATGGCCAAGTAGGTGTAGCAACGGCAATTTGCGCATAAAAGATGTCATCAGAAGATCAATTTAACTAACAGATGGTCACTTTCGTGTGTTTTCATCCGACGTATAACCAAATCGGCTAATCTGTGAAACTGGCAATTCATACGGTCTTTGAGCCTCGCTGAATTCATTACATTTCTAGAACTGGTTTCATAACCTATTTTAGTCATTATAACCTGCTGAAATTATTGGACGCAAAATCTCAAAAACGGGGTTATGAAACCAGTCCTATTCAAAATCCATCCTGTGGCCCAGATTTAGATTAATCCATTATTTCGACAATGATCACTCCAAATTTTTTAGAATGGATTGACAAAAACAGCCTTATGGGATAAAGATATTTCTAATATGCCTAATCCCGAAGAAGCATCGGGAACGGGGGACCCAAGTTTCTGGGGCGTATCGCCAATTGGCGATGGATAACCTCTTCGGTCCTAGCCCTTCAGCTAACCTCGTAGGCGTCGATGAGGAAAACCTTCGGAATCGAGCGGGGGTCTTTCCTCCACCAATTCGATACCGGAGGTATACCGCATGACTGCTTTTCATTCCCCAGCTTCACCCAATTTTTCTCTTGTCGCCCGGGCCGCATAAAGATTCTGCGATTTGACGCATTCCGTTTCGTTGCCAGTATTTTTCGGTCTGTCGTTTGTTTTTGTTTGATGTCACCATCGCCGTCCAAATTGGTGGTAGATGTTTCCATACAGCAAGAAAACATCAGCGCAGGAGGTTAACCATGACCAAAGAAGCATTTTTTGATGTGGGAATTCTTATCCTGGTTTTGTGCATGACCACTTGGATGTTTCGTTGGAATTAATGGGGCGCAGAGTCCAGGGATAGAATAAGCCGTGAAGCGGAGTTGAAGGTAATCAAATTTATGCTGGGTATCCAAAATCTACAGGGAGGGATGGGGGTATGGCATCAAATTTCGAAATAGCCATCGAAAAAAAGAGCGATGGTTTTGTCTTGAAATTGGAGGGCGACTTCGACGCCACTTCGGCATATGAACTGATATATGCCATAAAGAAATTGTCAGACAAAACCGTGAAGATCTCAATTTACACTAGTGGTGTGAAAAACATATACCCTTATGGCCTGGATATTTTTCACAGAAACATGGGCCCCCTTAATTGCCGATCCACCAAAATTGAGTTCGCAGGCGATAACGCCTCCAAGTTATCCTTGTGCAATTCCAGCCTGCTATCTTAGCAGTCATTTCGGATAGTGGTCATCCTGCCTTGTAACGGCTGAGTAATTTAGAAGCAGCAATAGATCGCCTGGGTGGCCTCTCGCATCCGTATTTTGTTAACCGTTTCAAATAGCAACCCGACTCAGAGTACATAATCGGCGGTATTAAACCTCTGGGAATTTTTGAAAACTTGATGGTGTTCGTCAGGTAATCCCAAACTAGGGGCTCTCCAAAAAAAAGTATGGATATTATCCTTTCAGGGTAGCATCCAGTTAGATTGTGACTCTGAGGTATATCCCTCAAAAAGCGGTTAGCGCCACTTGGGTGTTGCTGACAGCCTGTACGTAACCTCTGGTAGATGAAAAAAATTCGATATTCGAACTATATTGCAAAAATCGTTTGTCCCTATTTCTTCTTCTTGTACTTTTCTGCCGGGTAATCTTTGCGGTGCTCGTCGTTGAATTCGTATGGTCTGTCGGTGTCCATGCTGATGTTCACGTAATGCCCCAGCTGCGCTCTGAGGTCCGTGGGGATGGAGGCGCCGAAGGTCCAGTCGCCGGTCTTTATGTAGAACCACATTCCCCGGCCGGCGTCATAGTAGGTCGAGCAGCAGGGGTAATAACGGTATTGGTGCTTGGCCCGGTAGCCGTGCGCCGGCGCGTGCGGCGGCGGGCCGCCCTTCTTCCCGCCTTTCTTGTATTTCTCGGGCGGCCCCTCTTGGCCTTGATCGCCCCATTGCACGGTGACGCTGCCGCCCTGGGCCCAGGCGATCCGGCTTCCGAGTGTAAAACCCAGGAAGATGATGAAAACAAGCAGGGTGACTCTCCGTAATGCGTTCTTCATTCCGTCTTTTCCTTTCCGGCTTGACCTGTCTTGCGGGTGATTATAAACAATTGTACCACGATTCGCGGATAATTCTATTCCCGGACAGGAGAAAAAGCATGCTCTGCAGAAAGCCGTCGGCGAAATTCCTTGCGGTTTTTATCGTCGTTCTCGCGGTTCTTTCCCTGCTCGGCGCGGGTCCTGCGCAGGCCGCGGCCAAGGCCAAGAACGCCATCGTCCTCATCGTGGACGGCTGCTCGGCCGAGCAGTACACGTTGGCCCGCTGGTTCAAGGGCGCCCCGCTGTCATTTGAGCCCTACCAGGTCGGCGCGGTCAAAACCCATATCGCCGACTCGGTGATCGCCGACTCGGCGCCCGCGGCGAGCGCCTTCGCGACCGGGGTGCGCACGAGCGACAAGCTCATCAGCGTCGGCCCCCGCAAGGACACCATCACCGGCGTGCCGGCCCCTCCCGAAGAGCTGCGCTACCGGCCCCTGGCCACGGTTCTGGAGGGCGCCAAGCTTCTCAAGAAAGCCACCGGCATCGTCGCCACTTCGCGCGTCACGCACGCCACGCCGGCGGCCTACATCGCGCACACGCCCTCCCGCGCCAACGAAGACGACATCATGGAGCAGGCCGTCTATCAAGGCATCAACGTGGTCTTCGGCGGCGGCCGGCGTCATCTGGTGACCACGGAATTCAAGGGGCGCAGGACCGACGGCGACAACCTTTACGCGTACCTGAAAAACTGGGGTTACGCGATCGTCGACAACAGGGATGCCATGCAGGCGTCGTCGGCCGACCGCGTGTTCGGCGCCTTCGCCCACAGCCATATGGACCCCGAGATCGACCGCCCCCGGCTGCATCCCGAGCAGCCCACCCTCGAGGAGATGACCCTCAAGGCCATCGAAATCCTCTCCCGAGACCCGGACGGGTTCTTCCTGATGGTGGAAGGCAGCCAGGTGGACTGGGCCTGCCACGCCAACGACCCCGCCCACATGCTGAGCGACCTGCTGGCCTACGACAAGGCCGTCGCGGCGGCGCTGGACTTCGCCGGGCGGGACGGCAAGACCCTGGTGCTGGCCGTCTCCGACCACAACACGGGAGGGTTTTCCATCGGCAACTATGCCTCGGACGGCATCTACCCGCGGATGAAAGTCGAGGACCTGCTCGAACCCATCCGCAAAATGAAATCCTCCGCCGCCTTCATGTGGGCCCAAATCGAGAAGGAAAAGTCGGCGGCCAGGGTCAGGTCTGTGATCAAAGAAGGCTGGTCCATCGACATCACGGACGAAGAGGTCAATCAAATTCTGGACCGCGCCCAACCCTTCAAGGATGACGTCTACTTCGTCCTCGGCGAGATGCTCTGCCCGAAATACACCTCTTTGGGTTGGACCACCCATGGGCACTGCGGCGGCGACGTGCCGCTCTTTGCCTTCGGGCCCGGCAAGCCCGGCGGCGTTGTCGATGCACCCGATATCGCCCGCGTCTGCGCGCGCGCCATGGGGTTCGACCTGGAAAAACTGAACCGGCGTCTTTTCGTCGAGGCCGCCCGGGCCTTCGGCGGCGGCCGTGTCGCCGTGGACAAATCCGACCCGGTCAACCCGGTGGTGAAAATCGCCTCCGGCGGGAAAACCGCCGAGCTGCCGGTCAACAAAAACCTGCTGAAAATGGGCGAAAGGATGTTTTCCCTGGAGGGGGTGGTGGTGTACGCCCCCGACACCGAAAAAGCATACATCCCTTTGCAGGCCGTTCACATGATCAAAGGATCGAAGCAGCCGCTTCCAAAAATCTCAAATTAGAGGACGTCCGCTTTTCATCCGGCGCCCTCTATCTTGACAGTTTCCAAAAACCCAACTAAAACGCTAATGAATTCGGGCGGGGGTCATCCCATTATATCGCAACCCTAATCAAACCGCAGGAGGGATTCCATGGCAGACTACTTGATCAATGTTTTCCTGGACGACGCAAAGATGAAGACCATCGAGGGCGCCGGCCTCGCCGG
>Ga0079303_10000301_pt1 | contig 11553 bp, 13 predicted proteins | sample Methanogen_OWC_FD_77073 | JGI IMG/M metagenome (GOLD analysis project Ga0079303, IMG submission 77073) | Enriched soil microbial communities from Old Woman Creek wetland in Ohio, USA - Methanogen_OWC | ecosystem: Environmental > Terrestrial > Soil > Wetlands | place: USA: Ohio | collected...
CCTGCACCGCCCGGCTCGCCGGCAGAACGGCGCTCACGATCGTCGTGGCGCTGCCGAGCGCTGGGGGCGCTGCCGGCGCCGGCCTGGGGGCAGTCACTGTCACCGATAGGCTTGCGGGCGTCGGGTCGGCAAGACCTTTGGCGTCGCGCACCGTCAGTCTCACGGCATAGGACCCTCCGGGAGTGTTGAATTGGACTTTGGGGTTTTGCTGCACGGAGGTTTCCGCCGCACCGCCGAAATCCCAGTTGTAGGTCAAGGGGGCATTTCCATCCGGATCGCTTCCGATCCCCTGGAAGTTGATCGTGGTGCCGCTTTCGACCGTGAGGCTGCCCGATGGCGCAACGATACTGCCCTCCGGTGACTGGTTGGGCGTCGGAGCCGTCGCTGCGGCCGCAACGGTTACGGTTCCAGACGTGCGGCTGCTGCCGCCCGGCCCGGTTACGGTCAACGAAACGGGGTAGGTCCCCGGTGTCGCGTACGCGTACGACGGATTCTGAAACGTGCTGGTCGCCCCGTTCCCGAAGTTCCACGAGTAGGCGCTGATCGACCCGGTGGACGTGCTGCTGAAACTGACCGCGAGTCCGGAAATGGTGCTCGTGAAATTCGCGACCGGCGGCGGTGCCGAGGCAGTGATGTAGTTGGCCTTGCTCACGGTCTTGCTGCCGCCTGGTCCGCTAACGGTGAGACTGACCGAGTATGGCCCGCCAGCGGCGTAGGAATGGGTCGGATTCTGCACCGTGCTGCCGGTGCCGTCGCCGAAGTTCCATGAGTAGCTGCTGACGGTTCCGGTGACCGTGCTGGTGAACGCAACCGCCAAGGGCGCCAGGCCAGACGTGACGTTGGCACCCAAGGTGGCGCTGGGCGCGGCGTAGGGCACGGTCGAGCTGGCCTCGTTGGAGAACGCACTTTGATTGCCCGCGGCGTCGCGGGCGGAAACCGCGTAGTAGTAGGTCTTTCCCTCCTGGAGATTGACGACGGTGTAGGTGGATTGCTTGCCCACGTCGAGCTTCGTCGAATAGCTCCTGCTGGCCAGTCCGTAATGGACCGAGTATCCGGTGACCGCCGGATCCGTGCTCGGGTCCCAGGCCAATGTGGCCTGGCCAGCGAAGGCACGAACTGCCAGTAATGCAAGGGTGACAAGTATGGTGAATGAGGTGCCGGAGCCGGTCATCCGGCGTGCCATGAATGCTGCGCGCATTGCACTTCTCTCCCAGAGCCCTGCAGACCGAACCCGATCCCTGCTTCCGGCAGGCAGGCTGTCACTTGCTGGAAGCGGACTCCCGTTCGTCGCAGGAGCTGGGCTTGCGGTCCTACGTCTTGCTGCTTCAAATCAATTTCTGGTCGGGGCGACGACGAGGGCAGACTGGTGAGTCCTGGTGATTCCGACCTTGTCTGAATGAACCGGGCGCGGGTGACCCGAATCGGAGAGCACGTTCGCCAGCATGTCGTCGCCATGCGACGTGAGCTTGTATAGCGGCCGTAACTTTCCAAAACTTGAGCACGGCGTTCAAAGGCCATGCCGGAAGCGCGGTTGGAGTTGCGGCTGACGGCCGCCAACTTCACCGAAACGCGACATCAGGCGGAAAAGGGGGATGACCTGCTATATCGAACGGGCTCCACCCGGGCGCAGCGGATATTCAGGTTGAAGGGGGCAGAGCGACACGGTTCCGATCACAAAACGGTAGTGTGCTGCCCGAGGTCGCCGATGCTGCGGGACAGTTTCGACTACGCAGATGGTGCGCGGACGCAACGACGGCTAAGATGCCATCCTGACGCCCGAGTGAATTGCGGTGCCCTCATCGCCCCGACGCTGACGGTGGCCGCGACGCAGCACTACATCGAGAGCGAACGCATCGTTACTCCCACTTCGATCGAGTTGGCTACCACGGCGGAGGACCACCGCATAGCGCGCTACGCGGCGGCCGCGATCGCGCTCACCGTGGCGGAAGCAGCGATTCCCATGCCGCTGCCGGGCGTCAAGCCGGGACTGGCGAATATCGTCCTGCTCGTGGTACTGGAGCGGTATGGCTGGCGCGATGCAGTGTGGGTGTCGCTGCTGCGGGTGGTGGCAGGAAGCCTGCTGCTCGGCCAGTTCCTCGCTCCCGGATTCTTCCTGAGTCTGGCCGGTTCGGTGGCGAGTCTCGCCGCCCTCGGCGTCGCCATGCATCTGCCGCGACGCTGGTTCGGACCGGTGAGCCGGAGCGTGTGCGCTGCATTCGCTCACATCGCCGGGCAGCTTGTCGTGGCCCGATTGTGGCTCGTTCCCCATGACGGCGTGTTCTACCTGGTCCCGCTTTTCGCAGCGGCGGCCCTCGTTTTTGGATTGGCGAACGGACTGGCCGCGGCGAAGCTGCTGCAGGAAGACGGGCGGCGCGAAGGCGCAACCGACGCAGCAGATGGCAACGGATCGAGTCCCTCGACGTCAACCTGATCCCACCATTCCGCGGTTACCATTGAATCCATGAGCCCGAAACTCGTCGCCGTCGCCCTCACCGGCGCCTCCGGCATGTCCTACGGCATCCGTCTGATTGAGTGCCTGATCCGGGCCGGGGTGCGGGTGCAGGTGCTGTACTCTCAGGTGGCGCAGATCGTCGCCCGGCAGGAGATGGATTTGGTATTGCCGTCGCGCGCATCCGACGTGGAGCGCGAGCTTGCCGCACGCTTTGGCGCAGCATCCGGCCAGCTTGCGGTCTACGGGCGCGAAGAGTGGTTCGCACCGCTCGCGTCGGGATCCAATCCCCCCGACGCCATGGTCATTTGCCCGTGCACCATGGGTACGCTGGCCGCCGTCGCTGCTGGACTGGCGCAGAACCTTATCGAGCGCGCCGCCGACGTGGCGATGAAGGAGGGGCGCAAGCTGATTCTCGTGCCGCGGGAGACGCCGTTCTCCGCCATTCATCTGGAAAACATGCTCAGGCTGGCCCGCGCCGGAGCCGTGATTCTGCCGGCCAATCCCGGCTTCTACCATCGCCCTGAAAGCGTCGAGGCGCTGGTGGACTTCGTTGTGGCGCGCATACTGGATCATCTTGCTGTTCCCAACGATCTGATGCGTCGGTGGGGCGACTCCGGCCGCCCGCCTCTGCTCGAAGCGTAGGCATGCAGACTTTCGAACTACCGATCTTCCCGCTCAACACGGTGCTGTTTCCGGGCGGAGTCCTGCCGTTGAAGATTTTCGAGCAGCGCTACATGACGATGGCGAAGGATTGCCTCAGCCAGAAAACCCATTTCGGTGTGTGCCTGATCGTCGAAGGCGCCGAGGTGGGCGCTCCGGCGATTCCCCGCTTGATTGGCACCACTGCGCTCATCGCCGACTGGGACATGCCGCAACTCGGCGTGCTGCAGGTCACCGCACGCGGCGGGCAGCGCTTTCGCATCCTGGAGTCGGACGTCGATCGACAGGGACTGATTCGCGCCAAAGTCTCATGGATCCAGCCCGAAGCCGGGAAACCGGTGCCCGAGCACCTTCACGGCCTATTGCCGCTGTTGCGTGCCATAGTGACGGACATGGGCACCGCGCGCATGCCCGAGCCTCACGCTTTCGAGGATGCGACCTGGGTCGGATACCGTTACGCGGAGGTATTGCCGATACCGCTCGGCGCGCGCCAGAAGCTGCTGGAACTGGATGACGCCATCAGCCGACTGGAAATCATCTTCGAGTTCCTGTCCCAGCGCCGGCTGGTGAGCTAGTAATTCCCGTCACTCCGCGCCATCAGCCTGAGTCCTCCCAGGATGCCGCGCAAATGCTCCTCGATCACCTGTCGTCGGGCATGGGGGTCGGTCGCCCGCGTCAGATCGAGGTGTCTTACCTGAACGCGGTGCGGCAGATCCGGGAGCTCGTCGCGGGCGGCTGCATCGACGGTAAGAACCAGATCCGCCCACTCCTCTTTGTCCACGCTGACTCTCGCGGCTGCGCGCGGCTCGATGCGAGCTGCGCCGATTTTTGTGGCGATGGCCCGAGCTTCCTCTGCCCATTCGGGATGGGTGGAGGCGACCAGCAGCAATCGCAACCTGCGCTTGTAGGGCATGCCTAGACCGTCTTCGTCGCGAGCTGTCGAAGCAGCTTTCTGACTGGAGCCGGTAGCGCCGCCTTGTCGGCCTCCTGAAGGGCCAACCAACGGAAGCGGTCCTCGCCGACCTGGCGCCCGGCGGGGACGACTCGACACAGCAGCGGTCTCATCTCCAGTTGGAAGTGAGTGAAGCGATGGCGCAGTGGCGCCAGCAGTTCGACGGATTCGACGGCGCAGTCGTATTTCTCGGCGACTTGGGCAGCGAGCGGAGCGGTCGCGACGTCGACCTCGGGCAAAGCCAGCAGACCGCCCCAGATGCCTGCCGGCGGGCGCTGTTCAAGCAGAATGCTGTTGCCGTGCAACAGCAGGAGCACTGATGTCGTTCGCCGCGGCAGCGGCTGTCTGGGACGCGGTTCCGGCAATTCATGGACGCGCCGTTCGCACCGGGCGACGCATTCGCTGCACACGGGGCAGTGCTCGCATGCCGGACGCTTGCGGACGCAGACGGTGGCACCGAGGTCCATGAGCGCCTGCGTGTAGATGTCGACGTCCTGGTCCGGCAGCAGCGATCGGGCCAGCACCCAGAGCTGGTTTTCGACCTGCTTGCTGCCAGGGAACCCGGCGATGCCGAATCGGCGGCACAGCACGCGCTTCACATTGCCATCGAGTATTGCGGCGCGCGTGCCGTAGGCGAAGGCGGCGATGGCGGCGGCCGTGGAGGGGCCGATTCCGGGCAGGTGCGCAATCGCCTCCACCTTCCGCGGGAACACGCCTCCGTGCTCTTCAACGATGCGTCGAGCACATTGATGCAGATTGCGCGCTCGGGCGTAATAGCCCAATCCACTCCACAGCGTCATCACGTCGCCGACAGGTGCCGCGGCGAGCGCGGCGACGTCGGGGAAGCGGGCAAGGAAGCGCTCGTAGTAGGGAGCGACCGTCGCCACGCGGGTCTGCTGCAGCATGATTTCCGCCAGCCAGATGCGATAGGGATCGCGCCGCTGCCGCGACCAATCCTGCCACGGGAGGTCGCGGCGGCCGTGGACCCGCTGCCAGTCGATCAGCACCCGCGCGAAGACCGGCGAATTCTCCATCGGTGCCGGCGAGAGCAGCCCCCGGGGTCGTGCCGCGAATCACGCCTGGACCGGCCGCACCTTGCCTGCGGCGAGCTTGGCGCGGGCGCGTGCTTCCTCGATGTCGCGGCCGTTGGCCAAGGCAACGCCCATGCGCCGCTTCCTGAAGGCCTCGGGCTTGCCGAACAGGCGCAGGTCCGAATTCGGGACCGCCAGTGCCTCCGCCACGCCCTCGAAAGCGATGCCCTTGGCGTCCACGCCGCCGTAGATGACGGCCGAGGCGCCGGGTGCCCGCAGCGATACGTCCACCGGCAGGCCGAGTATGGCGCGGGCGTGCAGGTCGAACTCGCTCTGCACCTGGGAGCACATCGTTACCATCCCCGTGTCATGGGGGCGCGGACTGACTTCGGAGAACCAAACCTGATCGCCCTTGATGAACAGCTCGACGCCGAAGATGCCGCGCCCGCCCAGGTTGGCCGTGACTTTGCCGGCGATCTCGCGCGCGCGGGCGAGCGCCAGCGGACTCATCGGCTGCGGCTGCCAGGATTCGACGTAGTCACCTGCTACCTGGATGTGGCCGATCGGATCGCAGAAGTGAGTGGCTACCGCGCCGTCGACGCCCAGGGCGCGCACCGTAAGCAGGGTGATCTCGTAGTCGAAGTCGATGAAGCCCTCGACTATGACGCGGCCCTGATTGACGCGGCCGCCCTGCGCCGCATACTCCCACGCCCCCGCCACGTCGCTCTCGGTCTTTACCAGCGACTGTCCCTTGCCGGAGGAGGACATCACCGGCTTGATCACGCACGGGTAGCCGATGCCGCCGGCACCGTCGATCGCCGCATGGAGTTCTACAAGCGAGTCTGCGAACCGGTAGGGAGAGGTGGGCAGGCCAAGCTCTTCGGCCGCAAGGCGGCGGATGCCTTCCCGGTTCATGGTGAGGCGCGCAGCGCGGGCGGTCGGGATCACCTCGGCCAGGCCTTCCCGCTCGATGTCCACCAGCATGTCGGTGGCGATGGCCTCGATCTCGGGAACGACCAGGTGCGGCCGTTCCTTCTCGATGAGCGCACGCAGTTGCGCCCCGTCGGACATGGCGATGACATGGGCTCGGTGCGCCACCTGATGGCCCGGCGCGCCGGCATAGCGGTCCACCGCGATCACCTCCACGCCGAGGCGCTGAAGGGAAATGATCACTTCCTTGCCCAGTTCGCCGCTGCCAAGGAGCATGACGCGGGTGGCCGAAGGCGACAGCGGCGTGCCGAACCTCATGGTGTCTTCCTCCGAAAAATTTTGCGCCGCATCATAGCATGCACCCGGACGCCGAATTCCCTGATCCAATCATGGTTGTCTGAGCATGGACTAGCGGCTACGATCCGTGATTTCCGAGAAGAGCGCCACCCGCCAGCGAGCTTTCGAGCATGATTCCCAGAGAAATCGACACCCGCGCCTTTCGCGATGCCCTCGGCGTGTTTGCGACCGGGGTCACCGTCGTCACCACGCGCACGCGGGACGGATCCTGCGCCGGGCTGACCGTGAGTTCTTTCAATTCGGTCTCGCTCAATCCGCCCCTCATCGTCTGGAGTCTGTCCCTCGATTCGCCGAATCTGGAAGCCTTCCTCCACTGCGAGCACTACGCAGTGAACGTACTCGCCGGCGATCAGGTGGAACTGTCGCGTCGCTTCGCACTGCCGATGATCGACAAGTTCGCCGGCCTCGATTTCGAGCACGGAATCGGTGGGGTGCCGCTGCTGCGCGACTGCTGCGGCTGGTTCGAGTGCCGCAACGCATTGCGCCACGACGGTGGCGATCACCTCATCTTCATCGGGGCGGTGGAGCGCTTCGCCTGGGAGGACCGACCGCCTCTCGTGTTCCAGGGCGGCAGATATCGGCTGCTGGCGGATCTGCCCGGCGCGGCGGGCGCGGAGTGACCCAACGCGGCGCGTGCCGCATACCCATCGCATTCGATCGGTTATCGCGGAGTTGCTGCCGGCTGCTCCTTGGGTGCGGAGGGCGTCTTGATCAGCTCGCGCAGCCGATCGAGGATCGGCTGCTTGTCGGCTTCGATCTGCTTCACGCGCGCGTAGACCACTTCGAGCTGGGCATTGAGGGCCGCTTCGCGGCGCAGCGCGGTACGCTCCTGACTGGCTACCTCCTCGTAGGCGACGACGTCCGGCGACCGGCCCTGAATGAGCAGCGGTGCCACCGTGTTGGACCGCAACGCCTCCTGCAAGGTCCGGATGTGCTGGTACTCGGCTTGCAGCTCCTGGTTGAGGGTGCTGAGGATGGTCTGCAATCGCCTCAATTCGGCTTCCGGCTCCTCGGCCAGTACGGGACGCTGAAATGAGAGCGTCAGCAGGACCATCATCAGGATCAGGCGCATGGTCATCTCACTTTCCAGGGGCGTATCGCACAAGGGAATTCTAGTGCCGGGCGTACAAACGGGCTAGCTGCAACGGCTGGCGCCGCGCTGTGGCGCGAGGGGCAAATGGAGCGGGTGAAGGGAATCGAACCCTCGTCTTAAGCTTGGGAAGCTTCGGCTCTACCATTGAGCTACACCCGCAGGATTGGGGATTGTACGTCTTATGCCGCGCTTCGCTCAACCGGGTGCCGCGCCGTGCGTGGCATCAGGAAGATTCCCTTTCCTGGACCAGGGAGCGGACGTAGCGCAGTTCGTCGTTGTCCAGCAGTCCCTTGCGCAGCAGCGCGAACAGTGCCCACTGGAACAGCTTGCCGGGCGAGGTGGTGGCGCCGACGGCGCCGGCGGCGCGCGCCATGATGTCGCGTTTAGGATTGTCGTCATGGTCGCCGTGGTAGAAGATCACCGGCACCGCGGTGTATTGCTTGATGTGGCGCAGGTGCCGCAGGGTGACCCAGCCGTCATCCTCCGGGTCGTTCTCCCGCCCCATGTCGGAGACGATCAGGTCATAATCGTCGCGCCGCAACGCATCCAGCGCTTCCCGCGTGCCGAGGCAGTTGACGACTTCGATGCGCAGCATGCGGAAGGCGCGGCGCTCGAATTGGTTGTCGTGGGGACGATCGTCGACCCAGAGGATGCGCCGGGCCGGGACAAAGGGAGCGGAGATCTGTGCAATCCGCGTCAGGCGCTCGCGCTCCACACGGGAGTGGGGCAGCAGGCGTCCGAGCCGGATGGCCGCATCTTCCGCCGCGGCGACCGTAGCGACGGCGGCGCCGACCTCCGCGTCCGACCCCGAAGCGGAAGTAAAAGTGGCGAGGAGCGCACGCAGTTCCCGTCGATACTCCCAGATGAAGCCGACCAGCAGCACGGTCGCGAACACGTAGAGAAACGGCGGCAGCAGCAGTCTGGCCCAGTCAAGCATCGCGGCGTCCCGGAAAATTGCTCATCGGATCGATGCGGGCGAAATCGGCGTGGAAAACGGCTGCAGGATCGCGGCCGGACGGGGCGAGAATTCTGTCCGAGTTCCCGGCCCCTGCCGCGAACCGGCACGGCAGGCTGAACAGGCTGTGTCCGGGAAGCGATGTTTGCATCTTTCGCGGCGGACGGCAAGCGACAAGCTCGGCGCGGATTCGGGGCCATGCAGTGCCACGGGCGTGAGCGGGCGGCCATGGCCGCATGATAAGATTCCGCTTGATTTGACGCAGGCACAACTTTGATCGAACTGACCATAAACGGTGAGCGGCAGCAACTCGACGCCGTGCTGTCCGTGGCCCAGCTTCTGCAGCACCGCGGACTGGCCGGCAAGCGCGTCGCGGTCGAGCGCAACGGCGAGATCGTGCCAAAGAGCCGCCACGCGGACACGTTGCTCGCCGCCGAGGACAGGCTCGAGATCGTCGTCGCCGTCGGCGGCGGCTGACCAACCGGATGCGGCGACGTCTACCTTGCCGGTGCCGTCGCAGCCCCAGACCCAGAGACACAGATGACCAACGATCCCCTTGTCATTGCCGGAAAGAGCTATTCGTCGCGCCTGCTGGTCGGAACCGGCAAGTACAAGGATTTCGCCGAGACCCGCGCCGCGGTGGAGGCGAGCGGCAGCGAGATCATCACCGTGGCCATCCGTCGCACCAACATCGGCCAGGAGCCCGGCCAGCCGAGCCTGCTCGATGTTCTGCCGATGGACCGGTACACCATCCTGCCCAATACCGCCGGCTGCTACACGGCCGAGGACGCGGTGCGCACGCTGCGGCTCGCGCGCGAACTGCTGGACGGCCACGACCTGGTCAAGCTCGAAGTACTGGGGGATTCCAAGACCCTGTTTCCGGACATGCCGCAGACGCTCAAGGCGGCCGAGATTCTGGTCAAGGACGGTTTCAAGGTGATGGTCTATTGCGCCGACGATCCGATTCAGGCCAAGCGACTGGAGGAACTCGGCTGCGTCGCCGTGATGCCTCTGGCGTCGCTGATCGGCTCCGGCATGGGCATTCTCAATCCCTGGAATCTGCGCCTGATCATCGACAACGCCAGGGTTCCCGTCCTGGTGGACGCCGGCGTCGGCACCGCCTCCGATGCCGCCATCGCCATGGAACTGGGCTGCCACGGCGTGCTCATGAACACCGCCATCGCCCACGCCCGGGACCCGGTGTTGATGGCGAGCGCCATGAAGAAGGCCGTGGCGGCCGGGCGCGAGGCCTTTCTCGCGGGACGCATGCCGAAGAAGCTCTATTCCGCGTCGCCCAGTTCGCCGACGAGCGGACTGATCTCCTGAACCAGCCGAGACCGCCCGCCGCGCCGGGGCCGGGCCGCGCTACGGCGGACCCGGCGAGGAGCGCAACGCCGATGTCCCACCCCGACCGGAGCCATATCCGCAGCTACGTCCTGCGCCAGGGGCGCGTTTCCAACGCGCAGCAGCGCGCCCGGGAAGAACTGCTGCCGCGCTACGGCATTCCCTACGCGCCCGCCGCGCTGGATCTGGGCGCCGTCTTCGGCCGCGGCGCGCCGAAGATACTGGAGATCGGTTTCGGCATGGGCGAGACCACCGCCGCCATCGCCGCCTCCAACCCCGATCGCGACTATCTGGGCATCGAGGTGCATACGCCGGGCGTCGGAGCCCTGCTGAAGACGGCCGGCGGACTCGGCCTGACCAATCTGCGCGTGATCCAGCACGACGCGGTGGAGGTGGTGCGGGACATGATCGCCCCGCGCTCGCTGGACGGTATCCATCTTTTCTTTCCCGACCCCTGGCCGAAGAAGCGCCACCACAAGCGGCGTCTGGTACAGCCGCCCTTCGTTGCCCTGCTCGCCAGCCGGCTCAGGCCCGGCGGCTATCTTCATTGCGCCACCGACTGGCAGGACTATGCCGAGCAGATGCTGTCCGTGCTTTCCGCCGAGCCCGCTCTCGCCAATACCGCCAAGGGGTTCGCGCCGCGCCCGGACCATCGCCCCCAGACCAAATTCGAGTCGCGCGGCAAGCGGCTCGGCCACGGTGTGTGGGATCTTCTGTTCCGCCGCCGTCCGGACTAGCGGTCCGCTCCGGCCGCTCCGCCTTCCTTCGGCATCCACGACGACCGGAACGACGGGTGCCCGCAGCCCGGGGCCTTTCCTCCGCCGGAATCCATTGTTGCCATGGCGGCGACACGCCGGTTCGGACCGGCCGACTTATCGCCGCTGCCGCGGCAACCTATCATCGCTCCCATAGGGTGCCGCCGCGATTCTCGCGCTGCGGCCGAACCGAGGGCAGCGCAATGAGTCCGGAATACCTGATCCTGAGCGACAACGACTTCGTGCGCCTGATGGCGCTGCAACCCGGACCGCAACTGCGGGCGGAATTGGAGCGCGCCATCGTGATGCCGCCGGACACCGTGCCCGGCGACGTGGTGACGATGCATTCGCGGGTGCGCTATCTGGACCAGGCCAGCGGCGAGCGGCGCGAGATCCAGGCGGTCTATCCGGACGAGGCCGACCTTTCCCAGGGCAAGGTCTCAGTGCTTGCTCCGGTCGGGGCGGCACTGCTCGGTCTGTCGGTGGACCAGGAAATCGACTGGGATTTTCCCGGCGGCGCCAGACGGAGATTGCGGGTGGAGGCGGTGATGAACCAGCCCCGGCTGCGCCGGATCTCCGAAGCGCGCGGCAGGCAGACCGGCTAGCGTGTTGCGTTGCGGTCCCAGTAGGGCTCGGGACCGAAGCGGGCGAGGAAGAAGTCGATGAAAGCCCGCACCTTCGCCGGCAGGTGGCGGGTCGGAAGGTACATGGCATAGACGTGCTGCTGCACCGGGATGTATTCCGAAAGCACGGCCTGCAACCGTCCCTCCTGCAGGTCTCTGCCGACGATGAAAGTCGGCAGCAGCGCCACTCCGAGGCCGCCCAGCACCGCCTGGGACAGGGCCTCGTCGTCGTCGATGTGCAGCGGCCCGCTCACCGGCACCGCGATCTCGCCTCCCGGTCCGGTGAAACGCCACTGCCCCTTCTCCCCCGAGAGGGTGTAGTGGAGACAATTGTGATGCACCAGGTCCTCGGGCGTCAGCGGCACGCCGCAGCGGCTGAAGTATTCAGGCGTGGCGCACAG
>Ga0079303_10000302_pt1 | contig 11548 bp, 15 predicted proteins | sample Methanogen_OWC_FD_77073 | JGI IMG/M metagenome (GOLD analysis project Ga0079303, IMG submission 77073) | Enriched soil microbial communities from Old Woman Creek wetland in Ohio, USA - Methanogen_OWC | ecosystem: Environmental > Terrestrial > Soil > Wetlands | place: USA: Ohio | collected...
TAAGTATAATAATAGTTTAAACTGTGTATATTTTGATTCGAAATCCGTAAAAGAATATCATAGAAAACGCACCGACGAAGATAAAGATCGTATTTTCAATTCCTATTTAGATTACCTCCAAGAGGTTCCAGAGTGACCCCCTATCAATGCAAAGCCGGCCAACTCCTAGAAATCAATTCCCTCAAAGATGAAATTAGACTCCTTGTACTCGTAGAATACGAAGCGAAATTCGAAGCATGTAAGTCATGCAAATATCCTGTTTTTGTAGATGAATTTGGATACTGCACTTTCAGGAGGATCCGGAAATGAATGCGTTTTACAAATGCATTGCTGGAAAACAGAAAGTATTCTCTGTAACGCCTTTTGAGGACGTGCCGGACAAAATAGAGTTACGGTATAACAATTTCCTGAAACAGTGTGTAAAATGTAACAAATTCTCGTACAAATCGTATTTCATGGACGGCATTCATTGGAAAATAGGCATGTGTAGATTCAGACTCGAAAAGGTGACGCAATGACATCTCTCTATGAACCTCCCAATAATAAATACTGTAGACTAAACATAAAAATACTTGAATATTTATCAGAGAATGAAAATTCCTACGTCAATAAACTAGCAAAGGACCTTGGTGAGGAAACGTGTCAAGTGCGGTATGGCGTAGGTATTTTGGAGAGTTTGAGACTGGTTGATGTCCGGATGAAGGGGAGTCCTCGGTTTATTGAGATTACTGAGAAGGGAAGGGGGGAGTTGGCATTATTGCGCCTGTTGTAACTGCATTTGATCAGAATTTACAGGAATTTGAATTGGAAGCTAGCAGAAGAGAGTATTATAAAGACCAATTAATTGAAAATGATGGTGGTACAAATTGATTCATTTTGGACGGAAACACCACACTGAACCTATACGCTCTCCATATATAGGAGAATCAGGCTCTTGCATAATTTTCTTTAAACGGTTTTTAATATATTCTTGGCTTGCTCCGAGTTCCTTTGCAACTTCGGAAGCTGGAATCTTGGCTCTACTCAAACATATCTCAAGTGCTTGTAATATTTTATCATCTGTGTATACTGTCTCTATTGGCATAATTATCCTACTTTTTAATAGCATCTCTTACTATAAATCATTTTCCTTAATACTGAGTGATGAGGAAAACGTAAAGTATATATCTTATGCCCGAGTAATAAGTACTGACGGATAAGTAAAATGGGGTTCCTATATGCAAGACGAAGAAACCATACCTAAGCGTAGAGGGCGTAAGAGGAAAAATACCGGAAGAGAAACGCAACATATAGTATATGTGGAACCTGATGTATGGGACGCTGCCGATAATCTCCCTGAATCCCGTCAAGATATAATGAGAGAGGCTTTACTGAACAAAATATCATACTATCATTCTGATCTTCCAAAGCTCAAATGGCAATTGGAAGAAATAAGAGCTAGAATTCAGTCAGATCTTGCAAAAGAGGCAGTAATAATTAGAAGAATAGAGCAGCTTGAAGCAAAGGCAGTCGTTGAGTTAGATGAAATAAGAAAAGCAGATGAGTGCCTTGATATCGCAATCAAAGAAACAATTACTATGTGCAAGGCTTTCAAGAAAAATATGATGTATGCACATTATGCAAAGCTGTCTGAACTTTCTGGAATGGATGCAGCTAAAATTGAAGTATTCTTGAAAGATTCTAAATTCAGGCCATCTGAAGAAGCCGTGAGAGTTTTTTATAATAGGTGAGCCTATGGATTTTGATTCACTTAAGGTTAAGATAAAAACTTTTTTCAGTCGTGGGACATTTGTAAATAATGGAAAAAATTACAAAGAAGTTTCATTAAAACAATACTGGGATGACTTGCTATATTTAAGTGAAATTTATCCTGAAAGTAAATGTGTATATGTTGAATTTAGGCATATACAAGCTTTTGATTTTGAAACTGCTGATAGTTTATTGGATAATCCATCTGAATGGTTTGAAGCAGCTACCGAAGCAATTTCAGAAGTTGAACTTATAGACAAAAGTCTTCCGGATGTCATAGTTAGAGTTACCAGATTGCCTCAAACTTCAGAAGTGAGTATTTCAAAATTAAGAGATATACATCTTGACAAATTTTTAGCAATACGTTGTGTTATATCTAAAGCTTCTGAGGTAAGACCTGCCTATAAAACCTCGGCTCACATGTGTATGATTTGTGGGCATATTAATAAGGTCATTCAATCTGAAGATATTGATTATCTCATAGAACCTTATGGATGTGAAAATACAACGTGTGGGAATAAAAAACATTTCAAAATCAAAGAAGACGAATCAATTAAATTCGATCATCAGTATTTAAAAATACAGGAACCGATTGAAAACTTAAGGGGAAAACTCCCTGAATTCCTGAATGTATCGTGTTCTTATGAGATAGCTGGAACGACAACTCCCGGAGACAAAGTTATAATTACCGGGATGCTAAAAGGACGTTCTAAATTAATAAAAGATAAAAAAACAAAATATTTAGATTTTATATTTGTAGCAAACTCAATTGAAAAGTCTGATTCTGATTATGAAAACATTGAGATATCCCAAGATGAGATAAATCTTTTCAAAAAGTGGGCTAACGATGGGGTATTAAAATCTAAAATATTGAAATCGATAGCACCTTCTATTTTTGGGCAAGAAGATGTTAAACTGGGGTTGGCTCTTCAATTGGTAGGGGGGAAATCAATTGAATTTCCGGACGGGACGCGAAAACGGGGGGATATCCATATACTTTTGATAGGCGATCCGGGAATTGCAAAAAGTCAATTGTTGGCTAACATTGCAAAATCTTCTCCAAGGGCTGTTGAATTCTCTGGAAGATCTACTAGCGAGGCGGGATTAACCGGCGGAGCTGTTAAAGATGAAAATGACGGTAAATGGTGGATTCAGCCCGGAGCCTTGACTCTTGCTGATGGTGGTATTTGCTGTGCTGATGAAATTGACAAAATGAAGCAGGGACAATTGGGATCTATTCATGAGGCACTTGAACAACAAATTGTTCATATAAATAAAGTCGTAAAAGCTGATTTATGGACTAGAACTGCTTTTTTAGGAGCTGCTAACCCAAAGTATGGAAGGTATGATAGGTATTCACCAATAGCTGAACAGATTACGCATGGTGATGCGTTCATATCAAGAATGGATTTACTCTTTGTTTTACTTGATGATCCACAAGAAGAAACCGATAGACAGCTAGCAAGACATATTTTAGGTACACTCCGGGGAAATAAAAAATTAATTGAACCCGAAATAGAATTAGAACTTTTTAGGAAATGTATAGCTTATACTCGTACTCACATTTCTCCAGAACTCACAGATGAAGCAGAAGATATGATAGTGTCTTTTTTTGTAGGAACACGGGGAGCCGCGAAAGGGAGAACAGACACTATTCCGATTACCGCACGAACTCTTGAAGCTGCTTTTAGACTTTCTACTGCTCATGCAAGATTGAGACTTTCCAACATCATTGAAGAACAAGACGCCGAAGCTGCTGTAAATTTGTTATATTCTAATTTGAAAAGTGTTGGAATAGATCCAGAAACCGGAGAACTAGATGCTTCTGTCTTAGCTTGTGGAACTTCTATGAGTCAGGCCAGGAAAATGAAACAGATTGTTACAATAATCAAATCATTATCTGAAAAAGATACTAGTAAAAATAAAACTGCTAGAAAGGAGGATGTCTTAGAGAAGTGTTTGAATGCAGGAATTAAAAATCCAGAAGATTATTTGAAAAAGATGATGCAGAGAGGGGATGTACTCTGTCCAGAGGAGGGATATTACAAAATTGTTTGAAAAATTTAGTATTTATCTTATTATTTAGAATTAATAATAGTATAACATAGTACTATTATTAATTAATAATTAATTAGATAGATACTGTTTTTCTTAAACATAAATTATTAATTTAATAAGTAATTGCCAATTAATACTAGTATATACTATTATTAATTAATTTTCGACAACAAGAGAATTTTATTTAATTACAAAATGATAAAATTTAACGGTAAATCAATGAAAAATAAATGAATAAAATAAACAATTGGAGATGCTAAAACATGGAAGATGGATGTAAATTAACCAATTATGATAACAAATGTATGAAATACAACTGTTATTGTGAAGGATCGGTAAATGAGAAAAAGGAATGTCCGGTATGGGGTAAAGTGCTTGCTTATGAGGAATATTTAGAACACCAACCATATCATGAAAAAATATTATGAAATTATCAAAATAAATATCACGAAATATACACAAAAATAGGTGATTAGTCTGCAAGAACACAAACAACCAAAAACTTGCATTGGGAACCATAAAGAAGCACCATTCATCAGAAACTCAAGAAAACAAATCGCAGCTTTTATTATAGTATGCAACGCTGCAGGAAAAATACCCGAGGAACAATGGCAAAAAACGGCGGATTAATCTATCTAGGAATCAAAAATGAACACATTAACGTATGTCCTCAATGCGGTTCCACTGATATTAGGCAGTATTCAAGAAAGTATGAAGTCGTCAAAACAGGATTGGCGTACTATTCAAAATATAGAAAACAACGGGAATTCAAATTTGTATGTAAGAATTGTAATAATGGGTTTAATCAACTTGATAATTTACAGAGGTTCTTGGAGAAGAAGTTTGATGAGGCTAGGGAAATTGAAAGGAGTGGAGGAATGAGAAAATTCCAATAATCAAAAAACAAGAATATGATCCAGAAGACATCCTATTAAAGATATATCTCGAGAATTTACCAGAAAAAAATTATTGTGGATATAATTGTGGACCGTAGAAAACAGATGGAGAATAAACAATGACAAAAACAATAACAATCAAAAAAATAAAAAAGCTGTTAGAATCTCAAATAGAACTAAGTAAAAAAGAAATCCAACACTTTGTAATAGATGAAGAATACCAAGAAGCAGCGGATAGGAAGATGTATATCGAAGCGTGTCAGCATGTTATTGAGTATATTGAGGGCAATACGTAGGAGGATTGAACAATGGATTTTGGAAAAGCACTTATAGTCTTAAAAAATCATGGGAAAATCAAGAGAACAATATGGGATGATGATGTTTATCTTATTATTGAAGATAAGTCTGTAGTACAGCATAATGGTGTCTACGCGTCACAATGGGAATATACAGAACCAACGGATGATATTTTAGCCGATGATTGGGAAATAGTAGAAGACATTCCTGCAAAACCGGACTGCAAAGAAATACATAAGATAATATCTCAATTATGTGAAAAATAATTATCAGAGTTTCAAAATAAATTCGATGAGCAAGATAGTGATATACGGTTGTTATTTGAAAAAGTCACGAACCTGGAAAAATCTATTCTTATTCAGTATCCTCAATGCATTGGGATTTCAGAACATGATTTAGAAAAAGATCCCATCGAAAAATTAAAAAATTGGTTACTGGAAACCAGATCTCAATGCAAAACCGACTCAGATGAGTATTTACTTGAGAAAAACTATAAAGAAGCTTTTATATACACATTTAAAAGAGAAGTCCTCGAAAATGTGTTTCGTACGCTGGTTGGCTTTGAAAAAGAAACAGGGAGATAACAATGGAAATGCACTCAAACATATCTAAAATCCTAAAATTCCCAAAATCAGGCTTCCACGTTCCCGAACCTAAACTACAAATTCCCCAACTACTCCTGTATGATGCCCGGAACTTTCATAGAATTCATCAAGAATTAGATGCTCACGAATCTGCTCAAGCGTTCTTGGCTAAGTGGCCTGGGTATAAGAGCGAAGGGGTTGAGATTGTTGAAGAGGCATTTAGGAGAATAATGGAGGATTAACATGAAAATACAAAAAGATCCAAAAGTACTTACAGAGAATGATGTATTTCAAGGAAAAGAAACAACTACAGTTAATGCAGAAATACCAAACGAGTTGCGTGATAGAATATTTTCTGATTATTTTACGGCTGTAAGTAAAGGTATCACATCACTCACAGAAGAACAGTATTTAGGTGCATTAGTACAACAGGGTTATAATTGGCAGCAATATTCCGTGTTAAAGAAAGTGTTTGATAAATAATCACTTCAGAGGTTGATATCATGAGATTATCAGAAGACGCTTATAATAAAATTGAACTAGCTGCACGAGATATAGGGTTTAATACCAGAATGGCCGGTCAATATATTAATTTTGAAAACGGAAAACAATCTTTGCTTGTTGATATTTATAACAACGTTCTTTTTCTTCCCTCTAGCAATGAACTCGTAGAATTTGAATCATGTGAAATGAGTAAAGTGATAGTTGATCAATTGCGTAATATTGTATTGAATAATAAAGGAGCCAAATGTTAGAATACCTAATCCTCCTCCCAAACATCACAGCGGGCATCTCAACAATGTTAAATAACGCATTTCTAGCTAATCTGATCTACTGTTTTGGGTACATTCCTTTTATTGTTAGGAATTTTAGATCAGGTGATAGAACACAGATGATCTATTTTTTGATTATGGAGGTGATGGCTGTTATTGGGGTTTTGTTGGTTGTATTGAAAAATAATAATTAGTCAATTCTAAGTATTAACATTTCTAATTTTCACAATTCTTGCAGGATTCCCAACAACAACCGCGAAATCAGGAACGTTTTTTGTTACAACTGAACCAGCCCCAATGACACATCCATTTCCTATTGTAATTCCTGGTAAAATTATAGATCCTGCCCCTATCCAAACATCGTTTCCTATTGTTATTGTTTTGTATACAGTATCCTGTTTTTGCATTGGTATACGCGTGTTATCAAAACAATGACTTACCGTCATCAATTGGACATTCGGACCAATCATTACATTATTTCCAATTATAATTTTAGTGTATGCATCTATAATTCCACATGCGTTAATATATAAATCATTACCAGCTTTAATATTCTTTAAATTTCTTATCTTTACATTTTCATATATACATAAATTTTCACCACATGTGCCCATCAATCGTGTATAAACAACTTTTCTTAGTTTCACTCCAATATTGCCTGGAACACAAGATAGAAAACTTCTGAAAAACGGGGTTATATTTGAAGACATTGTAATATAAAAACACGTCATTGTATTTGTATTGATCTGTTTTTGTTTAATAATGGAATTTTATATTTTTATAATTAATTTTTGTATTAGTATAATGACATAAACATACAAACATTTTTATTCTTATATATTTATGTATATATAAGAAACAATATACGTTAGAGGATTACATGAAAAAAATAATTTTCATAACATTCTTACTCTTATCTCTTATGTGTATAACCGCGTCAGCTACTACGTATCCAGTAGGTGGTGTTATCCACTGGAAAGGTTACGATTGGACTCTAAAATCAGGTTATACAGGTCCAAGTTATAACTACTGGAACAACACTGGAGTGAACTGTTGGATAGATGATGATAACAAACTCCATATGATGATACGAAACAATACAGAAACAGGAAATTGGGAATGTACTCAATTAAACAATCAATATTCGTGGACGTATGGGACGTTTACTTGGGAAACGGAATCTCAGATAGATGAATTTGATCCAAGAACGGTAGTAGGATTATATACATATAAAGATGATAATCACGAAATAGATATCGAATATTCAAATTGGGTAGATGAACCAAACAAAACCCAATATTCTGTCCAGCCAAATACAATTACTGGAAATAAAATTACATACCCACTGAACATTTCAGGAAATAAAGTAACACATATAATGGAATGGAAGCCTACTTATATAAGATTTAAAACATTAGAAGAAAATGGATCTGTTATTTCTCAATGGAATTATACCAATATTTCAGGAATTCCCACTGATGCAGAAAATCTAAGAATGAATTTTTGGTTAATAAACGGGTTGCCTCCAAACAACAATTCCAATCATGAATTGGTACTAACTAATTTTACAGTCCAGGAATATACCAACAACCAAACATATTATATTTCTCCTACCGGAAACGACTCCAATAACGGAACTAAACCAGACTACCCATTTAAAACATTTTCCTATGCGATATCTCAGTTAGTCTCTGGAAACACCCTTCTTGTAGAAGATGGAACTTATCCTGATCAAATAACAGTAAACAAGAGTAATATAACTATTCAAGCATATAACGGAACGCCAACCATCCCCATTGGAAATTCCACACGTTGTATTTACGGAACTGAAGTTTCTAATGTGATAATAGATGGATTAAATTGCACAGGTGCTAATGTAACAGATACATGTAATATTTATTTTAGGTTCTGTGACAACATCACGGTGAAAAACTGTAGAAGTGTAGATGGTTACGATGGTCTACGTTATTATGTTTGTAACGATAGTATAATTGATAACAATTATATAACAAATATGAATCAACACGGGATCCATAACTTCTGTCAGAACTCGGGACATACAGCTCGGAATGTTACAATTAGTCGTAACAATGTTTCAAATTGCGGCCATAATATGATTGATTTCCATAGCAACTGTACGGATTCTCGCATTACCGGAAACACCGTGTTTTTTACAGACGAGTGGATTGCAGCAGGTGGGGTTTTTGGAAATCAGGGTATGGCAGTGCATAATGGGATGTGTGATAGACTTCTGGTAGACAATAACACAGTTAGGCATACATTCATGCCTTTCGCAATAAACAATCTCAATGACTCTATAATAAGGGATAATTATTTTGAAGGGGGTTTAATGGATGGATCAAGAGACTCGCAAATAAATATAGCAGGTGTAGAAAGTGATGTGAAAGTTCCAGTATTTGGAGTGTTTAATTTAACATTTAAAAATAATACATTATATAATATAAATGATTCTATATTGTTCTATGTTGACAACACTGATAATTTCAGGTTTCAAGATATATTATTCGAAAATAATACATTTTCAAATAATTATGCAAATGCATACCAACACAAGGAATTTTATTTGGGTCAGGGCGCACAAGCACATAATGTATATGAAGGCAGGATATCAAATTTGGTTTTTAGAGATAACAAATTTAATAATTTTACAATTAACTGGATGTCAAATACAATTTCACCAGACGCAATAAAGTTTGAGAATACTTCAGCTATATCAATTCATACAAACAATGGAATTCCATTTACCCAAAATAAAAAGACCGTTTCGTTGTATATAAACTCAAGTACAACAGATGTATGGTACGGAGATCCTGTAACATACCTAATAGCCGGTTTTATAGGCACTCCAAGAACAGGGACAGCGCCACTTAATGTTTCATACACTGATTTGACTGAGGGATTATCATGAAACGGATATTCCTTCTTTTGTTATTGTTATCTCTTGTTGGGATAGCATCGGCTGCCGATCCAGATGGTACTTATTATAAAAACGTAGTTATAAATCATAATCTTGTTCAAGGGACGTTAACAAATTTTGTATACCCAATTAATCTATCTGGGGATACGGGAATTGGAGCGCATGCTCAATCTGATGGGAGAGACATAAGAATAATAAATGAAACTGGAACCTACCTAAATTTTGAATTAGAAAACTTTTCAATTTCAAATGGTGTCGCCAATGGTATAATTTGGGTGAGGACTCCATCATTGAATAACACAACTGATCAAATTAACGTTATTAAATATGGAAATTCTTCTGCTACATCATATGAAAATAAAACCGGGGTATGGGGAGACGGTTATTCTCAGATAGTATTACATCTAAATGAATCTGGAACTAGTACTACTGGAGATTTTAAAGATTCAACTTCAAACGGATTCAATAGTGTTAGTACATCTAATCAAGCAAATAGAACAGTTGGAAAGTTGGGATACGGTCAGTCATTTAATGGTATAAATTCATATTTATCGTTTGGATATCATAGTGCATTACAACCCACTGGAAATTTTACAATAAGTGGATGGGTATACAATGAAGGTAACTCCGGAAGTTATCAAGGAATCATGGGTAACATGTACTGGGGAAAATCAAAAGGAGCCGAAATACAACAAACCGGATCAAATTCAGTAAAACTTGACATCCAAAACGGTTCTGAAATCTCATCATCGCTTGGAACTATTACTACTAACCAGTGGAAATATGTTACAGGTGTTTACGAAGGGCAGAAATCAAGATTATACATAGACGGATCTTATATAGGAGAATCAGCTTCGACATTGCAAGTTAGTTATTACCAAACAGAGGCGTTTAGATTAGGTTCAATGGATGTTTATGATACATCTCCTACATCAGGAAACTGGTTCAAGGGGTCACTAGATGAAGTACATTTGGCAAATACAGCAAGATCAGCCGATTGGATAGCTACAGAATATAACAGTCAAAATAATAACTCGTTCGCTGTTTCGGGAGCTGAAAATACAACTACTCCACCCGGAACGGCAGATTTTAGCACAAATGTTTCATCTGGCACATGGCCATTATCAGTTGCATTCACAGATTTGAGTACTAACTCTCCTACCTCTTGGAACTGGCAATTTGGTGATGGGTCTGCAAACGTAACCACTAAAAACGCTACCCATACATTCAGTCAGCCAGGAACTTATGTTGTTAATTTGACGGCTACAAATGCAACAGGAAGCTCAACTGCAAATAAAACAATCAATGTTTCAAAGCAAACTCCTGTTATAACGTGGAACAATCCTGCAAACATCACTAATACAACTGCATTAAGCAGTACTCAATTGAATGCAGCAGCAAGTGTTAATGGTACTTTTGTATACAATCCTGATATAGGAACAGTACTCAGTGTAGGAACACATACTCTTTCCACTACATTTACTCCAACCGATAGTAATAACTATACTACTACAACAAAAAATGTAACTATAATAGTCAATGAATACACATGGTATTGGCAGTTTGGCGATGGGCAAACATCATTTGAGCAGAACCCATATCATGTTTATTCAAATCCCGGTATTTATTCTACCATCCTCTCAGTTCACAGAGACGGTGTTTATGATACAATAACCAAAACTGAATATATAAACGTTTCAAGTGATGGTGTTCTTCCAGTTGCAAATTTTACAGCAAATATTACTCACGGAAACGATTCTGTAACAATTGGATTCACTGATCTATCTGAAAATGCCACATCGTGGTATTGGGACTTCAATAACGATAGTACAATAGATAGCACTGAACAAAACCCAATATATACTTTCACTCCCGGAACATATACAGTCAACCTCACTGTATCAAATTATAATGGCAATGATTCAGAATCAAAAATCGATTACATAACAGTAAACTCAAGTCCATTGTATCCGATAGCGAATTATAGTTGCAGTGATATATCAGGTTTAGTACCACTAACCGTGTCATTCTCTGATTTATCCTCAAACGCTTCATCGTTAGAATGGTTCTTCGGAGATGATATAAATACCACATTAGAAAATCCAAAACACACATTTACACAAGCGGGGGTTTACAATACAACATTGGTTGCAACTAATTCGAATGGCACTTCCAATATTACAAGACAGATAACAGTAACGGGCGCTGTACAAAATTATACTTTATCCCCATCGATGATAAACAGGATAAAGG
>Ga0079303_10000303_pt1 | contig 11546 bp, 9 predicted proteins | sample Methanogen_OWC_FD_77073 | JGI IMG/M metagenome (GOLD analysis project Ga0079303, IMG submission 77073) | Enriched soil microbial communities from Old Woman Creek wetland in Ohio, USA - Methanogen_OWC | ecosystem: Environmental > Terrestrial > Soil > Wetlands | place: USA: Ohio | collected...
TGCGGCTGTCGCGAACGATTTGTCGGCGATAATATATTCAAATTATACTGCTGATGGTTATGAACTGGTAGAGGAGGAACTTGACCCCGCAAAATGGAAAAAGATTGTTGTCCCTGCAAAAAGTGCATTCGATCTTGCAGAGAAGCTTAGCGAGCAGGAGAACTTCATCTTCAACACTGATTCTGTACCAGATATCAAATACGAATCAAAACCGTACAGAAAGGTTCTTAACCTGTTCAATCTTCACAGCTGGGCGCCAATTGGAATTGATATCCGGAATTATTCTGTCGCCCCGGGTGTGACACTTCTGTCACAAAACCTGCTGGGAACAACTGTTGCAGCCCTTGGCTATCAGTACAACAGAAATGAGGAGGCCGGGAAGTATTATTTCTCACTGTCAAACGAAAGCTTGTATCCGGCTATCGATTTCAGCATGGATTACAGCGGAAGGAAAGACACCAGTCTCTATACAGGGAATTACCCTGTAACGGGGAAATGGCATGAATTTAACCTTTCAGCCGGATTAAGGCTGCCGCTGAACTGGACACATAACTACTGGATTCGCAGTTTTCAGCCGGGTGCTGGCATGACCTGGAAATATCTTCATTTTGACGAATCCGAAACAAGCCCATTTGATCATGAACAGATTATGGCAGCATATTATTCCCTGGCTGCTTCCAATGTCAGAAAAACCGTACGGCGTGACATTTATCCCCGCTGGAGCCAGCAATTGCAGGTCAACTTTAATAATACTCCCTTCGAAGAGAGCACTAATTCAATATTTGCCGGCCAGATAACAATGGACTTCCCGGGAATCGTCAGGCATCACGGGATTCGTATTTACGGGGGTTATCAGAAAAGGAATGAAGATTTTTATTCATTTTCTGATTTTATCATGTATCCCCGGGGGTATACTGATATAAAACGGGACGAAATCTGCAGTTTTTCAGCAATGTATTCAATGCCCTTGTTCTATCCTGAGTGGCAGATCGGTCATTTCATGTATTTTAAAAGATTTAAGACGACTTTATTTTACGATTTTGCCAGGAGTACTGATGACCAGCTGCCCCGGTTCCTTTCATCTGCCGGTATTGACCTTACCTCTGACTTCAGCATACTGAATTTCATTGTGCCACTCGATGCCGGATTACGTGCAATGTATGTTCCCGAGACCGGGAAAGTGAAATTTGAAGTTCTTTTTTCTCTCAATATCAGCGAATTGTATTGAACTGCAACGACCGTACTTCATGGAGGAAACTAATTCTTATGAGGAATTTGACAATGCAAAACACGTGATTGAAAAGCATGGGAATGTTTAGCCGGAAGATTATAGTTTATATCGGATCTGCAGCTTGTTTTGCGGGTTGTACAGGTGATTTTCTGTCTCTCTTTATTCTGGGGCGCGAATATCCTGGTTACAGCCAGCTGTCCGACACAATGAGCTCACTAGGCGCCTCCTCGAGTCCTGTATCAGGTATAATTTCCGCCTGGTGGATAATTCTTGGATTCCTGATGATAATATTTGCATGCGGATTCAGAGCAGCTTATTCTCCAGGAGATAAAAATGCAAAGATTGCATTCTGGCTGATAGTACTTTACGGATTGGGCGAAGGAATGGGATCCGGATTGTTTAAAGCTGATCGTGTTGCCGGTTCATATACCACTTCTTTTATTGTGCACGATATCCTGGGAGGAGCTGGTGTGACTGCAATTCTGGTCTTGCCGCTTTTTGTTCAGAAAATAAAGCCAATCTTCTCAAGTACCGGTTTTATAATATTTTCAAGAATTACCCTCATCCTTGGTACATTGTTTCTTATTTTATTTACATTTCGTTTTATCGGAAACGCAGAAAACATAATAACACGAAATGAAGGCTTGTGGCAGAGGCTGTTTGTGCTGGTGTATTATATATATATAATAGCCATTGCATTAAAAATGGTCTCCGGATATCGGCGGTCGATCTGATCAGCCTGATTCCTCCGGCTCTTACTGCCGGACATCATAACTTCTTTTAAGTAATATTCCATTTTGCCCGGTCATATTTGATTTTCGACCGTGTGGATTTATTTGATTATAATTATAACGGGGTTGAACTGATATATATCATAATATCAATAAAATACGATATTGTTACATATATTGCATTTTTAGAACGAATTTTATCACGCAGTTTGATTTAAAGCATAATTCATTAAATTAGACCCCTGCAGCTTTTTATTATCACTGTAATTAACACTCACGACTATGTTACTCCATCAGCAATTTGTCCGTATGGCAAAAAAACATTCCAAAAAGCTGGCTGTAATAGACAAGACGACCGGGAAGAATGTCACATACTCCAAAGCCCTGATAGGAGCTCTCATCCTGAGCTCAAAATTTGACAGGTATGATAAAGGATTCATAGGCATAATGATACCGACATCGGCCGGAAGTGCACTTGCTACGGCAGGGGCACTTATGAGCGGAAGAATTCCTGTTATGATTAACTATTCAACCGGTGCGGAATCAAATGCAAAGTACGCACAGGTGAAATGCAAATTCAGGACAATCATTACTTCGAAGGCATTGCTTGAGAAGATCAATTGTCCTCTGATTGACGGAATGGTGCTGATCGAGGATATAATGGCAGGCGTCACGACAGGGGATAAGCTTAAGGCCGCCATGGTGTCATTGCTCCCTGTAAATATAATCCTCAACCTGATTCATAAAGGGGATGAAAATGACACAGCTGCGATTTTGTTCACCAGCGGAAGTGAAAAAGACCCCAAGGCAGTCCAGCTGTCCCACCGTAACATCGCTTCAAATATTGAAAATTTCGGGAATTATGTTAAAATTTATGAATCGGATATCCTGCTTGCCAATCTTGTTTTTTATCACATATTTGGATTGACAGTAAATCTATGGGTTTCATTCTGTTACGGAATGACAATGGTTACTTACGCCAACCCTCTTGATTTTCAGACTGTCAGTAATATCGCGCGTGATGAGAAGCCGACAATAATGGTCGGCACTCCAAGCTTTTTCCGGGGTTATCTTCAGAAATCCGAGCCAGGGGATTTTAAAACCCTCAGGTTAATGGTCGCAGGAGCCGATAAATGTCCTGATGCCCTGAGAGAAGGGTACATGAAAAAGCACGGGGTAACACTGCTTGAAGGTTATGGAGCCACTGAAACATCTCCTGTCATATCTGTCAACTCACATGAATTCAACAGACCAGGCAGCACCGGGAAAGTCATTCCAAATGTTCAGGTCAGGATTGAGAACTTTGAGACCGGCAAAGAGTGCGTGACCGGGGAAGTGGGGAAGATCCTTGTAAAGGGAGACTCTGTTATGAAAGGGTATTTTGACGATCCCGAACTTACTGCTGAAGCCCTGGTTGATGGCTGGTACAATACCGGAGACATGGGGTTCTTCGATGAAGACAGCTACCTGTGGCATGCCGGCCGGTTTAAAAGGTTTGCAAAGATCGGAGGAGAGATGATCTCTCTTGTTAAGGTCGAAAACACAATGGAGAAGGACCTTCCGGCGGGAGTATCCTGCTGTGTCGTCGAGGTATCGGATGAGAAAAAGGGCTCGTACATCGTGGCAGCAGTCTCAGGTGAGGTAAACAAAACGGAGGTGCTGAGGAAGATGATGAAAGAACTCCCCATTATTGCTCTGCCGAGGCAGTTTATAATCATTAAGGAGTTACCGATGATGAGCACCGGGAAGATAGATTTCCGCAGCGTCACTGAAATGGTCCGCAAGATAATGAGCGCTTCAGGGGCCGAGCTCCGCTAAAAAACCGTGCCGCCAATGGAAGGTCGCCTGCCTTTCAATGCCGGTAATTTGTTATTTGCCTGTTTATATAATAGTGTATCTTTATTTAACGGAACAACCGGATGGTCTGCCAAACGTGAAAGGGCAATAATATGGCTAATATCTCTGTTACCGGGGATTCAATCCTTGGTATTGACATAGGCTCAGTATCACTTTCCATTGTGCAGCTGGATGCGGAAGGCCATATTTTAAAGCAATTTTATCAGCCCCATAGAGGTAATATCCGCGCTGCATTTTCAGAGGCAGGCAAAGTATTCGACCTGGCCCGGATAAAAGCCATTGCATGCACTTCGTCTTCTGCCAGTCTGAATAAGAAACTTGTACATAATTATAATATTCAGGTTGCCATTATGGCTGCCACAATGCATTATTGCAGTAATGCTGCCTCAATCCTGCATATCGGTGCCGAGAAATTCATGCTTATAAAATTTGATCCCGATGGTAATTACCAGTCCACGAAAATAAATACATCCTGTGCTGCAGGAACAGGCAGCTTTCTAGATCAGCAGGCAGACAGACTGAACCTTTCTGGAATTGAGGAACTTTGTGACAGGGCCCTTAACAACACGGAACCCATTCCTTTCCTGGCTACCCGCTGTGCGGTGTTTTCCAATACGGATATTATTCATGCGCAGCAAAGAGGCTTTTCCGTCAATGCAATATGTGACAGCCTCTGTAAGGGACTTGCTGAAAACATCAACAATGCAGTCTTCAACTCCGAACCGCCTGCAATACCTGTTATTATGACAGGCGGTGTATCGAAGAACCTGGTCGTCAGAGGTTACCTGGAGGAATTATTAAAGACCACATTTTTACATGACGATAATTCTCACCTTTTCGGTGCCATAGGTGCCGGACTGATGCTTCTCAGGGAAAAAACCGACTTCGTTCCGCTTAATATTGACGCTCTCGAAGATATCCTTGTCAGATCAGGCACCGGCAAGCAGTATTTTCACGGGCCGCTCTCTCTGAACCTGAGCAGATATCCTGATTTCACAAATGAAGGATCATATCGGTTTAAGCCTGTCGTTTCCATGCATCCTTCGGAGGTCGAGACTGACATTTACTCGGAATTGATGCCGTATACTGCTTGCACCGTTTATGCGGGCATCGATATCGGCTCGACAAGTACCAAGTGTATTTTTATAGATGAAAATAAAAAACCGGTTGCCGGATTCTATACTTACACGGCAGGGAAACCCTTGTCAGCTGTAAAATCCATACTGGAAGCCATCGATGATCTTTCCGCGAAGAAGAAAATTGAAGTCGTCATTGCCGGAATCGGAACGACCGGCTCGGGCAGAAAATTTATCGGGAAAATTATTAATGCCGACCTGATTATTGACGAGATCACCTCTCATGCCAGGGCAGCATTTGAACTCAATCGCGACACAGATACTATAATTGAAATAGGCGGACAGGATGCCAAGTTCACACTCATGCACGACGGCTGCGTGACCTTCTCCCAGATGAACAGCGTCTGTGCTGCCGGCACCGGAAGCTTCCTGCAGGAACAGGTGAAGAAGCTTGGCTGTTCATTATCCGATTATACGGAAAAGGTTCAGAATGTCAGCTCCCCCCTGGCCAGCGACCGCTGCGCTGTTTTCATGGAGCGGGATATCAGCCAGCTTCTCAATACAGGCTACTCTGTTGATGAGATCCTTGCCACGGCACTTCATTCGGTCACTGAGAACTATCTGAAAAAGGTTGCCACCGAAGCATCGATCGGACAAAATATCTGCTTTCAGGGCGCTACTGCTAAAAACAAAGCTCTGGTTGCGGCTTTTGAACAACGATTGAATAAACCAATCTATGTGTCACAGTTCTGTCACCTGACAGGGGCCCTGGGAACAGCACTGATGGTCCGGGAGCAAAGAACAGGCAAAACAGGCTTCAGGGGAATCAAAATTTATAGTGAGGAGATCAAAATAGAGACCGAAATATGCCCGCTGTGCACAAATAACTGCTGCATCAGCTCGGCTGTTGTATCAGGTGAGAAAGTCGCCTTCGGCTTCATGTGCGGAAGGGATTACGATACCCGTCATTTTATTTCGAAAAACAAGACAGGCTTTGACCTGTTAAAGGCAAGGGATAAAATATTTTCAGTCAGCCCGGCCGTTAACTTAAGGAATGATATTACTGTAGGAATACCGGCCGCCCTTCATTTATTCGACGATCTGCCATTCTGGAAAAGGTTTTTCAATAACCTGTCTGTCAGAACCGTGACAAGTGAAGACTATCGCGATTCTCTGAAAACCGGAAAATTCCTTGCAGGGGCTGAATTTTGTTCTCCTGTCAACTCGGTCTTCGGACATGTCGTTTATCTTTCTGATAAGGCTGATTATATCTTTTTGCCTGTATTGCTTCAAACCCGTGACGAGTTAAAGGAAGATAAAGGTCAGTATTGCTATTATACTCAGTTCAGCGCATCTCTGGTTTATACCTTGAAAATCAATGACATCCCGAACAAATGCCTTACCCCTTTATTAAGTTTTCCAAAAGGGAAATATCATGTGGCGCAAAAGCTGCACCAATGCCTGAAGCCGGTATTGAAAAACGGGATAAGTTATATTACGGTACTTAATGCCCTGAACGAAGCATTATCGTTTCACTCCAACAAAAAGAAGCAACTGGCCAATGTTTTCAGGAAGCAATTCCAGCCCGATAAGGAAATTTCTGTCGCATTGCTTGGGAGGCCTTATATAGTGCTTTCCGGAACCCTGAACAAAGGCATCCCTGACATTTTTAACAGCCTGGGAATTAAATCTTTCTATCAGGACATGATTTCCACTGATAATATCGATGCAGAAGATATATCAGTATTGCTGAAGAGGGTGCCGTGGTACTATGTCACCAGGATCCTTGAAACAGCTAAAATAATTGCGAATACCCGAAATCTCTATCCGGTGCTTATTACCGCATTCAAGTGTGCCCCTGATTCATTCATAATCGAATATTTCAAAAGAATATTCAACAGCTGCAGGAAACCGTATCTCATCCTTCAGATCGATGAGCATGATTCCAATTTAGGCTATGAAACAAGAATCGAGGCTGCGGTACGCTCATTTAAAAATCATGCCCTGCTCAGTGATGAAGGACCGAAATTCGAGGCCAGCCAGATTTTACCGCAAATAACAAAAAGCATTTCCGACAAAACATTGTTATTGCCAAAGTGGGATCCGATTGTTTCTCCCTTGCTTGTGGCAAACCTGAGAAGAATAGGTATTGACGCCCGCTTAATGAAATCAAGTGAGCTGATCATAAAGAAAAGCATGGTACATAATACCGGACAATGCCTGCCGATTAATATCATTGCACAGGAATTTATAGAATATGTCGGGGAACAGAATCTGAAACCCGAGAATACCATGTTCTGGGCAATAGAATCAAAGCTGTCATGTAATCTCAGGTTGTACCCGGAATATATTAAAGGCATTTTTGAAAATTACGGGCACGGCTTTGAGAAAGCACATGTTTACAGCGGCCTGCTGACACATCTTGAGATATCGTTGAGCGCATGCTATTATGCCTACTTTGCTTATCTGCTGGGAGGATTGGTGCGGATGACAGGCTACAAAATAAGACCCTATGAGATAAATAAGGGTGATACAAACCGGGTAATAACAGAAATCGGGGGGATTCTTGAAGCAGCATTTCTTGGCAAAAAAACGATGGATAAGGCTGTTTCTGAATCTGTCACTCTGTTTGACGGCATTCCCCGCAGGGAAGGAAATAAGCCGAAAGTCGCCCTGTTCGGTGATTTTTACGTTTGTGACAACGACATTATGAATCAGGAATTATACCGGACTATTGAAGATGCAGGCGGTGAAATTATAACGACACCTTATACGGATATTGTCAGGATGACTCTGGGAAATATAGTACGCCGCTCAGTTTACAGAAGAGAATATATTACTGCTGCACAGCAAAGAATGATCAGTTCATGCCTGACCCTTTTTGAGGATAAATATTACCGGTATTTCGAAAAATACCTGGGACCCAAAAAAATTATTAACTCCGGAAAACTGGAAAAGAATCTCGCAAGGTTTAATATTAATCCGTTTCATTCAGGAGAATCATATGAAAATATCTTAAAGATCTTTTATCTGCTGGAAAATTACCCTGATATATCGCTGTTTGTCCAGGCAAATCCTGCCTTTTGCTGCCCCTCACTGGTGACGGAGGCGATGACTGGTGAAATAAGGAATATAACAGGAGTTCCCGTTGTCACCATCACATACGATGGAACAAGCGATTACAAAAATGACGTAATAATTCCTTATTTATCAAGGAGCCGGGCTAACTGACCCCTGCAAATGCCGGCCCGGCAAAATTAAATATTCATTTCCTTTTATGCCTCGGACGCAACTGACAAACACATGATCCGTCAAGCTGTTCAGTCACATCAATCTTAAGCGGCTGGCCATCGCGTTCCCATTCGACTATGCCTCCAGCAAGGTTTGCGATATTCGTAAAACCCATTTCCAGAAGAAATTCCATCACTTCATGGCTTCTTAGACCGACAGAATCGGCAATAATAAGAGGCTTATCCGCAGGCAGATTTAAATACTCCTCTGCTATCCTGCTTTTAGGAATGTAAATCACTTCGGGTACATCGAAACACTTATAACCTGTTAGTCTCTCTTCCCTTACGTCAACAATGACGGCGTTGTTTCTGACAGCCTCATTATAAGCCTCAGATGCTGTCAGATTCAGGAAACCCGAACTGATGAAACCTTTCGTTTTGAAAAAAGTATCCAAAGGCTGAAAATAGTTGATATCACAAATATAAATACATTTCGTATATTTGCGAAATATAAAAATAGATTCCTTTTCTGAATGACGCACAAATCAGAGTTTAACCAGGAAGTACAGCAGATTGCCAGAATATCGAAAGCCCTGAGCCATCCGGCAAGAGTATATATTTTGCATAAGCTTGCCAAAATGAATTCCTGCTGCTACAGCGGCGATCTTGTCGAAGAAATTCCCGTAGGTCGCTCTACACTTTCGAGGCATCTGAAAGAGCTGAAATACGCAGGACTGATCCAGGGAGAGATTAATCCTCCGTTTATAAAGTATTGCATTAACCGGGAGAACTGGGAAAAGGCAAAAGAGTTACTCAACGGGTTCCTGAATGAAAATCAATACGTTCAGGTTTCCTGTTAAAATCCGGTATCGCAGATTTTATTTTCATAGCTGCCAGATAAAATTACAACCATACAGATCATAAACAATGGAAATAAAGATTCTGGGTCCGGGGTGCCCCAAATGTAAGACCCTTGAGAAGCTCACACGCGAGGTCGTTGAACAAAACGGAATTGAAGCCACGGTGACAAAGGTTGAAGACATAGTGGCAATAATGAATTACGGAGTCATGACCACCCCGGCATTGGTGGTTGATGACAAGGTTGTGCTGAAAGGCCGGGTGCCTTCATCTGATGAACTGAAGAAAATTTTAACCAGATAAATAGCAGGTATGAAAAAGTTCGTTCTGATTTCTTTGGCAGTAATTGTATCGATATCAGTTATTGCTTTATTCTCTTTCAAAGAGGCAAATAATTCCGAAAAGGGAAAGACATCAATAACTGCTGCGAACAAGGTGGAGGTTTTCTATTTTCACTTTACCCGCCGTTGTGTTACATGTCAGGCAGTGGAAGATGAATCAAAAAAGGCTGTCGAATCATTATATCCTGACCAGGTAAAGAAAGGAACTGTCATTTTTGAAGCTATCAATCTGGATGACGAATCCAGCAAAGCCGTTGCAGAAAGATGCAAGGTTTCCGGCCAGAGCCTGTTGGTCATAAGCGGTGAAGCCCGCATTGACCTCACCAGCGAAGGGTTTATGAATGCCAGATCCAATCCTGAAAAGCTGAAGGAAGAACTGAAAAAAGCCATCGATCCCCTGTTAACAGGCAACAAATAGCAGGATGGAGTTTCTTCAGAGTATTCTCGGGAACTCACAATATGCATTCCTGACGGCAGCGGTTCTGGGACTGATGACTGCCATCAGTCCTTGTCCTCTGGCTACAAATATAGCCGCTGTTGGTTTTATCGGCCGCGATCTTGATAACCGCCACAGGGTCTTTATAAACGGGTTGGTTTATACGCTTGGCAGGGCCTTGAGCTATACCGGGCTGGCATTGATTATTTATTTTAGCGCCGGACAACTCGATGTATCTGGCTGGTTCCAGAGATGGGGTGAAAAGATAATCGGCCCGCTTCTGATTATCATCGGGTTATTAATGCTTGATTTTATAAAGGTCAGCTTTCCGGGTGTCAGCTCACTTACCGAGAAGATAGGTGAGAAAGGCAAAAAAAGCTATTTCAGCGCTTTGCTGCTGGGAATGCTTTTTGCTTTGGCTTTTTGCCCTTACAGCGCCGTGCTTTACTTCGTCATGCTGATACCTCTGACCGTAGCAAGCGCTGAAGGCCTTTATTTACCAGTGATTTTTGCAATCGCCACCGGGATTCCCGTGATCATTTTCGCATGGCTGCTAGCCTATGCTGTCGGTAATGTCGGCAGGATGTACAGTAGACTTAAGGCATTTGAACTCTGGTTCAGAAGAGTGGTCGCAGTGCTGTTTATAAGTGCGGGTGTTTATTATATAGTAACAGTTTTGTTCTGATTTTTTTTATCAAAGTATTTCGTGATTTTACGAAATGAGGACTTACAAACCATATGGAAACTAAAAAAGAATTGAAGATCCTTTTATGGATCGTAATCGCCTTTGCCTTCACATTTTTCATGCCGATTGAAAGCGCCAGGTTCACCACAGCAGTGGATGCAACCTTTGACCTGGTGAAGTGGTATGCACGGGAACATGTTATCTTATGCCTGTTGCCGGCATTTTTTATCGCCGGCGTGATATCGGTTTTTGTCAGCCAGGCGTCAGTAATAAAGTATTTTGGGGCAAAGGCAAAAAAATGGGTGGCATATACTGTTGCTGCAGTCTCAGGTACAATCCTTGCAGTATGCTCGTGCACTGTCCTGCCGTTATTCTCAAGCATTCACAAGCGTGGCGCCGGATTAGGCCCGGCAATTGCATTTCTCTATTCGGGTCCTGCAATAAATATCCTGGCAATAATTCTGACAGCCCGCATACTCGGACTGGAAATGGGAATTGCACGAACAGTCGGTGCTGTCTCTTTCAGTGTCCTGATAGGATTGTCCATGGCTCTGATCTATCGCAAAGAGGAAAAGGTGAAAGTTGAAGAACAAATGAATATTGTGCCTCCGTTGGAGAAAAGACCTGTGTGGCAGACAGCATTTCACTTTTTTACCCTTGTTCTTATACTTGTTTTTGCCAACTGGGGAAAACCGGCTGCAGGAGATACTTCAAGTGCATGGTATCACATATGGTCGGCAAAATGGTATATCACGGGTTTTTTTGGCCTGATGCTGGCGTATTCGTTAATCGCAATCCTTAAAATAAAATGGCAATGGGTAATCGGAGCAATTACCCTCACAGCCTTGTCTGCCGTCCTCTCTTCGTCATTTATTGAAAATCAGAAAATGGTTCCGCTTATTCCAATGCTTATCGGGATCATTTCCCTTAGCGTCATCACCCTGATGGATAAGAATGATGAAGAAAACAAAAACTGGACACTTGCGTCGTGGGATTTTGCAAAAATGATAATACCGCTTCTGGCTCTGGGTATTGTAGCTGCCGGATTCCTTTTAGGCTCAACCCATGACGGTAAAACGATTCCGGGAGTAATTCCTAATG
>Ga0079303_10000304_pt1 | contig 11542 bp, 8 predicted proteins | sample Methanogen_OWC_FD_77073 | JGI IMG/M metagenome (GOLD analysis project Ga0079303, IMG submission 77073) | Enriched soil microbial communities from Old Woman Creek wetland in Ohio, USA - Methanogen_OWC | ecosystem: Environmental > Terrestrial > Soil > Wetlands | place: USA: Ohio | collected...
GGAACAGGACCTGAGTTACTGGAAGGTGAAGTGGGAGGTACGGAGATAGCGATCGATGAGCCGGCTGTAAGAGACCAAAGGCTCGTGGTCGCCGGTGTCGTGGTAGGTGACATGAACCTTCCCGTTATCCACTTCCTCCCGCTTGTGGAGAACGCCCTTCTCACAGTAGTAATGGATGGCGTTTTCGAAGGTAATCCGGGATATGCTCTCGAAGCGCTCGACCACCTCCTGCTTGTAGAGCCGGGTCGCCATTGAGTTGATCTTTTTCAAAAAATCTCGGTCGCTGTAGGGCTTCGTGCTGAGATACTTGGTGGCCCTCAGCACGATCCAGTACGATTCGAAGTAATTCCGGAGCAGGCTGGCGAAGGCGGAAAGAGCTTTGAGACCTCGGTGGGATATGTAGTAAATGGTCTGGTTCTGGCCAGCGCGGCTGATGAAACCCCGGGACACAAAGTACGAGAGCTCCCGGTCGATGGTCTCCTTGAGGTTTTCCTCGGCATCGTAAACAAATTCGAACTTGAAAAAATCCCTGAAGATGGCGAGATCTCGCTCGATGCCTTCCACGTCGAACTCAAAGGTTTCCTTGGCCAGAATTGAGGTAGAGACATAGGCGGCGGGGAGGAGAAAGTGGACCACGTTGTTCTTGTAGTACTCGAGCTGGAGACGGCTCGCATCCTCCATCGTGTAGATCCGCTCCTCCTCGTCCGTCTCTTCCTCGTCCTCGAGGACCTCCAGCCACTTAGACTTCTCCATAAGGCTCAGGGTGTCTTGGACGGTCCGGTCCAGGTCGTGAAGGGTTGCCGCCATGCGGACGCCGCGATCCCGGAGATAGTCGTAGTATACGTTGATGATCCGCTTCACCTCGGCGAGAGAGATGCCCCGCTTGGGCGTGGTAAGGAAGGCGGCGGCGACCAGGGCAAAGGGCGTGACCAGCGAGGCCTGATTGATGCTGTGGATGATGCGCCAGCCAAAGTCCCGGTACATGGCGTGCCGTTCTTTGGGCGAGACCTCGTCGGGGTTGAGGTTCAGCCGTGCCATGAACTGCTTGAGGGAGATCGGGGGGGCGAACTTCACATACACCTTGCCGTACCGTTTCTTGAGCAGCCGGCGGGCGCGAACGAGCTGACCGAACGTCTCCTTCTGTTTACCACTCCCTTTGACCTCGCTGAGGTAGGCTCCCTCCTCGAGGACGCGGTCGTAGTTGATGGCCGTGGGAACGAAGACAAGGTCTTTGCAGTAGCCCTCCTCCACCGCCTGGAGGAGAATGGCCAGAAGACCCAGCTTGGGCAGGACCAGCTTGCCGGTCCGGCTCCGACCGCCCTCGATGAAGAACTCAATATTGTAGCCCTCTTGGACTAAGGTCTTGATGTAGGTGGCAAACACCTCGGTGTAGAACCGCTGCCCCCTGAAACTCCGGCGGATGAAGAAGGCTCCCGATTTCCGGAAGACGGGGCCGAGGGGCCAGAAGGACAAGTTTTTCCCCGCAGCGACGTAAGGCGTGGAAAGGTTGTTCCGGTAGAGCAGGTAGGAGAGAATCAGGTAGTCGATGTGGCTCTTGTGACAGGGTACGTAGACCAGGGGTGCCTGCTGAGCCGCTTGTTTGACCTGGTTAAGAGAATCAACATCGAGATCAATACCGTCGAAGATGGTGTTCCACATCCAGTTCAGGAGTCGATCCCAAACCTGGACATAGGTCATGTTGTAATCGGCGGCGATCTCGTCCAGGTAGCCGTCCGCCTCAAGGGTCACCGCCTCGAGGCTGCGCTCACCCGAGCGGGCCTTCCGCGTCAAGTGCTTCTGGAGGGACTTGTTGTGGAGGACGAATTCCTTCACCTCCAGGCGGCTCTTCATGATCGGGCCGGTCACCACCCGGCGGTGCCGGTCGATCCGGTCGATGAGCTCGCGCCGCAACCGAAAGGGGAGGTCGGGAGCGCTTACTTCCTTGTTCTCCTGGGTTGCCAGCCAGTCCTTCAGGTTAAGCGGATCGGCGACCTCGAGGACGTTTCGGGTGTAGTTCCGGAGCAAAGCCACAAGCTTGCGTAACCGCCCAGGTCTCTCCTTGTCGCCAAAGAAGATGTCCACAAGCCCCTTCTCGTGCCGCTCCGGGGCCTTGCCATGAAAAATGAGGGATGGGACCAGGACGATCGGCATGTCCATCTGGCGCTGCGTCTCGATGAGCAGGTGAAGAGGATCCTCTTCGGCGAAGCCTACCCGGCGGTAGTACGAGCCTTCGCCCACCAGGAAGAGGACGGCGGAGTGGCGCCGCATGATCCGTTCCCGGAAGAATCCCGTCTGGTAAGGGTTGGGGAGATGGCCCTCCCGGAGGTAGTAGAGTAGGAGACCGAAGAGAAGACCCAGGGAGCGCCAGGCCGGAAGCCAAAGGAGGAGTCGGAGATCAAAGGCCGTGTCCGGCGCGTTCAGGCCGGCTTCCCGCAGGCGGTGGTTCAAAAGGAGGAAATCCAGCTCCCGTCGGTACTTGACGGCATAGACGAGCACCGCCCCCTGCTGCTCGAGGTCGGCGAGGAGGCGTTGCTGACTTTCCAGGAAGGAAACCTTGGAGAAGACCCGCCCCAAGAGACGGCGAAGGAGGGACGGCGTTTCCGCCTCCAAGGTGCAACACAACTCCGGATGCGAACTGGCGCTTTCAGAGGCTCCGTCCGGTTGGACAGACTTTCGGCGTCTGAACAAGCCCATGCGGGTTTTCTCTCCTGCGACACTGAGATCAGCCGGAACACGGTAGCAGATTTACCTGGCAAAACCAACCCCTTTCCACTTCAGCCGGCCTCCCAAATCCTAACCACCTGAAAGAAAAGGGAAGAGCGGAAGCTCTTCCCGTAGACCGACGTCGCAGCTCAGGCGGCCTTTTCGATCTGCACAGCGCAGACCTTGTATTCCGGGATCTTGGCGATGGGGTCGTGGGCCGGATTGGTGAGAATGTTGGCACAACACTCGACAAAATGGAAGGGCATGAACACCACGCCACGATCCACCCTTGTGGTCAGGCTCACCTTGGCGGTAATCTCGCCGCGGCGGGAGATGACGCGAACCCTGTCACCCTGCCGAACGGTGAGACGGTGGGCATCCTCCGGATGGATCTCCAGGTGACCCTCAGGCATCTCGGCGTGGAGGGAAGGAGAGTTCCGAGTCATGGTGCCGGTGTGATAGTGGACATGGACCCGGCCGGTGGTGAGCCAGAAGGGATACTCAGCATCAACGATCTCCGCCGGTGGCTTGTAGTCGATGGCGTGGAAGAGGCCCTTGCCCCGGCTGAAGCGGCCCTTGTGGAGGAATTTGGTGCCCGGGTGCTCCTTGTCGGGACAGGGCCAGCAGAGACCGGGGCCGTCGAGGCGATCAAAGGTGATGCCGCCGTAAGAGGGCGTGACCCTTCCGATCTCCTCCATGATCTCGGCCGGCGAGCCATAATGCATGGGGTAGCCGAACCGGGTGGAGACTTCCATGATGATCTCCCAGTCCGGCCTCGCGTTGCCTAGAGGTTCGATGGCCTTTCGCACCCGCTGCACTCGTCGCTCCGTATTACTAAACGTGCCGTCCTTCTCCGCGAAAGAGGTTCCGGGAAGGACGACATGGGCGAGCTCCGCGGTCGGGGTGAGAAAGATGTCCTGGACCACTAGGAGCTCCGCCTTCTGCAAGGCCTTTTTCACGTGGGAGACATCCGGATCACTGACCATCGGGTTCTCACCCACCACATAGAGGGCTCGGACCGATCCCTGCGCCAGACCGGAGAGCATTCCCGGTATGGTGAGACCGACCTTGTCGGAGAGGGTCGTGGCAGCCCAGGCGTTCTGGAACTTCTTCTGGATGTCGGGGATGGTCACCGCCTGGTAAGCGGGATAGACGTTGGGGAGCCCCCCCATGTCACACGCGCCCTGGACGTTATTCTGGCCCCGGAGCGGGTTGACGCCCGTGGACTCCCTGCCGATCTGCCCGGTGAGCATGGCCAGGTTGGCCAGGGACTTGACGTTGTCGACCCCGGTGGTGTGCTGGGTGATCCCCATGCAGTAGACAATGGAGGCGGCTTTCGCCTTGGCGTACCATTCGGCGATCTGGATGATGTCCGAGGCGGCAACACCGGTCAACTCGGCCACCCGTTCCGGCGGATAGCCCGCGATGACCTTGCGGAATTCGTCGAAGCCCTCAGTCCGCTCGTCGATGAAGGACTGGGCGTGCCAGTTCCTCGTGAGGATCACGTTCATGATCCCATTGAGGAGCGCCACGTCGGTCCCGAGGTTCTGGCGGACATAGAGATCGGCCTTGAGCGCGAGCTGGATCTGCCGCGGATCGGCCACCACCAGCCTCGCCCCCTTCTCTTTGGCCCGAAAGATCCGGGTGGCCACCAGGGGATGGGAGGAGGTGGTGTTGGAGCCGATCACGAAGATGCAATCGGCGTCTTCCAGCTCGGCGATTGAGTTGGTCATGGCCCCACTCCCGAAGGCGGCGGCAAGACCTGCCACCGTGGAGGAGTGTCAGAGGCGAGCGCAGTGATCCACGTTGTTTGTCCCGACGGCGGCCCGGGCGAACTTCTGGATCAGATAGTTCTCCTCGTTGGTTATCTTCGCAGAGGAGAGGAAGGCTAGGCTGTCGCTCCCGTGGGCTTCCTTGATCTCCCGGAGCCGCCTGGCGGTGAAGTCGAGGGCCTCATCCCACGAGACCTCGACAAGGGTGCCATTCTGGCGCAGGAGCGGCCGGGTGAGCCGCTTCGGGCTGTGGATGAACTCGTGGATGTTCCAGCCCTTGACGCACAGCTTCCCTTCGTTGACTGGACCGGTCTTGCACGGGAAGGTATGGATGACGCGGCCGTCCAGGACCTCGAGGTAGAGACTGCAGCCGCAACCGCAGTAGGCGCAGGTCGTGAGCACGGTGCGATAGTCCATGAAAAACTCCTCTTCACGCCTTCGGCGCTTCGCCTAAGATGTTGAGAGGCGGCTTCTCGCCCGGCTCGACATATCCAGGCCGGTAGTCGAACTCCTGGGCGATGATGTCGGCAACCTTCTTGTACAGAGTCCGCAAGGGGATGTCCGCCGGACAGGCCTCGTTACATAGGCCGCAGTCGATGCAGCGTCCCGCCATGTGAACCGCCCGGGTCAAGTGGAAGATCGGGTTCTCCGGGGGGAGATCGCCGGTATGGATGAGGTCCTCCTGTTCCAGGCTGCACTCCTTGCAGAAGCACATGGGACAGATATCCCTACAACCGTAGCACTTGACGCACTTGGAGAATTCGTGCAGCCAGTGCGTCAGCCTGCTGTGGAGGTCCAGGGCATCCACTGTAGCTACAGATGCGAAGGTAGAACCTTCGACCTTCCCGCCGTCGACGAACTCGTCGGGATAAGGCTTCAGGCACTCACAGGCCGCCGCCAGTTCCGGCGGACAGGCGATGCCTACCGCTACCACCTTCGCCGGATCCACCTGGTTCCAGGTAATGAGGGTCTTGAGCCCCCGTTCGTCGCAGCCTCGGACCAGAACGCCGAAAGAGTCGTCGGGATCGCAGCGCATGAGGGTAAGGAGCTGCTTGTTCAAGGGATAGCGCGTATCCCCCGGTCGCTTCAGGTCTCCTACGGCTAAGGCATCAAGCTCACGGCCGTCGGTAAAAAGGTGGGGGCCCAGATGCCCGTCCGCCTGCCGCAGCCCCAGGAAGCCCTTGATCCGTCCCGAGTCCAGTAAGTCCTTGACCTTGGCTCTGACCTTCTCGCTCATTGAAGCTCTCTCGCTTTCAAACGGGTGGCATGTAATCTTTCAGGCCGCCCCGGCCATTGCCGGGCGCGGCGACGCGGCGATCGGACGCCGCGGAGACACGGGGAAGGAGTGACGCGGAGAAATTCGGCCTTCTCTTCGCCGCGTCTCCCCATCGCCTTGTCCCCGCGTCGTTCACTCACGCGGCCACCTTCAGCCTGGACGGCCCGAGGGTCTTAATCCGAGAGGTGAACTCGGAGATGGCCTGGGCGAATTTTGGACCTTCCGCAGCGGAGACCCACTCCAGGCGGAGACGGTCCGGCTCGATTCCGGTGAAGCTTAGCAGCTCCTTCATTACCGCGACGCGTTTGGTTGTCATGTAATTACCATACAGGTAATGGCAGTCCCCGAGGTGTCAGCCGCCCACGAAAACACCGTCAGCGCCTTTCTGGAAGGCCTTGAGGATGTGGTGCGGCGAGATGGTAGCCGAGCACATCACCCGTATGTTCCTCACGTTCGGCGGATACTGGAGGCGGCTGACTCCGGCGAGATCCGCGCCGGCATAGGCGCACCAGTTGCAGAGAAAGGCGAGGATCTTCGGTTCGAATTCGGCCATGGAGACGACTCCTTTCGCCCGGCGCTAGTCCGCCAGCGCTTGGTCGATCTGGGCGTAGATCTGTTGCGGCCTGAACCCCATGAGCTGGACGCTCCCCGAGGGGCAGGTCGCGGCGCAGCCGCCGCAACCCTTGCAGAGCGCCTTGTTCACCTGGCAGACGTGACGGTCCTCGAAGTAGTTGATGGCACCGAAGGGGCACACATCCAGGCACCCTTGGCAGCCGACGCAACGCTCGGCATCGATGATCGCCACCAGCCCGCTCGCCTCGATGTAGTCCTGGGAGAGCACCGTTGCCGCCCGCGAGGCGGCGGCCAGGGCCTGGGCCACGGACTCCTCGATGGGCTTGGGGTAGTGCGCGAGGCCGCAGAGAAAGACGCCGTCGGTGGCAAAGTCAACGGGTCGAAGCTTGGCATGGGCCTCGAGGAAGAACCTGTCGCTGTTCAAGGGTACCTTGAAGAGATTGGCCAGCTCGTCGAGGCCGCTCGGGAGGATGGCGGTGGCGAGGTTGATGAAGTCAGGCTTCAGGGTGAGAGGCCGACCCAGAACGCGGTCCTTCACCGTGACCCGGAGACTCCCGTTGCCGTCGGTCTCCACCCGGGGCTTCTCCCCCAGCTCGTAGCGAATGAAGATGACCCCTTTGGCCCGGGCCTCGCGGTAGAGATCCTCACGGGCGCCGTAGGTGCGGATGTCGCGATAGAGGATGTACACATCCATCCCGGGATTCAGCTCTTTGAGCCGCACGGCGCTCGTGACGCTGTGGGTGCAGCAGATCTTGCTGCAGTAGGGACGCTCCGGCTCCCGCGATCCCACGCACTGGATGAAGACCGCACACCTCCCCGCGGTAATAAGGGGATCTTTCGCGGCGATGAGGTCGTCCACGCCGTGCCAGCGTAGCACCCGGGGGTGCTTGCCGTAGAGGTACTCTTCCGGCGTCAGGGGATGGGCGCCCACCGCGAGCACCGCTACGCCGTGGGAGACGGTGATCTCCCCGGCCTCGCTCGAGAGCCGGGACTGGAAGTTGCCCACAAATCCCTTCACCTCGGCCAGCTTGCTGCCGAGGTGGACCGTGATGTTCCGGTTGGCCTTGACTCCGGCGATGAGGCTGTTCAGGTAGGCCTGGACATCCTCGCCCCTCCAGGTCCAGCGGATGTGCCTCCCTTCGCCGCCGAGCTCAGCCTTTTTCTCGACGAGATGGACGGGATACCCCTGCTCGGCCAGACCCAGGGCGGCGGTCATTCCGGCGATACCGCCGCCGACCACCAGGGCGCTCTGGGTCATGCCGAGGCGTTCTTCTCTCAAGGGCTCGAGGAGGTTCGCCTTGGCCACCGCCATCCGCACCAGGTCCTTCGCCTTTGCCGTGGCAGCCTCGGGGTCGGCCTGGTGCACCCAGGAGTTCTGATCCCGGATGTTCGCCATCTCGAAGAGATACTTGTTGAGGCCGGCAGCCTTCAGGGTATCCTGGAACAGGGGCTCGTGGGTGCGGGGCGAGCAGGCGGCCACCACCACCCGGTTGAGCTTTTCCCGGTCGATGATCTCCCGAAGGCGGGAAAGGGCGTCCTGGGAGCACGAGAAGAGGTTCTCCTGGGTGAACACTACGTTGGGGAGGCCTCCGGCGTATGCCACCACCTCGGGCACCCGAACGACGGCCCCGATGTTGACCCCGCAGTTGCAGACAAAGACCCCGATCCGGGGCTTCTCCAGACCAACATCCCGCTCCTGCGGGAAGGTCTTCTCCCGGGCCAGGGTGCCACGGGCGGGAGCCAGCTTGGTCGAGGCGGCACAGGCGGCCGCACTCGCCTCCATCACCGAGTAAGGGATATCCTTGGGGCCCTGGAAGGCGCCGCAGGCATAGATTCCGGGGATCGAGGTGCTCACCGGGCGGAAGGAGCTCGTTTCCGCGAAATGATAATGGTCAAGGGAAATCCCGAGTCTCGCCGCGACCTCTCTCGCTTTCGGCGACGACTCGAGCCCTATGGAGAGGACCACCATATCGAAGGGCTCGCTCTGGCTCCCGCCGGCCTCATCGGTGTAGGAGATCCGGAGGTCGTCGCTTCCGGGCACCGGATCGATGGTATGGACCCGGGAGCGGATGAAGCGCACCCCTTTTTCTCTGGCCTGGTCGTAGTACCGTTCGAAGTCCTTGCCGTAGGTCCGCATGTCCATGAAGAAGATCGCCGTATCGAGAGGCTCCTTACTGTGCTCCTTGGCGATGACCGCCTCTTTGATGGCGTACATGCAGCAGACCGCCGAGCAGTAGCCGTTGTCGCAGTGGTGGATGTCCCGAGAGCCCACACACTGGAGCCAGGCGATCTTCCGCGGCTCTGGCGCCGCTTGCGCCCGTTTCCGGAGAGAGGCGAGACCGGTCTCGAGCTCCGCAGCCGTGCCTGCCAACGCCTTCCAGCGCTCCGACTCATCCCCTCCGGGGGCAGCGCCGACCCGCATCGCGTCAACCGCTTGGGCGGTAGTTCTCCCGTACTTTTCCTCGAGCTGCTTCAGCTGCCGGCTGACGCGAAGAAGCTCTTTCTCCTTGGCGGCCATTTCCGCCCGGGCCTCTAGAACCGAGGGGCGCAGGATATGGCCGGCGGTAGGCCCGCTGGCGCTCAGAATCCGTTCAAATTCCAGGGCGGTCACGACGTTGGTGTAGCCCGCGTAGGGGTAAGCGTCGAAACGACAGGGATCGAAGGCCTGGAAACCGCCGGCGAGAATGATGGAGCCCACCTCCAGCTGGACGATGCTCTCCTTCTGCTCGTAGTCGACCGCCTTCGGCGGGCAGACCTTGGCGCATATCCCGCATTTCTTCCCCAGGCCCAACTGACGGCAATGAACGGGATCGATGACGAAGGCGGAAGGGATCGCCTGGGCGTAAGGCTTGTAGATGGCCTTGCGTTCGCCGAGTCCGGTGTTGTACTCGTCTGGCACCGCAGTCGGGCATTTCTCCGCGCAGGTGCCGCAGGCGGTGCACCGGCCCATATCCACGTAGCGCGGCTTCTGGCGGAGCTCTACCTGGAAGCTTCCCTCGTTGCCACTCACTCTCTCCAGCTCGGCGCAGGTGATGACGTTAACGTTCAGATGCCGGCCGACCTCGACCAGCTTAGGCGAGATAATTCACATGGCACATTCGTTTGTCGGGAAGGTCTTGTCCAGCTGGGCCATGACCCCACCGATGGCGGGAGAGCTCTCCACCAGATAGACCAGGAACCCGGAGTCGGCAAGATCCAGAGTCGCCTGGATGCCGGCGATGCCGGCACCGACGATCATCACCGACCCCTGCAGGGGGGCACCGGAGGCGGAATTCATGAGGGACTCCTTGCTTCAGGCTAAGGACTCTCGTGAAGCTCCCAGGCGCGTACATCCACCCGGGAAGGCTGACGGGGATGGACGAGCTTGCGGAGCGGGCATCCAAGGGCATATCGCGGAGCTCCCGCGGACGGGTGCGAGAGCCGCCCTTCGGGCGAGCCCCGGGATACACGCGAGCCGGATGGTGTCAGGTTCAGCAAGAATGACACAGTAGATAGAAGAATGAGAAAGATATCACCCGCATGAATGTATAACGGGCACCCATCCCCTTTGTCAAGATCATTTCCATCCCAGTCGGCGCTGTCACCCGGGGAGACGTTGATGAGGCGGCATGCTTCATGCAACATTGGAAAATGTCCGGTGCACCAAGTCGGTTTCCCCCTTCACCAAGAAGCGTGCGTAACCATTGCCATCACGAACACGGCTTTCCTATAATGGCAGTCGGACCGAGAGATCGAGGGCGATGAAGCGTTACCATTTGAGTTTGCGCGCGTCGGTGGTCTTGAGCCTCACCCTCCTCATGGGTGCCGCCATGCTCCTTATCGCCGTCGCGATAGTCAAGATAAACCAGGGAGACCTGCTCCAGGCCAAGGTGGAGCAAGGGCTTCTCCTCAAGTTGACCATGGAGGGCTTGCTTGCCACCTACGTCGGGAACGGCGAGGCCGGCCTCGAGGACTGGCGCGGCGGCGCCCTTTTCAAGTGGGCGCTGGCGAAGACCCTCGATGTGGCGGGCGGCTGGAAGGTGACCATCGCCGAGCGCACCGGGGTCGTGGTGTACGGGAGTAACCCCGGAGGCTCGCCGTCGCCAAACCGGATTCCGGAGTTGGAGCGCGCGGCCCAGCTCGGCGTGGAGAGCATTTCCTTCCCTGCATCGGGGAAGTTTCGCTGGCTCTTTTTCCCGGACCGGCTCATCATCGATGCCCCGGTGATCCGGAACACCAAAGTTCTCGGGGCGATCCGGTTGGAGACTTCCCTGGACGAGGTGCGGGAGACGCTCTGGCAGTCGCAGAAGCTGATTTTCCTTTTCATCGTTTTCGATCTGCTCGTACTGGTCGCTTTCGGGACCTACATCTTCTCCAAGCTGGTCGTGAGGCCGGTGGGAGAGCTGGTTCGGACCGCCGAGGTCTTCCAGGAGGGCGACCGGCTTCCTGAGCCGAAGGCTGATGAGCAAAACGAGCTCGGCACCCTGTCCCAAGCGCTCAACCGGATGCTGGAACGCCTGGCGCAGAACAAGGAGGAGCTTCGTGAACACATTGCATCGCTGGAACAGACGAACCTCGAGCTAAAACGGGTCCAGCAGGAGGTGATTTTCAGTGAGAAGCTGGCCACCGTCGGCCGCCTGGCTGCAGGAATTGCGCACGAAATCGGGAATCCCGTCGGCATCGTCCTGGGATTCCTGGAGTTGCTCCGCAGAAACGATCTGCGTGAGGACGAGCGTCAGGACCTGATTTCTCGCATGGGAAGCGAGGTCCAGCGCATTCATCAGATCCTCCGGCAGCTCCTCGATCTCACGCGGCCCGCCTCGGTTGAGCGCAGGCCCACCGCCGTGAACGACGTGATTCGGGAAACGCTGGCGGTACTAGACCACCAGCTCACGCAGCAGGGGGTGGAGGTGGGGCTCGATCTCTCTGCTCAGCCAGATGTGGTCTACGCGAATGGCGACCAGCTCAGACAGGTATTCCTCAACCTGATAGTCAATGCCGCCGATGCCATGGGAGCGACGGCAGATCGTCCCCAGGGCGGCGGGCTCCGGGTGAACACGAGGACGATGTTAAGGGAAAGTCTGGCCAGGCGGGTTGAGCGCAAGCCGGCCAGGCGGAGCACCGATCCGCCATCGGCGGACTTCAGTCACCTGCGCCGGGCCCATGGGGACGCGGCGCGCTGGGTCGAGATATCCTTCGCTGATACCGGCGTCGGCATCTCCGAAGAGAACCTGGCACG
>Ga0079303_10000305_pt1 | contig 11522 bp, 7 predicted proteins | sample Methanogen_OWC_FD_77073 | JGI IMG/M metagenome (GOLD analysis project Ga0079303, IMG submission 77073) | Enriched soil microbial communities from Old Woman Creek wetland in Ohio, USA - Methanogen_OWC | ecosystem: Environmental > Terrestrial > Soil > Wetlands | place: USA: Ohio | collected...
TTCATTTTTTTCAGCCTGCGCTACAGCATCCTGGGCGATGAGTACGTGCCCTATTTTTTCCTGGGGCTGCTCGTCTTTTCCTGGGTCGGTTTCAGCATCCTCAAAAGCCTGTTTCAGCGTATCGCGGCGATATCGGAATCGATGGGCACGTCCCCCCTCCGGGAGACCACCGCACCGGAAGCCGCGGCCGCGGCCGCCGCCGCCCCCGATGAACTGCATGCCATCGTCGAGTCCTTCCAAACGATCCGAAGTCGGTTCGGCGAGACCGTGCGCCGGTTGGAAAAGAAATCGGCGGACCTTGCGGTGCTCAAGGATCTCTCCGAGCTGTGCTACGTGACCTCCGACCCGGGGGAGATTCTCTACATCATGCTGGAACGGGCGCTGCTGCTCACCCATTCGGACATCGGGTCCGTGCTGACGCTGGAAGGGTCGGCGGAGAAGGCCTTCACCGTCAAGGCCACCATCGGGCTCGGGGCGCATGTCAAGCCCGGGGACCGCATCGACTTCGAATCCAGCATCGCGAAGTACGCGGTGCTGACCAAATCCCCCCTGCTCGTCGAAGACATCGAGCAGGACAAGCGCTTCGGCCGGGTCAACCTCTCGCACTACGGCACCAAGTCTTTCGTGTGCATGCCGATCAAGGCCAGCAAGACCATCATCGGCGTGCTGACCATCTCGAGCCGCGACCCCCGGCGCATCTACTCTCAGGAGGAGGTCGAGACGCTCATCCCGCTGCTGAGCAACGCGGCTTTCACCTTCGAAAACCTGCGCCTGCTCAGGGAAAACGATCGCACCGATCGCCGCGTGCGGTCCATCGACACGATCGGCAAGCTTTTGAACTCCAGCTTTCGCGACAGCGAGCTGCTGACCAGCGTGCTGCACGAACTGCACCGCGCCGTCGACTTCGAATCCGCCGCCGTGCTCGTGAAGGACGAGCACCACCCGACGCGTGTCCACGTCAAGGAGTGGGTCGGCACCGGGTCCGGTCGGCTCCGGAAGAACGCCGTTTACGGCATCGAGGGGTCGCTGGTCGAAAAAGCGTTTCAGCACGAGGCGGCGCTGGCTTTGGATGTCGGGCCCGGCGGAGGCAGCGAGCTGGACCAGGCGCTTTTCGCCGATCCCGGGGCTGCCGGCTGTTTTCTGGCGCCCTTGCGAACCGGCGGGATCGTCTTCGGCGTCTTGGCGCTGGTCGTCCGGCGCCGCGAGGTCATGATCGAAGCCCGCCACCTGGTCAACTGGGCGGCCGGCGGCATGGGGTTGGCCATCGACCGCAACCGGCTGCTGGCCGCTGTCTTGAAACGGGACCAGGAGATGGAAACCCTGCGCCAGGTCGGCGGCGCTCTCGCGTCCTCCACCTTCGACATGCAGAAAGTCTTGAACTACACGCTGGACATGATCCGCGAGGTGATGAACGTCGAAGCCGGGTCGCTGTTTTTTTTGGAAGACCGGGAGCTGGAAGTGGCCGTGGCGTTCAACCGCCGCAACGCTTCGCTCCGGAAATTCCGCCTGAAACTGGGGCAGGGCATCGCCGGCTGCGTGGCCGCCCGCGGCGAGGCGGTCATCGTCAACGACATCGAGAAAACAACGAACTTTTTCCCGGCGATCGACGACGCGTCGGGCTTTCAGACGCGCTCGGCCTTGTGCGTCCCCATGATCTCCCAGGGCCGGGTGATCGGGGTGATCGAGGTGCTGAACAAGCTGGCTGGGGATTTCGATGCCAACGATCGGGATCTCCTGCAGTCCATTGCCGCGTCCGTCTGCATCGCGTTGGAAAACGCGAGGCTCTACAAAGAGACCGCGGCGGCGGCCGAACACGAGCGCAACGTGCGCCAGGTGTTTCAAAAATTCGTGCCCAAGGAGGTCGTCGACACGATCATTCACGGGCTGGAAGGCGGCCAAGCCGTCATCGAGGAGGTGAAACGCGTCACGCTCCTGAACATCGACATCCGGGGGTTTTCGCGGATGGCCAAGCAGATGGGGCCCCGGCGGACCGTGGCGCTGCTGAACCGGTTTTTCGCAGCGATGGGCGAGGTGGTCTTCCGGCATCACGGCATCGTCGACAAATACCTGGGCGACGGCTTCCTGGCGGTGTTCGGCGCGCCGGTGTCCGGCACGTGCGATGCCGACAACGCCGTGCAGGCCGCCTTGGAGATGCGGCGCTGCTTAGCGGAGGTGAACCTGGAGGCGAGCCTCGATCCGGGAGCGGCCATCCAGATGGGGATCGGCATCCACACCGGCGAGGTCGTCGTCGGCAACATCGGCTTCGAAAAAAAGATGGACTACACCGTGATCGGCGACGCGGTCAACACGGTCTTCCGCATGCAGGGCCTGGTCAAGACCTTTCCGAACGGCGTTCTGCTCAGCGGGGCCACCCTTCGGTCGGTCCGGTCCCGGCTGAGGGTGCATGCCGTCGTCATGCGGGAGGAGTTCCGGCGCGATCTGGGCGAGGTGGATGTGTATGAGCTGCTCGGATCCGAAGCGGCCGCCGCCGGTCCGGCTCTAATCGGCGCCGCACCGTCGGCGGCGGCAGGCTCCCCCTTGATGAAGCTGCCGGCCTGAGGCGCGCGCGGGCCGTCCGGAGCGGGTGCCGGGCCCTTTCGCCTTGACAAAGGCTCTCGATCCTTATTAGAAGCGATGGAATCCCACACGGGGGACGGTTCGGGACGGAGAGGACGGGGACGGAATGCCGAGCATCTATGCCGCATCGTTGAAGGGCCACTTCCTGATGGCCATGCCCGGGCTGGCCGATCCCAACTTCTCCCAGACCGTCACCTGCATCTGCGAGCACAATGAACAGGGGGCCATGGGGATCGTCGTCAACCGGCTTCAGGAGGGGCTTCGCGCCAAGGACATCTTCGAGGAGCTGTCCATCCGCTGCCGCCCGGATGTCGAAGCGATCCCGATCCACATCGGCGGCCCGGTGCATGACGGCGAGCTCTTCATCCTGCACGGGCCGCCGTTCACGTGGGAAGCCACGCTGCGGGTGACGCCCTCCCTGGGGTTGAGCAACACGCGGGACATCCTGGAGGCGATTGCCGCCGGCCGAGGCCCCGCATCCTTTCTGATCGGCCTCGGCTGCGCCGGCTGGGGCCCGGGGCAGCTTGAATCCGAAATCAAAGAGAACGCCTGGCTCACCCAGCCGGTGTTCGAGGAAAACATCTTCAGTATGCCCGTCGATGTGCGTTGGGCGGAGGCATTGCGGAAAATGGGGGTGGACCCGGCGCTGTTGTCGGATACCGCGGGCCACGCCTGAGGCGGCAGCTACTCTTCGGCGGCTTCCTTGTTTTTCGATTTCTTCTTTTTGAGGCAGGATTTGTCCTTGCGGACGAAGGCGCAGAGTTTTGGATTGTAGTACTCTTTGCAATTCAAGGGGTTGTAGAGTGGACATTCAGGGTGTTTTTCGGACATACGCCCCCATTCCCTTCATGATCGATGGTCCACCCCGTTGCGGGCGCGGCAGGTGAGATTCCATCGTCTGAATCCCGACAAAGGCTTTATACCATATCCCATGCGCGCTTACAAGGCACCGGGCGCATCCGAACGGCCGGGGCGACGGCGCTGTCGATGAGGCGACGAGGACGGTGATGATGTCCATCCACGGTTACGGCATTCAGAAAAACGCTGTGCTGCAGGTCAATTCGGAAGTGAGCGCTCTCTTTCGCACCGCCAAGTCGATACCCGGCCTTGCGAACTTGAGCTTCGGCGACTGGGAGAAGACCTGCGCGGCGCTGCCGGGACAACTCGACATGGAAACGATTCGCGTCGCCGTCATCGGCCCCATCAAGTCGGGGAAAAGCACCTTTTTGAACTGCCTGTTGAAGGGGGATTATCTCAAGCGCGGCGCCGGGGTGGTCACTTCGATCGTGACCCGCGTGCGTTCGGGCGATCGATTGAAGGCGACGCTTTATTACAAATCCTGGGAGGAGGTGAACGAGGACATCCGGCAGGCGCTGGTGCTGTTTCCCTCCCTGAACTGGCGCTCGGCCGAGGGCCCCTTCGACCTCCGGCAGGACCGGGAACGCAGCGACCTCCGGCAGGCCTTGGGAGCTCTGAACGCGGACCAGCGCATCTCCGACGACGCCCGCAACCGGAACATGGTCCTGCTTTCGTGCTACCTGCAGGGATACGACGCCGTCAGCCGCTTTTTGTCGGACCATCATAAAACGGCGCACTATGAGGCCGAACGGTTCATCGAGCACTGGAAGTTTTCCGGCAATGAGTCGCTGGCCGTCTACCTGAAAGACATCCAGCTGGAGATCAATTCCGCGGCCATCGGCAGCAACATTGAAATCGCCGACTGCCAGGGCAGCGATTCATCCAACCCCCTGCACCTGGCCATGATCCAGGACTACCTGCGCCTGGCCCACCTGCTCATCTACGTCGTCAGCAGCCGCACGGGGCTCCGCCAGGCGGACATCAAGTTCCTCTCCATGATCAAGAAGATGGGGATTCTGGACAACATCCTCTTCATTCTGAACTGCGATTTCAGCGAACATTCGTCGGTCGAGGATCTCAGGGAGTTTGCCGCGCGGGTCGGCGACGAGCTGGCCCTGGTCAAACCGAATCCGGACATCTATGCCTTCTCGGCGCTTTTCAACCTCTTCTCCGAAATGGAGGACCGGGTCCCGGAGAAAGACCGGCGCCGGCTGGAGCAGTGGAAAAGCGAAACCGAACTGGTGGCTTTTTCAGGGCGGAACACCCAGAGATTTGAAACCACGTTCGGCGAAACGCTCCTGCGCAAGCGCCACACGCTGCTGTTTCAAAACCATATCGAACGTTTGAACAGCATCGTCGCCGGGATGGCGAACTGGGTCGGGATCAACCGGGACATCCTGTCCCGCGACGCCGCGAGCGCTCGGGACATCGCAGAGCGCATCCGCAAGCACCAGCTACGTTTCGCCCAGATTCTGTCCGCGCTGCAAAGCTCGCTGTCCGGCGTCGTGCCCAAGGTCAAGCAGGAGGTGGGGGCGGATGTGAACCGGTTTCTCGATACCGGGTCGGGTGAGGCGATCAAATCCATCCACGGCTTTATCGCCGGATACCGTTTCGTGCCGGAAAGCTATATGGAAATGCTGCAGACCGCCGGTTTCTCGCAGACGCTTTACAAGGCTTTTCAGGAATTCAAGCAGGCGCTGGACAGCTTCATCACGGAGCACCTCAACCCGGAGATCATCCGGTTCATCGCCTCCGAAGAGGTCAAGGTCCGGGATGCCCTGCAGGCCATCGCCGCCCCATACGAAAGCTTGATCGAAGACGCGTACACCGAATTCGGCAACCTGATGGGCACCCTGGGGATTTCCATCGACGGCCGCCGGCCGGAGGCCGCCGGCGTGCCGAGCGTCGAAAGCCTGCTGCGCAGCTCGGGGGTCCGGCTGCCGTCGCTGTCCGCCACCATCGGCTACACGGCCCGGATACGCACCGAGGCCATTTTGAGACACAGCTTCTATCGGGCGGTGACGGGTTTCAAGAAGATGCTCAAAAAACCGGTGACCCGCGGTGAAGAAGACCTGCGCGGTTTGAAGGAAGGCATGGCGCAGATCAAGCGTGAAACCCGGCAGGCGCTCGCCTTCCACCTCAAAGACTACCAGGAGAATTTGAAGTTCAAGTACCTGTTCAGCCTGGCGGAGACCGCGGCCGAACGTCTGTCCCAGGCCGTTACCGGGCAGTTGCAGGCCTATTCGGCCGATTTCGGCGCGCTGGCGGATCGTTTGAGCTCGAAGCAGGAGGACAAGCAGCGCGCGGCCGCCGTTCTGACGGACATGAATGCGCGCTGCCGTCGAATCGAGGAAGACCTCGGCCGGCTCAAGCAGGACCTTGCGGTCGCTGCGTCCAACCGGTGAACCGGTGCATCTCGGCGGGCGGCGTTATTCCGACAGCCGGGCCAGGTGACTGCGGGCGAACTCGATTTCCGGGTCCAGCGTCAGTGCCACCCGATAGCACTCGATGGCTTTTTGCGGTTCACCGAGCGCTTCGAGGTTCACGCCGAGATTGGCGTAGTCGATCGCCGAGGTCGGGTCCAGGTCGATCACCCGCCGGAAAGCCGCGACCGCCTGCTCATGCTCGCCGCGCTTAAAGTGGCAAAACCCCATCAAGTTGTGGATGTCCGTGCGCTCCGGGTCAAGCGCCGCCCCCCGGTTCAGCCAATCGAGCGCTTCGGCGAAGCGGCCGGTTTCTTTCAGCGCTACCCCCATGTAGCTGTAGATGCTGGGGCTTTCCGACGCGTCGGGGTTCAGCTCAAGCGCCCGCCGGAAAAACGGTAGCGCCGATTCGGCTTCGCCGGCATTCAGGCGGCTCAAACCCAGGTAGAACTGCAGATAGTACTTACCCGGCAGCTTGGCATCGATGGCCTCGAGCGCCGCGATGGCCTCCGCCGCCGGCAGGGTCTGGGTGATGTGTCTGGCGGCAAACATGGCGACGCTGGTGGCCCGGGACCGTTCACGGAAATGGGCGCCCGGGATGATGGCGTAGTAGGCCGGAATCTGAAGCCGCGGGTGGGTCGTCTCGACGAGCAGCACCTCAAACCCCCGTTGCGCCAGGGCCTGAACGCAGTTTTCGATCTCCACCCGGATGTTGACGTCGGAGACATCCGGCAGACCGTGGAGGTCGACCCGGCGGCCGGGGTCGGTGACGGTGCGTGCCTCCTCGATCCGCCGGAGTTTGGGAAGGCCGCTGGCGACATAGTTGGCGGAAGTGTTGAAGTCGCCGGCCAGCTGAGCCACTTCGGTCAGTGCACGGCTGAGCGCCTTCTCCGGGCTCGGGGTGGTGCCGGCGGTCCAAACGATCTCGCTGCGGTCCGGAAACGTGGCGGGGTCGTAGGCGAGGGCCCCGATCGAGGGGATGCCCATGTCGAGGGTGAAATCGGATAGGAAAAGGGATATGCCGCTGCGGCGGTATTTTGCGAGCATGTCGACCACCATGGGGTCCGTGGCCGATTCCGGGCGGATCGCCGGCACCGCCCGGCGCTCATGGCTGATCACGGAGGAGACGTGCCGTTCGACGATTTCGCAAATCCCCTGAAGGATGGCCTCCTCCTTGCAGTTGCCGGCCGACGGCCCGTTGAATTCGTTGATGGCGAAAAACCAGTCGAACGGAACCTGGACGTGGGTGCCCCGGGTCAGGTTGAACGCCCAGGTCCAGTTCAAGGGCAGCGACTCGAAAATTTTTCGACTGACGGGCAGGTCGTCGGAGTCGTCGTGAACGGAGCGCGCGATCATCTCGAAGGGGATGGCCGTATCCCCGATGCCGGCCAAGGGGCTGCGCCGGAAGTGAACCGGGTTCTTGACAAAGCTGAAAAAGCTGAACCGCTCGGCCAGTTCCATCACCGCGCTCGCTTCCGCCTGCTGCGGGGTCGCGCCCTTGCCCATCTGCTTCCGGGTCCCGATGATGCGTTGCGCCTCCGGCCCGCAGCGGCTGATGTAAACGGGAATCCCGATGCGGCCGTTATCGATGCGCCGGGTCTCTCGGAGAATGTCCAGCCCGGCCGCTTTCAGCTTTTCACGAAAACGGTTGACGGTCTCCTCCGGCGGCAAAATCTTGTCCTGGTCCAGCGTAAAGGTCTTGAAGGCATCTTCCAAAACGATCGGCTGCATGCAACGTCTCCTTCGCGGGGGCGGTCGCCGTCCCGGCGACAGGCCCGGGCCGCAGCGGGGCAGCGGGGCGGCACCCGTCTAAAATAACTGATATTTTTCATTGACCGGCCGGGAATAGTTTGTTACAAAAAAACTTTGTGTGGGGATGTAGCTCAGCTGGGAGAGCGCGGCGTTCGCAACGCCGAGGCCAGGGGTTCGATCCCCCTCATCTCCACTTTCTTATGATACTTTGTTTGCCGGGTGGTTCAAGAGTTCTATTGCATAGCACAAGGCTATGAAAATAGAAACAGGATTTCGCCTGAAAACATCAGGAACTCACGGATCCGGCTGATTTCGGAAGTCGGGTGGCCTTTTCAAGGTCACCCGACTTTTTTGCACGAACGGCCGTTCGGCCGGCTGCGCCGGCGGCTCGGTCGAACGACCATCGGGGAGGGGTCATGAACCGAAAAGCCGAAATTGAGCGCAAGACCCGTGAGACGGCCGTCACGGTTGCGATCAGCCTGGACGGGAAGGGTCAAGCCGACATCAGCACGGGGATTCCTTTTTTCGACCACATGCTGACGCTGTTCGCGGTTCACGGGTTTTTCGACCTCCGCCTGCGCGCCCGGGGAGACATCGAAATCGATTCCCACCACACCGTGGAGGACGTGGGGATTGTGATGGGCGACCTCATCGAAACGGCACTGGGGGAGCGCAGCGGTATTCGACGCTACGGCTATGCGGTGACGCCCATGGACGACGCCCTGGCGATGGTGGCCGTCGACCTGTCGCGCCGCCCCTACCTGGTGTTCCAGGTCCCTGCCGGCGAGACGGCGGAGCGCTCCTTCAACCGCAGCCTGGCCAAGGAGTTTTTCAAATCCATCGCCAACCACGGCGGCATGAACCTCCACGTGAACGTGCCGTATGGAGAGAACGAGCACCACATCCTGGAGGCGGCGTTCAAATCCTTCGGCCGAGCCCTCCAGCAGGCCGTCGGGCTGGACGCCCGTGTCCGGGGAGTGCGCTCGTCCAAAGGCTCGCTCTGATCGGCGACTCCGGAACCTTCCACCGATTGCCAGGCCATGCTCATCATACCCGCCATTGATCTCAAAGACGGCAAGTGCGTCCGGCTGATCCAGGGACGCATGCAGGATGAGACCGTCTATTCCGACGACCCGGAGGCCGTGGCCCGGCGCTGGGCGGAAGCGGGTGCACGGCTGCTGCACGTCGTCGATCTGGATGCGGCGATCCAGGGAGCCCCTTGCAACCAGGGCTGCATCCGCCGCATCATCCGTGCGGCCGGCGTGCCGGTGCAGGTGGGCGGCGGCATGCGTGACACCCGCGCGGTCGACGCCTGCCTGGCGATGGGTGCGCATCGCGTCGTCGTCGGCACGGCCGCCGCGCAGGACCTAAACTTCGTAAGAGAGCTCTGCCGCGTTCATCCGGGGCGCATCACCGTCGGGATCGACGCGCGCCGCGGACGTGTGGCCACGCACGGCTGGACCCGGACCACCGACATCCGGGCGGTCGACCTGGGACGGCAGGTCGAGGAGGTCGGCGCCGCCGCCCTGATTTTCACGGACATTCACCGCGACGGCATGCAGACGGGGCCGAACATCGGGGAGACCCGTCGGCTGGCGGAGTCGGTGCACATTCCCGTCATTGCCTCGGGGGGGGTCGGCACCCTCGAGCATGTGCGCGCCCTGCTGCCCCTGGAGGCCCTCGGAGTGATCGGCGTCATTACCGGCAAAGCCCTTTACAGCGGATCGCTGCGGTTTGAAGATGCGATGGCAGTGAGCCCTGAAAAAGCCGATTTTCCGGCTCCATCCGCTTCACCGCGACCCGCCGGATCTATTGACAAACCCTCAGGTGAAACTTAATTTTTCCAATTGCAGATGCTACCGGCACCACATGGCGTGGAGATTCGAGGGGCGGTCTTCAGGGGGTACGGCCGTCAGTGAGCATCATGCCCCGGCATTCACCAGAACCTGGCCCATCGCCTGATTGTTCCACACGCGTTGTCCCGACGATGGAGGTTGTTTTTTTTGGCGATGTACATCCCCGAGGATAAGATCTCCGAAATCCGCCATGCGGCCGATATCGTGGAGATCGTCTCTGAATCGGTTTCACTCCGAAGGGCCGGGAAAAACCTGGTGGGCCTGTGCCCGTTCCACGCCGAGAAAACCCCCTCTTTCACCGTCAGCCCGGACAAGCAGATCTTTTACTGTTTCGGCTGCGGCGCCGGCGGAAACGTGTTCAGCTTCGTGATGAAACAGGAGGGGACGGCCTTTGCCGACGCCGCACGGGCGCTGGCCCGCCGCTACGGCGTCGACCTTCCCGAAAAACCCCTGTCCGGCCAGGACCAAAAACGCATCAGCGAGCAAGACGCCCTCTTCGCCGTCAACCGCGCGGCCGCCGACTTTTTTCATCAGACCCTGCTGCGGCAGGAGAGCGCGGCGGCGGCGCGAGAATACCTCAAGCGCCGCGGGCTGAGCCCTGAGACCCTGGCGGCGTTTCAACTGGGCTATGCGCCCAAGGGGTGGGACCACCTGCTGGGATTTCTGACCCGCAAGCGGTTTGCCCCGTCGCTTCTGGAAAAAGCCGGCTTGGTGGTTGCGCGCAAGGAGGGTCCCGGGTTTTACGACCGGTTCCGGGACCGGGTGATCTTTCCCATTTGGGACGAACAGTCGCGGGTGGTCGGCTTCGGGGGCCGGGTGATGGACGATTCGACCCCGAAGTATTTGAACTCGCCGGAAACCCCGGTTTACGTGAAACGCCGGGTCCTTTACGGCCTGCACCGCGCCAGGGAGGCCTGCCGGGCCGAGGGAACGGTGTACATCGTCGAGGGCTACCTGGACCTCATTGCCCTGCACCAGCACGGGATTCTCAACGCGGCCGCCACGCTGGGAACCGCGCTGAGCCCGGAGCACATTCACTTGCTGGCGCGGTCGGCCGGGCATCTCGTACTGGTCTACGACTCCGACGAGGCCGGCATCCGTTCGGCCCAGCGCTGCATCGACATCTTCTGGAAAGAGCACGTGGATTTCCGGCGCGGAGACGTGTTCCGCGAGGATCGGGCCGACACCCACATCCTGGTGCTGCCTGCGGGGCACGACCCGGACTCCTTCGTTTTCCGGCACGGTGCGGACGAGTTTCGGCGATATGCGCGCACGGAACAGAAAAGCATCGTCGGCTTCCTGATCGACAGCGCCGTCCGTAAGCACGGGCTGAGCACCGAGGGGAGAATTCGCATCGTTTCCGAGCTGCAGGCGCCGCTATCCGCCATCAACGACAGCGTCGCCCGAGCGCTGTATGTCCAGCAGCTTTCGGAGCGGATCGGTGCGCCGGAAGCGGCCATTCTGGCCAAGCTGAGGGAGCCCGCGGCCGCGCCCGCGGCGCGGGGGGCGCCCGATGCGGCGGCCGGCCGAGGCGACACGGCGGCGCTCGAACCCTCCGTTCGCATGGAGCAGCGCATCCTCTCCATGATGCTTCAGTATCCGGAGATCGTTTCGGAAGTCGTAACGTCCAACGCCATCGCGCTTTTCACCAACGAAGAGTTGAAGGCGGCCGGTGAGGCCGTCATCCGCTTCCGCCTGCAGTCCACCGATCAACTGCCGGAGCTGCTGGAGCGGATGGAGGAGGGCCCGGTCAAGCGTTGCACGGCGCTTCTGGCGATCGGCGACGAGGCGTGGACCCTGAAAGGGTGCCAGAATCTGCTGGCACGTTTTATCGAAACCCGGCAAAAGCTGGGCGCCGGGCGGTCCATCCAAAAAGCGATCGAGGCGGCCGAGCGCGAGCAGAACGAACCCGAAGTGCTGCGGCTGCTGGGCGAAAAACAAAAAATGGCCGTGCGCCGCGAAAAACAGAAAATGACCGCACGGCACAAAAAATAGAGAGTGTTGAGGATCGGGGAGGCATTGGAACATGGCAAAACCAACGACCCATAAAAAGAAG